>JAEEGL016449952.1_pt1 | contig 16985 bp, 14 predicted proteins | sample 9134231 | NCBI WGS metagenome assembly JAEEGL01 (sample SAMN16246548, study PRJNA631951) | gut metagenome | biome: gut microbiome; feature: rumen; material: fiber-attached | host: Bos | place: Iran: Karaj | collected 2018-10
ATTTAGATAAAGCACGGAGCGGTAGTTCAGCTGGTTAGAATGCCTGCCTGTCACGCAGGAGGTCACGGGTTCGAGCCCCGTCCGTTCCGCCACTCATACAAAACGGGGTATCATCTGATATCCCGTTTTTTGTTTTCAGGTATATATTTTTTGAGGCTTTTATGCGTTCACATTCGATATTCATAACAAGGTTAGGCATTGCTGCTGCTCTGCTATGTATTTCCGGATGTAATTTGAATGCCCAGTCAGATGAAGATGTCTCTCTGCCGATTTTGGATACCGCTGTAATCTTAAAAGACTGCCTCGCTGACGGAGTGGCTGAGAAAGTCTGCAAAAAGGCGTTAAACAATCCGGAAGAAGCTTATTATCTCGGACTTCGTTATGAACAGGGAGATAATGTGAAGAAGGATGAACTGAAAGCTTCTTCGTGGTATTTGCTGGCGGCTAAAAAGGGAAATCACCGCGCGGAAACGAATTTAGGAGCTCTTTTTGTTTCAGGCAAGGGCGTTTCTCAGGATTATGCCAGAGGTTTGTTCTGGCTTAATCGAGCTCAGGAAGGAGGAGATTCTGTGGCTATGCTGGATCTGGGACTTCTTTCCGAGACCGGAGCCGGAGTTCCTCAGGATGCCGCCAAGGCTTTGGAATGGTATCGGAAGTCTGCGGGACTCAATAATGTTGATGCAGAAATGAAATTGGGCGATGCCTACTATAACGGTACTCTTACTGACGTTCATTATGAATATGCCATTATTTGGTATGAGCTTGCCGCAGCGCAGCAAAATGCCAGAGCTGTTTATATGCTGGGAGTAATGCATGAAAAAGGACAGGGGGTAAAAAAGAACCCGGCGCGCGCTTTCGGTTATTACCAGAAGGCAGCCGGATTTGACTATCCTGATGCGTGCGAAAAGCTGGTTGAAATGTACCGCACCGGCACCGGAGTCAGAAAGAATATCCGTTTGTCCGAGACATGGCGTCAAAAAGCTCTGGAGCTGAAAAAGTAGTGTTCGGAGTTTTGGTTTCGTAAGCTGATACCCCCGGAGGTTTTGCTCTTCCGGGGATTTTTTATTGAGAGATACCGGCCCCTCAGATTTCATACACAGCTCCTGCAAATCCGGGAATAATGAAAGGATCTGTCAGAGCAGTGTTTTCAGTATCGGTAGTCAAAAGGAGTCGGGATTTTTTGCTAATGCCATAGTCTTCTGCCTCTGCCGGGCCTCCGCCGAAATTTAACAGCGTTATGGAGCATGCACCGGTAATGGTGATTATTCCTGTTTTGGGATAATCCCGCACCTGACATCTTTTACGGTCATGAGAACCGATGATACCGGATTTTTTAAGCCTGATAAGCTCCTGGTAAAAGCGGAGCGTCTTACGGGCCGGTACATTGATTTCGGGATCGCTGTCTTCCGGATACCACTTAAGCTTGCTCTTTAAAAAGGAGCTTTCCTGGTGCGGTTCCTCCGGTTCAAAGCCCTGAATAAAGGAAAATTCTTTTCTTCTTCCCTTCTTCACCGCCTCTATCAGGCCGGCATCGCCAAAGTCTTCAAAAAACAGAAATGGCGATTTTTCACCGTATTCCTCCCCCATAAACAGCATCGGAACAAAAGGAGAAGCAAAAAGGGTCAGGGCTGCCAGCAAAGCTCTTTTAAGTCCCATAACCGTAACGATGCGTCCGCCCTCAGGACGGTTGCCCACCTGATCATGATCCTGGATGTGCATTATTAGCTGTTCCGGCGGCACGTTTTGACCGGATACCCCCATGAAGTTATCAAAAACTGAGTTGTAGCGGGTGCCGTTGTAACAAAAGCCTTCCTTCAAAGCCAGAACTATGTCTTCAAACCTCCCGAAATCCCGGTAGTGTCTGAAGCTCTGCGGATAAAGCCAGCTGTAAACAGCATAGTTGAGATCATCGCACCACTGGGCATCGTAAGCGAAGCCGTTTTTTGCGGTTACAGAGCTTTCGTTGCGGAGGTGTTCGGCAATCATGATGATTTTGCGATTCTGAGCAGTCCCGATGCTTCTGGCGAGATCTGTTATTTCACGGAGAATATGAGGTACGGTTTCATCATAAATAACGCTCACGGCATCCATTCTGAAGCCATCCAGTCCCGTATCCTCCAGCCAGTGCCGGACACAGTCCAGAAAAAAGCTGCGAATGCCGGAGGAGTTATGGCCGTCAAAGTTTATCTGGGCTCCCCATGGCGTATTGGCCGCTCTGGTAAAGGGGGCCAGCTTTTCCGAGTAATTGCCTTCCGGGCCGAAATGGTTGAATACAACGTCAAGAATAACTGCAATGCCATTATTGTGGGCCGCGGCAATGAAATCATGAAGGTCGGCATAGCTGCCGTAGTTTCTGCTGAGAGCGAAGGGATAAGTGCCGTCATAGCCCCAGTTGCGCTTTCCAGGGAAATCAGAAAGCGGCATAAGTTCAATGACATTGATGCCCAGATCCCTGAGATAAGGAAGTTTTCTGAGAGCTCCCTGTAGGGTGCCCTCAGGGGTAAAGGTTCCGAGATGAAGCTCATAGATGATGGCATTGGCCGTATCGGTACCCTGCCATGAGGATGCCTTCTGGGGTATCGGAAAGGCTGCCTGAGACGGGCTGTGAGAGCCTTCAGGCTGAAAGCGGGAGGCCGGATCCGGAAATGCTTCGGTGTCGTTTTTCACTAAAAGGTAACGGAAGCCGGCCCGGAAATCCGGCAGTATTCCGGTGAAGTACCCGGAATCGTCACGATCCAGGGGATAGCATTTGCCGTTATCAAGACATTTCACGGCAAGCGAATGAGCATAGGGAGCAAAGATACGGTATGAAATTTCACCGGCAGAATTTATATGAATTCCGGTATTAGTCATGGCTTGCGTCTCCGGTAATGAAAGCTGTTTTATATGTGTTTGTTGTCTTTGAAGCACTGCCGGTGGAAACTGACAGCGAACACAGGGGAACAAACAATCTCTGTTTCTATTATAGCACTGAGCCCCGGAGGCCCTCGGAGGGATAAAAAAAGCCGAATTGTGTATTCGGCTTTTGTGCAAACTCATCTGATTGTCAGAAACAGACTAATTCCTTACGGCCTTAAAGAAGTTAATAAGTCCGTTAGTGGAGGAATCGTGAGAGGCGACTTCTTCAGTGTTCTGGAGCTCGGGAAGGATCTTTCCGGCAAGCTGCTTGCCCAGTTCCACACCCCACTGGTCAAAGGAGAAGATGTTGAGAATTACGCCCTGCACGAAAATTTTGTGCTCATACATGGCGATGAGAGCCCCCAGAGTTTCCGGAGTGATTTCCTTCACCAGAATGGAGTTTGTCGGCCGGTTCCCCTCGAAAACCTTGAAGGGAATGAGAGGCTCGTACTTATCCTTGGGAGTTCCCTTGGCCTCGAATTCCTGAATTACCGCTTCTTTTGTTTTGCCAAAGGCCAGAGCTTCGGTCTGCGCAAAGAAGTTGGAGAGAAGCTTGGCATGATGATCCCCGATGGGATTATGGCTGATAGCCGGAGCAATAAAATCTGCAGGTATTATTTTGGTGCCCTGATGTATCAGCTGGTAGAAGGCATGCTGTCCGTTGGTGCCCGGTTCGCCCCAGATAATGGGGCCGGTTTCATAAGTTACGGGCTGGCCGTTTCTGTCTGCATACTTGCCGTTTGATTCCATGTTGCCCTGCTGGAAATAAGCGGGGAAACGGGCCAGATACTGGTCATAGGGCAGAATTGCTTCAGAAGCAAACTTATAGAAATTGTTGTACCAGATGCCGATGAGAGCCAGAATTACCGGAACGTTCTGTCTGAAGGGAAGCTTTCTGAAATGCTCATCCATTTCATAAGCTCCCTTGAGCAGCTTTTCAAAATTGTCAAAGCCAACAGCCAGGGCAATGGAGGTTCCGATAGCGGACCATGAAGAGTAGCGTCCGCCGACCCAGTCCCAGAATTCGAACATATTATCAGTATCGATGCCAAATTCGCTAACGGCCTTGGTATTAGTGGACAGAGCAGCAAAGTGCTTGGCAACATGCTTCTTGTCTCCGGCGGCTTTCAGGAACCAGTCTCTTGCAGTATGGGCATTGGTCATGGTTTCCTGGGTAGTGAAGGTTTTTGAGGCCACCAGGAACAGGGTGGTTTCCGGGTCGCATTCCTTCAGGGTTTCTGCAATATGAGTGCCGTCAACATTGGAAACAAAATGGGATTTGAGATGGTTGTGATACGGGGTAAGAGCCATGGTAATCATGCAAGGGCCCAGATCGGAGCCGCCGATGCCGATATTTACCACATCGGTAATAGCCTTGCCGGTATATCCCTTCCATTCTCCGGAAATAACCTTTTCAGTAAAGGCCTTGATTTTGGCCAGTACCTTCCGTACCTCGGGCATGACATCCTGCCCGTCCACCAGAACCGGGGAATCAGACTGGTTGCGGAGAGCGGTGTGAAGAACAGCGCGATCTTCGGTAACATTGATTTTTTCGCCGGTAAACATTGCTTCAATGGCGTTTTTGAGGTCAGTCTCTTCAGCAAGTTTAATAAGAAGGCTCAGCGTATCTTCGGTAATGCGATTTTTGGAAAAATCCACCAGAAAATCATCGTTGAATTTGAGAGAAAAGTTATTGAAGCGGTTCGGATCAGCCTTGAAGAGATCCTTGATGGTCATGTTTCTGTTTTCAGAAAAGTGCTTTTCAAGTTCCTTCCAGGCATTGGTTTGAGTTGGATTTACGTTTTTCATGAATAAAATTCCTGCTATAAGGTGAATGCAAAGGCTTAAGCCTGCATGATCTCCAAGGGATATTTTACACGATAGCGGAATAAAGAGTAATAGCCATGCGGAGACCTCCGGAGACCGATGACATACCACTGTCCGTAAGAGATCTCGTTTCCTGAAAAGTAACGGAAAAGCCGGGACAGCAGAGAGAGCCCATATTTTTTATCCTGACGGCGGGGGGACTGCCGATGTCTTATGATCTTTGCTGATTTTCAGTGATGTTACAGCGCTAAGTTTTGACGGATTTATTGCTTTATCGCTTTAAGCCGGGAGGGATGATGGTTATAATGTACTCGCTTTTCAAAATAACTGATTTTCGAGGCTGTTATGGCAAATTATTTTAATACCCTTTCTCTCCGTGAGAAGCTTGGTCAGCTCGGCTGCTGCCGTTTTATGAATCGTTCTGAATTCCAGAGCGGCTGTGATTTTCTGAAGGGAAAGAAGGTTGTAATTGTAGGTTGCGGTGCTCAGGGTCTTAATCAGGGTCTGAATATGCGCGATTCCGGTCTTGACGTTTCTTACGCTCTTCGCGCAGAAGCCATCAAGGAAAAGCGCAAGTCCTATCAGCGCGCCACTGAGAACGGATTCCGTGTTGGTACCTATGAAGAGCTTATTCCCGAGGCCGATCTTGTAGTTAATCTTACTCCTGATAAGCAGCACCATCCTGTGGTTCAGGCTGTAATGCCTCTGATGAAGAAGGGCGCTGCTCTTGGTTATTCTCATGGCTTCAACATTGTTGAACTTGGCGAGCAGATCCGCAAGGATATTACGGTGGTTATGGTAGCTCCTAAGTGCCCGGGTACCGAGGTGCGTCATGAATATCAGCGCGGCTTTGGCGTTCCGACACTGCTTGCCGTTCATCCTGAAAACGATCCGGAGAAGAAGGGCTGGGATATTGCCAAGGCCTGGGCTGCCGCCACCGGAGCTCACAAGGCAGGCTGCCTTGAATCATCCTTTGTTGCCGAGGTTAAGTCAGACCTTATGGGCGAGCAGACCATCCTCTGCGGCATGCTGCAGACCGCTACCATGCTAGGCTTTGATCGCATGGTAGAGCTGGGCATGGATCCGGCTTATGCCTGCAAGCTGCTGCGCTACGGCTGGGAGACTGTCGGAGAGGCTTTGAAGTTCGGCGGTATCACCAATATGCTGGATCGTCTTTCAAATCCGGCTAAGATCCGCGCCTTTGAAATGGCTGCTGAGATCAAGGATATTCTCCGTCCGCTTTATCAGAAGCACATGGATGACATCGACAGCGGTGTATTCTCTGAAACCATGATGCAGGACTGGGCTGCCGGCGACAAGGATCTGTTCGCCTGGCGCGAAGAGTTCGGCAAGCATGGCTTTGAAAAGGCTCCTGAGTGCGATACCGAAATCAGCGAGCAGGAATATTTTGACAAGGGAATCTTCATGGTTGCCACCATCAAGGCAGGATGCGAGCTGGCCTTTGAGACCATGACTCATGCCGGTATTTATCCGGAATCCGCTTACTATGAATCTCTCCATGAGCTGCCGCTGATTGCAAACTGCATTGGCCGTAACCGCCTCTATGAGATGAATGTGGTAATTTCCGACACTGCCGAATATGGCAACTACCTGTTTACCAACAAGGCTGTTCCGATGCTCAAGGACTTCATGAAGAAGGTAACTCTTGAGGATCTTGGCAAGGGACTTTCTTCCTCTGATACCACCGTTGATAATGAAACTCTCATTAAGGTTAATGAAGAGCTGAGAAATCATCCTATTGAAGTTGTAGGACGCATGCTCCGCGGCTATATGACTGATATGAAGCGTATTACCTTCGGTACAAAGTAAAAGGGTTAAAGCCTTAACTTGAATGCCAGGCAGGCGTTCGGATTTATTGCGGATCCGGACGCTTTTTTTTGCTGAATAGTCCGGAATCCAGTGTCAGACAGGCATACCAGGCGCAGCTGAAAAAGCCCCCTGTTTTATGATGACAGAGGGCTTAAGACAGAGAACCTGAAAAACTTCCGGATTTGACTAACTGTCTCTCTTTTTTATCACCGGTCTCTGAATTTCAATGTTCATGGTCTCTTCGGTATCGTTCAGGCCGTATTCCGTGGTTCTGTTTCTGCCATGCTCCTTGGAGAAATACAGCGCATTATCAGCCTTTTTCAGCCAGTCACCGTAATTCGGCATGGCCGGTATGGAGAGAGTGCAGACACCGATGCTTATGGTAAAGCGGATAACCTGAATGCCGCCCGCTTTGGGATTGTTATATTCCACCACCTGGGATTCTATGGCGTGACGCAGCCTTTCCGCTACGTAGAATGAAGATTCTCTGTTGGCATCCCGGAGGATAATGGTGAATTCTTCGCCGCCGTAGCGACCGGCCACATCGGTATTGCGGATCTGCTTTTTGACAACCTGGGACAGCCTTTTGAGTACCGTATCACCGGCCTGATGCCCATAGGTATCGTTAATGCTCTTGAAATGATCGATGTCGAACATCAGCAGCGTTACCGGCTCCTTGTTACGCCGGAAGAGATCATAGGCTTCAGAGAGACAGTTTTCCCAATGTTTTCTGTTATAAAGTCCGGTAAGTCCGTCGGTAATGGAAGACTTCAGGAGCTGGCTGTTAGCCTTTTCCAAATTGATTTCGGCGCAGGCTTCATCGGTCACGTCGTAAATCATTATCAGCACTTCATCAATTTTGCCGTCAAGATTGCTGAGAGGAATGATGGTGAAGTTCTGTCTCATTTCCATGGTGCGTCCGGTAAAGGGACGGTTATTGGGGAAATGAAAAATTTCCTTGTGCTGGCGCCAGGAATTGAATACCGGAGTGTTCAGGGTGGTGGCCTCGGTAATCTTGTCATAAAGCCAGGATTTGCGAATTTCCGGGAATACGTCAAACAGGCATTTGCCGTTGATTTTGATGCCCAGAATGCCGCTGTTTACCTCCATGAAGCTGTTCCATACTCTTACTATGTAATTTGTATCAACTACGATTACACCAACATTGATGTCCTGAATAATGGAAAGAAAACGATGAATTTCCCTGAGTTCTGAAATATCTGCGCTGGTGTCGGTCATTCTGAAAACTCCATGAGCTGTATAACCTTCTGCATGGTTGAATTAGTAAACAGCATATCAAGTCGTACTGACATTCCCTGGCCTTTTACATTGAAATTGAATTCCACGGACAGAATGTTACCGTCCTTGTGCGCCTCTGATGCCATATTGTAGGGCATAAAAGGCTCCTCGGGCTTTTCATGGCTGTCATCGCCGGATTCGCTTTTTTCAGGCGCTTCTCCCCGAAGAAAGGATTCATCAATGAGAATATTCGGCACCAGAGCGGGATGTGTGGTTCTGATTACCGTGTTGAACTGCGTGGCCAGCACCCTTACCAGAGTTCCTGAGATCAGTCCGGCAAGGTCGATCATGATGCCTACTCTTTCCTCGTAGGTGGTTTTGGTATCGCACACCAGATGAGCGTAGTTGTTCATATCCTCCGGAGAAAAATAGAGCAGATTCTCACCGAGAACTCCTTCGCCCACAAAGCCCTGGCTGACAATTATGTTGTTTTTCTGATTATCGTTATCCCGCAGATTCAGCCAGTGGATGATGTCCCGGGTGACCTCCAGTCCCTTCTTGAGCTTTACGTCAGGAACGGGCATGGTAATGAACAGATTAAGAATTTCCGCCATTCTGCTGGCTGTTACGCCTGCTGCAATATTGAGTTTTTCCCGGAGAGAATCGAAGATGCCGTTTTTGTCCTTCTTTTCTTCATCGGTTTCCACGATCTGCACGGTTTCAGTATCGTTGGGATCCATAAGACCGTAGTTTGTCAGCAGGGTAAGCAGTTTATCCTTATCCAGCGGTTTAGGAATGAATTCCAGCACATTTTCGTAGCTCAGAATGATTTTTCTGGCTTCGGGCTGGATGTCTGCGCTGACCACAATGGTCATAATGTTTATGCGTTCGTTTTTTATAGCTTCCAGAACCTGATAACCGTCCATCCCGGGCATGGTAAGATCAAGAAACAGGAGTTCTCCTTTATGTTCTCTCAGATACTCCATAGCCTCCAGTCCGTTTCCGGCCTGATAGAGATTGTTAACCAGAGACTTCGGCAGAGTTCTGATGAGCTGTTTGCGCGCGAAACTTGAATCATCGCAAACAATGACATCTAGGGACATAGGGAAATTCCTCAATACATAAACTTCGGGATTATGGCAGCTGCTTACTGTGAAAAAAACAGAAAAAAAAAACGATTTTTGCGGTTCTGGAAAGAAACTGCCACCCGCCCGGGGGATTATTGTTGTTATTGTGTACGGCTGGAGGGAATAACAAAATAATCAGCTACAGAACGCAGCCCTCTGCAATTCCGTTCTCTTATTTTAGACTATCACAATGCCATAGCACTTAATCGTCCCCTTTGCGGCGTTAAAATATGTGAACTTAACTCTGTTTTTGTCTGACAGATTTGCGATCTCTCTGAGACAGAACGGAGAGATTTTCCGGAGGTCTGATTGCATCTCCCCGGCTTTTTTAGCGGAGCTATGGCGGCGAGGTCTGTTTAATGACGTTTTTTAAGGTAAAATACGGAGACGGAGTTTTTCAGAGATAATGCATATCAGAGTCTGATGCTGAAATCCCAGCAGGTTAAAAAGGAGATGCATTTTGGCTACCGGAGCTTTAATTTTTGAGGATATTGCCCGCAGAGTCATCGATGATGAGGTTGCAGGGCTGAATCAGCTTCGCGCGGAAATCGATCACAGCTTTGCAGAAGCCTGCAAGCTGATTTTGGGATGCCGCGGAAAGATTGTTGTCATGGGAATGGGGAAATCCGGACATATCGGTTCCAAGATTGCCGCTACTCTTGCCAGCACCGGAACACCGTCGTTTTTTGTTCATCCCGGCGAAGCCAGTCACGGCGATCTGGGCATGATTGAAAGCGATGATATGGTCATCGCCATTTCAAATTCCGGAGAAAGCGGGGAGGTTATCGATATCCTTCCGATACTCAAACGCCGGGGCATTGTTATCATCGGCATGAGCGGAAATCCGGACAGCTCTCTGGCCCGGTATGCCACAGTGCACCTGAGCTTTCATGTGGAACGCGAGGCTTGTCCGCTGAATCTGGTGCCCACCTCCAGCACTACCAGCACTCTGGTGCTGGGGGATGCTTTGGCCGTGGCTCTTCTGGAGGCCCGGGGCTTTACGGCCCGGGATTTCGCTCTCAGTCATCCCGGCGGATCCCTGGGGCGAAAGCTTCTTACCACCTGCGCCGATGTTATGCATTCCGGGGACGAATGTCCTGTTGTTTATATAGACAGCACCATCAAGGATGCCATTTTTGAGATGACCTCCAAGGGACTGGGCATGGTAGTGGTCATCAAGGAAGACGGCACTATTTACGGCATCTTCACAGACGGCGATTTGAGAAGAGCCTTTGAAAAAATGCTGGATGTTACCACTCCGCTCCGCAAGATTATCAAGAAGGGATGTCTGACGGTTAAAAAGGATACTCTGGCGGCGGAAACCGTGCGGATTATTCATGCCAGGAAGGTTAATTCCCTGGTGGTGGCAGATGATAACAACCGGCCGCTGGGCGCCTTTAATATTCACGATCTGCTGAACAAGGGAGTTATGTAATGCATCCAACTCTGTACCGTCCTGTTTCGGATGTCTTATATGATAAGCTCTCAAAAATAGAATTTCTGTTTTGCGATGTGGACGGGGTGCTTTCCGACGGAAGCGTTTATCTGACAAACAGCGGCGATGAGATTAAGGCCTTCAATGCCAAGGACGGCTATGGTCTTGTGGCCCTCGGAAAATCCGGAGTCCTTGTCGGCATAATTACCGGCCGAAGCTCATCTCTTCTGGAGCGCCGGGCTGGGGAACTGGGGATTTCCTGTCTGTCGCAGGGGGTGCGGGACAAGATCCCCGAAATGGAAAAAATGCTGAGGGAGCATGGGGTATCTCCGGAGGCTTCTGCCTATATCGGGGATGATGTTCCTGATATCCCGGTCATGAATAAGGCTGCGGTGGCGTTTTGTCCGGGGGACGGTCATCCGCTGGCTCAGGCCGCTGCGGATTATGTATGTCTCAGGAATGGCGGAGCCGGAGCTGTCAGGGAGGTCTGCGATCTTATTCTGCAGGCCCGGGGCAGTCTTCTGGTTCCGGGAGCGGCCTCGGTATGATGAAGTACGTTTGTCTTCTGGTGCTGACGCTGTTTTCATTCTTTTGCTATCACTGGTATTCGGCGCAGAAGGATGTTCAGGATCCGGAAAGAGCTGAAGCTCAGCCGAATTTCATCGCCACCAATTTAACAACATACAGATACAATCAGCTGGGCTATCTCTATGAAATTATTCATGCTGATCACGCGGAAACTTATATCAGCGCCGATTTGATTGAGATGACATATCCCTCGCTGACCTATTATCCCGCCAGAGATCCCTCGTCGAAAATGGTTTTAAAAAACACCGGAAACCTTCAGGACAGTGATTACTGGCACATAAAGGCTGACAGCGGGAGCTTTAACAGCAAGGACAGCATTAATCTGAGAAATAATGTCAAGGCCCAGAATTACAGCACCGAGGCTTTTATAAGCAGCATTGAATCCGGCTATCTGGAGCTGGACTTCACCACCAATGAGGTGAGAACCCCGGAGATGGTTTATATAAACGGAAAGGATTTTTCCAATAGCTGCAAGGGCCTTAACGGAAATCTGGATACCAAATATTTTGAACTGATGGAGAACTGCCATGCGACTTATACAGGCACTGTTAACAGGTAGTATTGCTCTGGTGATTTCTGCCAGCGCCTTTTCAAAGCAGTCTGATTTCAGGGAACCCATAAGCGTTAATTCCGATCGTCAGATAGCCGAGCTGGCGGAAAACCGCGTTACCTTTATGGATCATGTAGTCATTACTCAGGGGACTATAAAAATCATGGCCGATAAAGTGGTGGTTACCAGACTGCCCAGCGGGGAGGTGGACAAGGTGACCGCATATGGAAATTCTGCCACCTTTGATCAGATTATGGATAACGGCAAGCCTATTCATGCTGAGGCCAAAACCATTTCATACAATGTCAAGACTCAGGACATTACTCTTTCGGTGCATGCTTTTATCAGTCAGGAAAATTCCAAACTTTCCAGTGATACCATTTCCTATAATGTGAAAAAAGAGGTTATGGAAGCCAAGGGCAACGAATCTTCCGGCGGCCGGGTTACTACTGTTTTCATACCGGATCAGCTGAAAAAGCAGATCGATGCGGCTAAGAGTAACAAATAGAGCATTTGGTTTTCGCCGTTTTTGTTAAGCAAAGCAGGGATTGCAGATCCGGCCGTAAAACGCAGCGGTATCTTCCGAAAACATCCCGCAGGCGGTGATTGATTTAGTAATGGGTTTTTATTCATGTCTACTCTGAAAGCGGAACATTTGTTTAAACAGTTTAAAGCTCGTGTCGTTGTAAATGATGTCAGTTTAAACGTTAACAGCGGAGAAATCGTCGGACTTCTGGGGCCAAACGGCGCCGGAAAAACCACCTCCTTTTACATGATTGTCGGCATTATCAAGGTTGACGGGGGACAGGTTTTTATTGATGATACCGAAATCACTCACAAGCCCATGGACAAAAGAGCTTTGGCCGGACTGGGGTACCTGCCGCAGGAGGCCAGCATCTGGAGAAAGCTCACCGTAAGAGAGAATATCATAGGAGCTCTGGAGCTTAACAAAAACGTAAAAACCAGAGATGAAAGAAGAAAACGCCTGAAGGATCTGCTCTCGGAATTCAGAATTGAACACATTCGGGACAGTCTGGGCATGAGTCTTTCCGGCGGTGAAAGACGGCGCGTGGAAATTGCCCGGGCTTTGGCATCGGATCCGCGCTTTATTTTGCTGGATGAACCATTTGCCGGAGTGGATCCTATTTCCGTGGGGGAAATCAAAGGCATCATTAAACAGCTCAGAGAAAGAGGTATTGGCGTTTTAATTACGGATCACAATGTGCGGGAAACTCTGGATGTCTGCGAAAGAGCTTACATCGTGAATCAGGGGAAAATGATTGCCTACGGAAGCCCTGATGAGGTACTGAGCAATGAACTGGTCAAAAAGGTTTATCTGGGCGAAGATTTTTCAATCTAGCAAAGCATAGCAGGCATCATTATCGGCCTCATTATTTGATGATACGTTAAAAAAGCCACGCTGTTCATCACAGCGTGGCTTCTCTTATTTGCAGAGGTATATTCCGAAAATTATTTCTGCAGCAGCGAAATATCCGCTACATGAGTGAAAAGGCTGCTCAGTTCCTTAAGAAGCGCCAGGCGGTTATTCCGGATATCCGGGTTCTCATCGTTGACCATCACTTTATCAAAGAAGTCATCCACCGGTTTTTTGAGCTGTGCCAGATGAGTGAGAGCTTCCTTGTAGTCGCCGCTGTCAAAGAGAGCATTAACGTCGGCAGCCACGGCAGCAATTGCTTCTGACAGGGCTTTTTCTTCCTGACTCGTCATAAGTTCGGCCCGGAATGCAGCGATGTCTGCGGCTTTGGACAGAATGTTTCCCACGCGCTTGTTGGCTTCGGAAAGCGAAGCAGCCTCAGGAATGTTACGGAATTCCCGGACGGCCTTAATGCGTTTGTCGAAATCCAGAAGATCGGTGATGCCCCGGGACAGCACTGACAGAATTACGTCTGTGCTTACCCCCAGATCCTGATAAAAGGCCTTGAATCTGGCCAGAACATAATCAACCACATCATTCACGGCATTGGCGTTTACGAGTTTGCTGCCATAGAGTCCGGCGGCGTATGCTGTCAGTTCTCTGATGTCGATATGAAGCTGTTTTTCCACGGCGATTCTGATGAGACCGATGGAGGCTCTTCTTAATCCGTAAGGATCCTTATCCCCCTTGGGAATCATGTTTACTCCGAAAATACCGGTGAGGGTGGCTATCTTTTCAGCAATAGAGAGAGCCTGAGATACCGGATTGTCAGGAAGAGCGTCCCCGGAGAACCTGGGCAGATACTGATCGCTGAGAGCCTGAGCTACTTCTTCGGGTTCTCCGTCAATGCGGGCGTAGTGCATTCCCATGATGCCCTGGGTATCGGTGAATTCGGTGACCATGCTGGTGACCAGATCGCATTTGGACAGCAAACCGGCTCTTCTTGCCAATGCGGCATCAGCACCGATAATCTGCGCGACCTTTTCAGCAATGCCGGCAACAATTTCGGATTTGTCCGCCAGTGAACCCAGCTGCTTTTGGTAGGTGACAGATCTGAGACTTTCAAAGCGGGAGAAAAGCGTCTGTTTCTTATCGGTGTTGAAGAAAAATTCGGCATCGGAAAGTCTGGGTCTGACTACTCTCTCATTGCCGGCAATAACAAGCTCCGGATGCTGAGACTTGATGTTGCTGATAAAAATGAAGTTAGGAAGCAGCCGTCCGTCTCTGTAGACCGGGAAATATTTCTGATCTCCCTTCATTGTATGAACCAGAGCTTCGGCAGGAACCTCCAGAAATTTTTCTTCAAACTTTGCCGTAAGAAGAACCGGATACTCCACCAGAGATGTTACTTCATCAATAAGATCCGGATCCATGTCGGCAACGCCGCCGATTTTATCAGCTTCGGACTTGATGGCCGCGGTAATCATTTCTTTTCTGCGGTTATAGTCCGCAATTACCATGCCCTTGTTTTCGAGAACTTCCGGGTATTCATCCGCAGAAGCCAGTTCGAATTCCGGAGTTCCCATGTAGCGGTGGCCCTTTATGAGTCTGCCGGACTTAAGTCCCAGAACTTCTCCCGGAATAACTTCATTTCCGAAGAGCATAGTCAGGGTATGCGCCGGTCTTACAAAAAGGACATCGCCTGATCCCCAGCGCATCAGCTTCGGAATCGGAAGTTTGGCCAAAGCCTCCTGGGTGAAACGGGCAATAAGAGACACGGTGCTGGCCCCGTGTTCTACAGTGCGATATACCAGCCATTCTCCCTTTGGTGTAGCAACCCGTTCGGCTTCATCAATGCTGATGCCGTTGGCCTGTGCCCATTTAAGGCCGACATTGTTCGGAGTGCCGTCCGGATTGAAGGCGGCCTTTACGGACGGGCCTTTCTTTTCAATCGGGGTGTCAGGCTGCTGTTCATCCAGATTGAGAATTTTTACGGCCAGTCTTCTGGGGGTGGCATACCAGAGAATATCCCCATGGGAAATTTTTGCATTGTCTATAAGCGCTGCAAAATTATCTCTGAAGGACAGAGCGAGTTTTGCGAGAGCTTTGGGAGGCAGCTCTTCAGTTCCAATTTCCACTAATAATGTTTTTGCAGTCATTTTTATGCCTTGTTTACTTTATTCAAAATAGGGAATCCCAAAGATTCGCGCGCTGCGTAATAAGCTTCGGCCACGCCTTTTGAAAGCTCTCTTATACGCAGGATGTAGCGCTGTCTTTCGGTAACGGAAATGGCATGTCTGGCATCAAGAAGATTGAATGCGTGAGCAGCTCTCAGAATTCTTTCATAAGCGGGAAGAGGCAGCGCTGCTTTTACCTTCTGGGTATCCAGCAGGTTCTGACATTCCTGGGCGCTCCGGTCAAACAGGCCGAAGAGAAAATCAACATCAGCATATTCAAAGTTATAGGTGGACTGTTCAACCTCGTTTTGATGAAAAACGTCCCCGTAGGTTACGATACCAGCCGGTGTATTTGCCCAGACAAGATCGTACACATTGTTAACACCCTGGATGTACATGGCAAGTCTTTCCAGACCGTAGGTAACCTCGCCGGTTACCGGAGAACATGTGAGACCGCCGACTTGCTGGAAGTAGGTAAACTGAGTTACCTCCATGCCGTTAAGCCAGACCTCCCATCCCAGTCCCCATGCTCCCAGAGTGGGGTTTTCCCAGTTGTCTTCGACAAACCGGATATCATGGACAGCCGGATCAAAACCAAGCTCTCTGAGAGATCCGAGATAGAGATCCTGAATATTGTCAGGGGACGGCTTCAGAACAACCTGAAACTGAAAATAACGCTGCAGTCTGTTGGGGTTTTCGCCATAGCGTCCGTCAGTGGGCCTTCTTGATGGCTGTACATAAGCGCAGAAATGCGGTTCCGGTCCGATGGCTTTTAGGAATGTCATGGGATGAGAGGTTCCGGCGCCGACTTCCATGTCGAAAGGCTGAGCAAGCATGCAGCCCTGTCGTGACCAGTAATCCTGAAGAGTCAGGATTAACCCCTGAAACGTCTTGATATCATATGTGTTGGACATCTGAAGATCCTTGGAAGCTTTTATCTTGTAAAAGTCAAATATCTAAATGAAATGAGTAATGATTGCGGGAGCGGTGAAAAAACGGTGCTCCTGTTTGGGTATGCCTATTTTACTCATGTTTGCCTGATTTTGCACTATAGGCTTCATTAGGGAATTTGCCGCCGGGGAGACTCCGAACAGCAATTAATGGCTGCATAAGATCAGACGCATTAAGAAAGAGAGACTGAAAGATATCACAGGAAAGGCCGGGCGCTTTAAATAACAAGGAAAAGACAGGTGAGGGAATTAAGCAATCCCCAAACTTTGTCAGGGCTTTCTGATAACAAAGAAGTAGAGAGCGCTGTTGTCGGCAGATTCTGCTTTATGTTCCTCCATAACGTATCCAAGATTGCGGCAGAGCAGGTCGAAATCACGCTCGGTAGAAGGATCATCAGCGGTAATTTCTATTGCTTCGCCCGGAGACATGTTTCTGAGTTCTCTTCTGACAATCATCAGTGGCTCAGGGCATCTGAGTCCCACGGCGTTAATTTTTTTCATTCCTGTTTCCTTGCGTTACGATGAAAAAAGACGGTATTGTCGAATGAAGACGGATTTGAATGTTCAAAAAAGACCCCGCAGCAGGCCCGTCTTCGGGCAAAACGACTGAATAAGGTAATACGAACCCATGAAAATGTAAATATGGCCAATTTGGATGTGAAAATCTGAGGACTTTTGCTGCTGATGCCTAAAAAACAGTCAAATTTTGTTCAAAAAATAACCAAAATGCCTCTTTTTTGAAAAATTTTGCATTTTTTTTGATTTTTTGTTGACAGAAAAGCAGAAAACTATAAAATTCGCATCACTTGCTCAGCACGAGCAACAAGTTCTTTAACAAACAGCTTAGACAATCTGTGTGGGCAATAGGCAGAAATTATCGAAAGGCTAGAAAAAGAAGTCTCGGTAATTGAACTGCGGAGTGAACAACGAAACAGTTAAATTCATTACTGAGCAAAAAAAGCAAACTTTTAAATTGAAGAGTTTGACCA
>JAEEGL011667414.1_pt1 | contig 16984 bp, 4 predicted proteins | sample 9134231 | NCBI WGS metagenome assembly JAEEGL01 (sample SAMN16246548, study PRJNA631951) | gut metagenome | biome: gut microbiome; feature: rumen; material: fiber-attached | host: Bos | place: Iran: Karaj | collected 2018-10
AAGTTCCGTCAGCTCGGCACCAAGGTGCGTATCGGTATCTACGAAACCGTTCCCGGCTATAGCGTAAAGAATGTGAAGTTCTATACGCAGGGTGGTCAATTAACAGATCCCGCCACCGAGATTGTTAGCAATGCTACCATCTTCTCTGCTGGAGCCGACATCTATACAGAAGGTAAATACACCGTAACCTTCCCCTCTGTGGATGGCACAACGACCGACAACAACCAGGCTCATGTAACATTCGCTCCAAAGACTGGTGCTACTCAGGCTACCACTGTAGATTGCGGCACGATGAATTACACGATTGCTGAAGAAGGTGAGAAGAGCGAAGAGAAGATTTATCTAGGTCGTAGCTCTAATGCAGCTTCTTACGCTGGCGATGCTGCCAATAATTACTATGTAGTTTATCTGCCCAACGAGACTGGTGCAAACCTCAACCTGCGCGTTGACTTCACGCTCGAGTCTATCGACGGTAGCGGTGAGGAAATCGTGGTAAGGAATGCTAAGGCTCAGGTGCCCAGCATCTACACCACTTGGAAGCCCGGCTTCGCCTATACCTATCTCTTCAAGATCTCCGACAAGACCAATGGTTATACAGGCGAGTATGATCCTACGGATCCCACTACTTGGGATACCAGCAGCGATCCTGCAGGTCTCTATCCTATCACCTTCGATGCTGTGGTTGTGAATGCCGAGGATAATGATGCTACCCAGGAGACTATCACCCTCATTTCTACGCCCAGCATCACCACCTACCAACAGGAATCTACTGTGGTTAATGCAGACGAATATACCGCCAACGGTAAGGACATCTTTGTGACCGTGAATGAGAACAATGATCTGGTGGCCTTTACTAACACAACCCCAGCTACCGACAAGGATGCTGCCATCTATACTATTGAAGCCGGCAAGACTGAGGCTGAGGTTATCGATGCCCTGCAGATGCAGGATGACGATGCAGCTTCTGGCACAATCAAGGGCCGTAGCGGACTGGTATTGACAAAAGCAACCAGCTCACTGTCTAGCACCATCGAGGCCGGTGCAGACGGCAATACCATTACTGTAGGTGCAAACAAGGCTCTGCGCTTCACTCCGACTTCAGGCAAAACCTATGCTTTCGTTTACACGCAGACCGCTCCAACTACCACCACAGACAAGTTCCAGCCTGTAACCAAGGCTGTTGATGCTGCTGTTAACGGTTTCTATCGCTATGCTTTGGCAGCCGCTCCTGCTGGTGATGTACAGAAGGGTGTGAAGTACTTCCCCGACAATACTGCTACAGCCGGTATGATTGACGCTTTCGTCGGCCAGAATGTTAGCAACCTCTACACACGTAGTGGCTCTGCTGCTCCCTATGTATATACCATCGCTTCCGGTAATGCTGTAACTGGTACTGACTATTACTACACCACAGACAAGGGTCAGACCTACACAAAGGCAACCAACATTGCTTACTCAGCCTTCGAAGGAGCTACTGACCTCTACACCTTCGACGGAACGACTTATACCGCAAAGACTGATGCTACTCCTCAGGATGGCACAGCTTACTATCAGAAGACCACAGATCCCACCCTTGGTGATGTTTACACCTACTGTGTCATTCTGCCTCAGCAGACCACTGGCCTGTATGTCATCGACGAGGCTGCCGACAAGGTTGCTTGCGGTACATCAGACAAAGCTGTTAAAGGCATGACCTACTTCGACAAGTACACTCAGAACAATGGTGTTTACTACACCAAGGTGATCAAGGTACAGTAAATCCTAATAGACCAGGTGGGGTTCGACTCCCCACTTGGTTTCAAAAACAAAAAACGTCATAAAAGACACCCGCGCACAACGCGCGTATTATAATAAGGTATAAAACAAACAAAATTAATAACACAAAACAAATGAAGACTATGAAAAAAATTCTCTTCTTCGCAGCTGCTATCACGGTGATGGCCAGCTGCACAAGCAATGAGTTCGTTGGGGACCCCACTGGCGGCCCCGTCGGACAGGAAAAAGGAGCTATCTCCTTCAGTAGTTCCAGTAATGCAATGACCCGTGCCGATTATGTTGGCGCAGATGCTGCTGCACTGTTGAACAATAAGTTCATCGTGGGTGGTTTCAAAAGTAATGGTGATGTAACTGCAACCGCGGAAGCTACGGGAACTGTGTTTAATAACTATATAGTAAATTGGGAGCAGAATACAGCAGCAACAACTGAGTCTAACACTTCTGACTGGGAATACGTAGGTGTTACCGCAGCTTCTCCTTCTACTATTACAGGCACTCAGACCATTAAGTACTGGGACTACTCGATGCCTCAGTATGACTTTATTGCCTATTCTTTGGGAAAATCAACTGGCGTTACAGCTTCCATAATCACCCCCGCTACCGCAAAGACCAATGCCTATACCTTGACTGGTCCTGCTGATGAACTGACAAAGTGCTATATTGCAGACATGGTGACTGCATATAAAGATGGTACTGATGCCAGCCACAAGTATCAGGATGAAGTCAAATTGTCATTCCGTTCATTAGGCACCAAGGTTCGTGTTGCACTTTACGAGACTATCCCTGGCTATTCCGTGAAGGACGTGAAGTTCTATACTGATGATGCTACAGAAATCTCAACTGGTGCTTCTGCTACTGATGCAACTCTGTTTACAACAGGTAGTGCTGCAACTGACAAGTTCTATCCTACTGGCACTTACACGGTAAGTTTCCCCACCATTGGTAAAACTGCCTTTACTGCGAACAATGCAGATTATAACCAGGCTCATGTTACTTTTGCCGGCACAGGTACAGCGGCAACAACCAAAGCCTTTGGTGCTCTTAATTACACGGGTGAGGAAGATCGTGAAGCAGCAGGTGACGTATATCTTGGCCGTCATTCAAACGCTGCCACCTATGCTGGTACAGATCCCTACTACACCACTGTACTTCCTAACGAGACGGGTGCTGTTTTGGAACTCCGTATTGACTACACCCTTCTGTCTATAGACGGTTCTGGTGAAATCATCAATGTTCATGGTGCCAAGGCATTTGTACCCTCTATCTATGCAAAGTGGTTGCCCAACTATGCTTACACTTATATCTTCAAGATTAGTGATAACACCAATGGCTGGACTAGCACAGTTAACACAGATCCCGCTGGCCTCTATCCCATCACCTTCGATGCAGTTGTAGCAGAAGCAACTGATTACAAGCAGAGCACCATTACCACTGTAGCAAGCCCGAGCATCACGACTTATCAGAAGGGACATGATATTAGTAAGGATGAGTATAGTGCAAATACTGGAGACATTTATGTTCAGGTTATTGCAGATGGCACGCTGAAGGGCGACCTTGATGCTAAGGGCAAGCTTTACACCCTTAGCCGTGCTGCTACTGAAGCAGAGGTTATGGATGCTCTGAATATCCAGACTGCTTCTGATGCTACAAGTATCACGGGCCGCAATACTCTTGTGCTCACTACTGCAACAAGCGATGCTTCTATCACAGCTATCCCTGGAGAGGATGGAAACGACATCACTGTAGTTGCTAAAACTGCTGCTAAGTTTACGCCTGCAGCGCCCACGGGTCCAGCTACTGTGAATTATTATGCTTATGTGTATGACACAGGTACAGATGAAGCAGATACCGAGATTAATACTGCAGTGATTTTTGATGCTGCACCTACTGACTGGGCAACCACTTACTCCAATTATTATACTGATGAGTCTTGCACAACAACTGCACCGGCCACATTCCCAACTTTAGGTGCAGGAGAGAAAGTTACCTATTATCAGAAGTACACCAATCTCAACAAGGTTTATGGTGTGAAGGTTATCAAGGTTGTGGCTTAAAAATAACCTCTCTATTATTAGCTCATCTGGGTTCGACTCCCAGATGGGCTACCAACCCTCATCAGGGAGCCTGGCGAGGCTCCTCCGGAAGGAAAATGATGAGCGTGCAGCGAAATGAAATTACATGGCCGAAGAGCAGGATTTGCGGAAAGGCCTTTGAATAATTGCGGAACGGCCTTCGCGCAAAAACGGAACGGCCTTCGCGCAAAAAGCATAAGAGGATTCGCTGCACAGGAAATAGAAAAAACGAACAATAGTAAGCAAGGGGGACGGTCCCCCAAAGTTGAATAGAGTATAAACAAAAAGAGATTAAGAAAGAAAGTAAATATTAACGCGTTAAATTATTTAAGATTATGAAAAAGTATCTTTATCTCGCAACCGCGCTCCTCACTTTAGCCGGTTGCACAAGTGATGACTTCGTTGGCGACAAGAATCTTGGACTTGCCAATGAAAATGCTCCTCTCAGCTTCGGCTTCGATGTGCCTTCTCAGACTCGTGCCGCTGGTGCTGAAGCAGCTGCTAAGTTGAACAACCAGTTCATTGTGTATGCTGAGAAGAATGAAACTTCCAAAGCTGCACCTACAGACGGAAACTTGGTTATCAAGAACTATGTAGTGAACTATGCTACGAACACTGCCTACTCCACCACCTCCAACACAAAGGATTGGGAATATGTAGGTTACAAGCTGGACGATGCTACTGCTACGATTCCCACTACTAGCTACTCCACAAATGTTACTCCTAATAGTGGAACTGCTGAACAGACCATCAAGTACTGGGACTATGCAGCAAATAACTACATATTCACTGCAGTATCTGCTAAGCCCGAGGATATCGCTGCAGGTCGCGTTGTAATTAATAAACTGACCGCTGGTTCCAGCACCGTTTACGACAAGGGTTATGAAGTGACTCTGGCTAAGGATGCAAGCAATAACTATCCCAGCCTTGCTGACCTCTACTTCGCTGACCGCCAGCCTATAGCCAAAGGCACAGGCAAGGATCGCACCGCAAAAAATGCATATGGTGGTAATGTGACCTTCACCTTCCGCAACTCCCTGACTCAGGTTCGTGCCGGTATCTATGAAACCATCCCTGGTTATCAGGTAACAGCTATCAAATTCTATGTTACCAGTGATGCAGAAGCCAAGAATGGCGGAACTTCTGCTTTCGGTGCCATTGCCCCCAATATCAGTTCTAACAATTATGAAGGCACGCTTACAGTCACATACTATGACGCTACTGATATAGACACAGAGAATCACCCGAAACTTTCGTTTAGTGGAACGGCTGCAAATGACCTGATTCTGGGCACAAACCCCAGTACGGTTTCTACATCTAAATCTCTGGGTACGACTGCTACAGCTCCTACGTGGGATACGGATGGTGGCACCTTCACTGCCGTACTGCCTCAGATAGAGAATACAACCAATATGAAGTTGAAGGTTGATTACACTCTTTACAACGAGATTACAAAGGAAACCATCGAAATAAAGGGTAAAACAGCTGAGGTTCCTGGACAATATCTGGCTTGGAAGCCCAACTTTAAGTACACCTATCTCTTCAAGATTACTGATGACGATCTCTATCCCATCACCTTCGACGCTGTTGTTATCGAGGCTGAGAATGGTAAGGCTGAATACATCACCACTGTTACCGAGCCCAGCATCACCACATTCGGTGTGAAGGATGGTAAATATGTAGAGCCCGGTACCACTGGTTCTCCTGCCGTTGCGTATGACTATACCGCAGGTACAGATGTTTATGCTACTATCGTAGATGGTGGTGTAGTTATCGATCCTGATGGTAAGTACAATGTTTACACTGTGACCACAACAGGCATTGACATTACTGAGGCATCCGTTGCTGAGTCTCTCGCTGAGGTATCTGCCAAGACGCATGAGGTGACTTGCACCGCTTATGCTGGTACGAAGTCTCTGGAAACTACCGTTCCCGGTGAGGATGGTAAGGATATCACTTTGGCTGCTGGTAAGGCTATTAAGATGGCTGGACTTGCCGCTGGTACCTATGCAGTAGAGTATGTGAATACGGCTAGAACCCTTTCGGCTCAAGAAGTGACTTATGCAACATCTGCAGATTTCACCACAGCATTAACTAAGGTTAACCTCTACTCAGATGCTGCTTGTACGACTCCCGCTGTAGCAGGTGATTATGTAGATGGAACTACCAAGTTCTACAAACAGGTGGTTACCGCTGCTGGCACATACGCTTACAAGGTTATCGTAGTTAAGTAACCCTCTCCTCTTTATCCGCCGAGGTTCGACTCCTCGGCGGGTAACAAACCAAAGCTGCCAGAGCGGCAGTAACCCTCCGGACAAAGGTGACGGTCACCTCGGAGACAAAGAAAGAAAATAGAAGAAATAATGACGATATTTAACAACGATAATCAGTCGGTAAGTCGTTTGCGGAGGAGGATTTTCACCGCAAAGGGTGCGAAGACGCTGATGGGAGTGATGGCCCTGGTGCTGTCTGCCTGCTCGGGCCACGAGGCATTGGAGCCCACGCCCGAGCCTGAACTGCAGACACCCATCAGCTTCAGCAGTTCCCTGCCGGAAGGACAGGAGGTGACGCGTGCCAACTTGGAGACATACGCAAGCACCTTCAAGGTTTGGGCCTATAAGAACGATGCTATTGAGGGTGCTTCCACCCCCGTCAACTATACCAGCTACCAGGCAGTAATGCCCAGCTATACAGTCAACTATGGCGCCAATACCGCTTTTACTACCACCAGCAACACCCACGACTGGGAGTATGTAGGGCAGCAACAGGGCACTGACCCCGAGCAGACCATCAAGTACTGGGACATGGATGCCAAGGCCTACCGCTTCTTCGCTTATACCTTGGGAACGGCTACCTCCCCGGCCATTCCCAACGCGGTTACCAGTTCTTGCCCCTCGGTCGGTGGTACAACCCCCGTCAGCGCTACGTTAACTGCAACGGTCGATTCCGGCACAGACGAAGGTATTGCCGCGGCCCCCTATTTCTCCCGCCTCTGGTTTAGCGACGGCAACCCCACCAACTATCCCAACCGTCTGTTCGGCCAGCCCGTTAACCTGGAGTTCCTGAAGCCCTTTGCCCGAGTGCGCTTCATGTTCACGTTTATGGATATCAAGATAACCCGCAATGATATTAACTCGTGCAGTTTCAAGCCCACTGACGCCTCCAAGAAAATAGGCACGGCAGGAACAGTTACCGTAACCTACCCGCTGACGGGCACTGAGACCACTGAGTCCTGGTCCATACCAACCGTCACGAGCACTATCGATGCCTTCACCCTCGACTACTACGAGCCCCAGACGCTTCCGGATCCTTCCGACCCACAATATAGTGACATTGTGACCTATAACAATAGTGCGCATCACTGGTACAACGTGCTGCCAGCCGAGAACCAGGGCAGCTATACGATAGCCACAAACATATTTGAGGATAGGACTGCCGTTGTTCCGGCCGAGTACATGAACTGGAAGGCCGGCTACGAATACACCTATATATTCAAGATTACTGAGGACGGAGGCATCTTCCTCGAGGTCATCCAGGTGGGCATCCGCGACTGGACTCACGCCTCAACTCCCTTTAACCACCCTGTTTATAACTGGTAAGCGCAATGAGAAGAATAAGACTGATAAGAGACCCCAAGTTAATAGGACTGATAGGACTGATGGTGTTGGCAGGCTGCTCCGAGCAGGAGGAGCCCGTCTATGAACCTCCCATGCAGACCCTGCAGCTGATAGCTGGCACTCAGAGTTTCTTTGACGTGTCGCCCATCGGTACACGAGCCCCAGGCGATCCGGGCGCTCTGCAACTGGACGGTTTTGTAACCTATTCTTCACTTCATCCCCAGACCACAGAGGAATACGCCACTATCGGTGCCTTTATGGCTACCGACGACCAGACAGGTGCGCCTGTTCCAGGCCCGGGCAAATTCACATATCAGGGTCTGACCCCAGGCTATGAGAATCGTTGGACATCTTCGATACGCATCGAAGACGGCAAGCAGTACTATATCTACGGCTTTATGCCATTTTCCAATAATGCCAGCATCGAGGCCCTCGATACCGACAACGACGGTGTCAGCGACAACGACTACAGCAAGGGAGCCAAACTCACCATCAACAACCTCGATGTGCTGACACCTGCCGATGTATGCGTTATCGTAGGTGTGCTGAAGGGTTCAAAGACAAGCGGTGACATCACCGGAGTGCCTGCGACAGACCTGAAGTTGGGCCAGTTCGGCTACGTGGGCAGTTCGGCCGATGAAGGCAACTATGTGTATCTGCTGCTCGACCACCTCTATGCCGGCGTGCACTTTAAAGTCAAGATTGACGCTGATTATGCAGAACTTCGCACCATTCGGGTAAAGAATATGATCCTGCGAGCCTTCACCAACAACGTAGCGTCGGTGAACGCCACTGTTACGCTGACTGCCGGCGATTATGATCCTGCTCTTGGCGAGACCCCTCTTACATGCAGCTTCACGCCTAACGCAGGTGCAAGTTCCACTGCAGAGACACCACTCTTCGAAGCTGCTGACGGGAATAGTAACGGTACAATTGATGAAGACGAGCTGCTGACGCTCACCACGGCTTTCCATGAGTTCCTGAGTTGTTATGCCCCCAACACATGTACGAACTTCAAACTCATCACTACCTATAATGTCTATGACAGAAAGGGAAATCTGATAAGGGAAGACCAGACGGCCGAGAACAACATCTCGTTGAGTGGTACATTGCCGCGCGGCCAGATAAGCACCTTCAACATCACGGTGAAACCCACCTATCTCTATGTGCTGTCTGACCCCGACCTCGACAGCCCGGAATTTGTATTGAATTGATAATGGATAATTGACAATAGACTATTGACAATGACGATGAATAAGGTAATACGATATAAAACCAATAAGAGCTACAAGGCCCACAAACTTTTAGTCCTGATGGTGTTCCTTCTCTCTGCACCCATTGCGCAGGCCCAGATCACCATCGGCGGCAACGTCTATGGCGGCGGCAATGCCGGTGATGTGGAGGGCAATACCAAGGTGACCATCCGCTCGGGCGAATTCGGCAGCGAGACATCCAACGGCAAGATATTTGGCGGTGCTCGTATGGCTAATGTGGGAGGCCATACCTTCGTTCATCTCGACGGCGAGCATGCTTCCTCGTCGTATGTTATTGCCAACTATGTCTTTGGCGGTAATGACATCTCGGGTAAGATTGGCACTAGAAAGGATAACCCTTCATTTATGGCCGGCCAGAAGGTTCCTAATGAACTGACTCAAGATACAGAGAATGGCATCGACAAGACATGGGACTCCTTTGTGCGTATCTCCTCGAAGATGACCTCTGCGGTTTATACGGCGGTGGCTAATGGAACAACATTGACCCAAGGCAATACGTACTACGCCTCAAACACCGGTGAGGGAGAATTCACCGCAGTAGGCACAGAAACAGCTGATGGTACCAATTACTTTGAGCTGACTACTGCTGCTGCAGTCTCTCCCGATAACCAGTCCATCTATATCGGCCAGCTCTATGGCGGAGGTAACGGCGACTATGAATACAAAGAGGAAAACGGCGTCCATAAGATCTATAAAACCGGCACAACCGAGGAAGTCGCTTCTATACCTGTCGGTAGCGGAGACTTTAACTATCCTGAAGTAGATAAGGCATACCTGGAGATTCTGGGCGGTTCCATCGTCCGTGCATTCGGCGGCGGCAATATGGCCACTGTAAAGGAAAAGGCCGTCATCTGCTACGACAATCCGAGCGAGGTGGTTAATAGCATTATAGATGCCAGCGGCAATGAGATGCTCACCACAAAACGTGTCGTTTACGGTATGGGTCTTAACGCTATCACTACCTACGCCACCAGTGATGCTTTCCAGACGGGTAGTCTGTTTGGCGGTAACAACAAGGTGGCCATGGACATCCGTCCCACTTGGAACCTGAAGAGCGGCAAGGTCCGTAATCTCTTCTCCGGCGGCAATCAGGGTAATATGACTTTCAAACAAGGCCTGCTCCTTGAGATACCTGAAACCTCCACTATTATTGTCGATAACGTATTCGGCGGTTGCCGCAGAGCCGATGTCCATCCGCTGGATAATGGTTCGGAAATCACTGATCCCAATGTGGTTCAGCTAGTTGATGAGATCGGTGATCCTCTCCCCCAATACCATTTCCCTTCAGGGTTGTCAGCTCGCGTACTGATCAAAGGCGGCGACATCAACAATGTCTATGGTGGCAATGATATCAGCGGAAGGGTATGGGGCGGTACTGCCGTTGGCATCTATACCAGTATTCGCGGCGATGTATATGGCGGCGGAAACGGATCGTATGCCTACACCGACAATTCCGAACTGGAAAACGACCTGATATGGGGCGACTTCTACTATAATCCCAACGGCAATTCTGCGGAGGCACTTGCCGATCATCGTCCCAATGTGGAGCAGACATCGTTGCGCCTGATAGGTGAGAGCAGTAACAATCCCACCATTATCGGTGGCTCAGTATATGTGGGCGGCAATAGTTGTTCCGTTAAGAAGGGCAATCAGACCAAACCGATAATCGAGTTAGTAATCGGTTCCAACGTTATTGCGGATAAAGTTTTCCTGGGCAACAACGGTGAGAATATGGTGGACGCTTCGGCTGACGGCGTACTGGCCAGATATGCTGGTGCGGTAAAGAAAACTACTATTGACAACCCCGACCCGAATATCTATACAACAGGAACGGCGGACACGTATAATTTCAGCACACTAGGCCTGACATCTGCCTCAAATTTTGCAAAGTATATGGAGGGTTGTGCCATGTCGCTGCACCCCAGCATCAAATTTGACGAAATAGACGGATATACCAATTATTCTACATATATCGGCTCCCTGTTTGGCGGCGGTAACGTGGGTAGCATGACATGGGAAGGCGCCATTAACCTGGACATTGATTATCCTGTTGTTATCTTTGACAAGGTCGTGGCCGGTTGTAACAATGCCAATGTACCTTCCTCCACCTATAATGCCGCATATAGAGGCGGTATCATCGGTCCGGCGTCGGAGCAAGCGGTTGGCGGTATGCTGGATCCCTCGACTGGCATGATGAAGGATGCCATAGTTCTCAACCTCTCCGGTTTGAAGATAGAGCCCAAGCGATGGGTCGTGAAGAGAGATAATCAATATAATGTGCTCTACAAGCACAGTGATAATAGCGAAACCACCGAAAAGGGCACTGACGGCAAACCGACCTATATGGCAAGTGATGGCTGTTATCTACCCACTATCAATAGTATCTGTTCACATAAAAAACATGCTTATCTGGAGTGGCATACCTATGATGAAGCTACAGGTAAGGACGTGGCAAATCCTGCTCAACTGGCCTCTGGCGCAACTCGCGAGAGCGTAGCTGCCGATCTCACTCGCCGCCTTTCGGGTGGCAATATCTATGGTGGATGCTACAATTCCGGTATCGTCAATGGTAATGTGGTCATCAATGTCAATGAAACCATCATGAACCGTGATGAGGTGTTTGCCAACGTCCAGGAAGACGATAATGGTGAGTGTATCTTCTATGAAAACAACGAAGGAGGTGTATATCATATCACCAAGGTCAATAGCGGTGTAATCATCGACGAACAGGGTATGGATGTGTTGGGTAAGGCCATGAATATCTTCGGCGGCGGCTTTGGTAAGAACACCGAGATTTGGGGCAGCGCAACCATCAACCTCAACGAGGGCTATGTCTTCCAGGTGTTTGGCGGTGCTCAGGAAGGTATTATCGGTCAGCCAGTCCGTACGGGTGAAGCGCTTAATGGCGAACCAACGAATGAGCCTGATGGTACAGTCATGACTGATGGGAAATATGCGTTCAATGGTTATCTCTACGAGCCAAGCGATGCTTACAGCACCTATGTCAACCTCGACGGCGGACACTCCGGCGTTTCGCGTCACTCCACGGAGGATACCCATGAAATGGCCGAGACGGAGTTCATCTACGGTGGTGCCTTCGAAGGTCCCATTATGGGCAATGCCGTTGTCCACTTGGGCAACGGACGTATCTTCAACTCGTTTGCCGGATCCTGTAATGCCGATATTCTGGGGCATACCGAGACCTACGTTGGTCTTAACGCCCGGGAACAGCTTGGCTTCCCATTCATCCGCGACCATATCTATGGCGGCAATGACCTGGGTGGCCGGATCCTGGGCCAGAAGGACTTCATCGGCCGGGTACGCGAGGACGTCACGGGCATCAAGGACAATATCTACGACAAAGACCATAGCACCAAGGCCGCGGCTTATGTCGAATACCATCAGGGCCGTGTCGATTACATCTTCGGCGGCTGCTACGGCACCTACGACTACAAAGATCCTGAGTACGCCGAATACTTCTACACCACAGGAGGTACCGGAACTACTACTGAAAACCTGGGCAAGGCCCGTCCCGGCTATAGCAAGCCGTATCTCGGCAATGCCTTCGTCAACTTCCGTCCTGTCGTCGCCAGCAATCCGCTCAATAAGGCTAAGCGTATCTACGGCGCAGGTCAGGGCATCACCGGTGACCCGGAGATTGATGTCTTGCAGGACCGCAGCTACGTGCTCATCGATATCCCGGCGGCTTGCTCAGAGTTCAACGACCTGACGGTGTTCGGAGCCGGCTCATCATGCGGCCTTGGCATGAATGCCCCACCACATGCGGATGAAGCTACAAACCCGGGCAGCGGAGGTACGGCAGCACAGAACGAGGCCTATCAGAAATATCAGGCTTATCTGGCTTATCTTGCAAACCCCGATGCCTATTCAGCAGTCATCGATTTGTTCCGTGGCGACATCAGCGGAGGCAATGTCTATGGTGGCAGCTATCAGGAAGGTGTCACACGCCGCACTGTCGTCAATGTGCCTGCCATATCCACCATCCATGTAATGAATATCTTCGGCGGTGCCTATGGTATAACCAATGATGTGCCCTGCGATGTGTATGAAGCCCGTGTCAACTACAGTAGCAGCAATGCTATGGTGGGAGGATATCAGACAGGTATCTATGGCGGCAACAACAACTGCCGCCGCACCATTCACAGTATTGTCAACATCAACTCGCCTGTCTGGTCCGACATCGAGAAGGGCTGGCTGGCTACCGTCTATGGTGCCGGTTTGGGTGCTGATACATGGTCGCAGTACACCGAGGTGAACCTGAACAACAACGCACGCGTCTATGAGGTCTATGGAGGTGGCAGTCAGGGTCGTGTACTCAATCTGGAGTCGTTAAAGGCATGGACTGTCACTGAACCTGCCATCTATACAAAGATTGGCTCAGGCTACAACGACTGGGCCATGGATGATAATATCGTTAAGACAAACGGCCTGGGACTGAAGTGCAATACCAATGTCTATATCAATAAGGGAGCCACTGTAAGTGGCTATATGTATAACGGAAGCCTTAACGGCGGCTACGCCTACGGTGCCGGCTATGGAACCACGGCTACCGTAAGCGGAACCACCTATATCGGTCTCCACGGAGGTTATGTGGCTAAGGATATGTATGGCAGTGGCTGGGGCGGCTCGGTATTTGATGAATATAAAACCCAGAGAGATACCTATAATTCCTCGGCTGCTGACGCTGATAAGATAGCCGATTTCACGGCCGGAACCAATGTGTTTGTCGAGGGTGGCAAGGTACGCCGCCCCTACGGCGGTGGCTACCAGGGCAACGTGGGCTATACAGAACTCCCCTTCACGGTGGAGGACAGCCAGGTATCTAGCGTACCGACCTTGCTCGCAAACGATGTACCTGCCTATACGAATGTGGTTATCGGTATATCCCAAAGCCAGAAGGCTACGATTGATGCCGCTCATTCTGCCGATAACACTAAGCCGGAATATGGATTCTACAAGGGTGTGCCTGCGGTGGAATGGAACGCATACGGCGGCGGCGAGAAGGGTGGTATCATCGGTACGGCCCGCCTCACTATGTACAATGGTTATATAGGCTATCGCTATCTCGGCAGCGATGCCGTGATAACGGGCAATGACGTGGCTAAGACCGACGATGCCTCCACCCTCATCGATGAGCGTTACGTCGAGAAAATCAACGACGAGACAGCCGTCAACGGAGGTATAGGAAACCTGGTTGAACACGGCAATCTCTTCGGCAGCGGTTTCGACGACGGCAGCTATGCCGACAACACCGAGGTATCAGTCTATGGCGGCTATATCCGTAACAGCGTCTATGGCGGCGGCGAGATAGCCGCTGTGGGTCGTGGCGAGACCAAGGAGAGCGGCACCGACAACTCGGTGCGCGTGTTGAAAGGCATCTGGAAGGGTGGCACAGCCAAGGTGTCCGTCTTCTCAGGCCATATATTGCAAAATGTGTTTGGCGGTGGCAAGGGATTCACTGCAGAGCGGGGCACAGAGTATGGTGTAAGCACGAACCGCCGCTATACCGACGGTTATGTGTTTGGTCAGTCCGAAGCCAATATCCACGGTGGCGAGATAGGCACCGAGGATGGCATCGCCAAGGGCTATGGCAATGTGTTCGGCGGCGGTAATGTCGGCTATGTATATAGCAGTATCGGCAAGAAAGATACTGATGGATTCTACTATAAGTACGAGAACGGTGCCTACGTGACAGACGCCACCACCGGTGAGAAAATCCTGACTGAGGACACCAAGGTGGTTGTTGCGCCCTACTGCCTCGTGACAGCCGACGCGGGTGTCTCCGTAAACGGGCATGACTACGACAAGGGCGAATATGTCCCCATTGAGGACCTGAACACCATTCCCCTTAAGTCAGATGGTTTCTGGGGCAGTGTGGACAAAAAAACCGGTGTGGTAATCCACAATGCTGTCTTTGCGGGCGGTAATGTTACTCAGGGTTCCGACCTTCTCTATGCCCAGTCCACCACGGTATTCGGCAATGCCACCGCATCGCTGGTTGATGTCTTCTGCCTCGACCTGATTACCCTTGGCGAGGATGGTGTGGGCGGTCTATATGGCGACGGCAACCTTACCTTTGTCGATGGCTACCGAGAGCTGAACATCTCCAACTTCGGAACTGACTACTATGATCTTGCATCAACAATCACCTACAATAGATATCTTGAATTGAATGACCGCGAGCGTGCCTACTTCAGACTGACCTATTTATGCCAGGAGGCTCACGATTATAATGGTGTCTACTATACAGCCGGACAAGAAATAGATGATGAATTATTTGCCTTAATGCCAGAAGAAGAGCAGGCAAAGTGGGCAGTGAACCAGGGCGTATGTAGCATTTATGCCGGCCGTATGATGAATACCATCCAGCGTGCCGACTTCTGTGGTGTTTTCGGTAGTCGTGTGGTAATGAAGGGTGCTCAGGACCGTATCCCCTCCGAGGTGGATTATACCAACTACACCATCAACCGTGTCGGCGAGGTGTCGCTGAACCAGCAAGCAGTTGGCGGCTACTCTCACGGCAACTACTTTGGTATCTACAATATCACCAAGTACCTCGGTGCCCTGACCTCCGACGTCGCATTCCAATCTACTCGCAAATATAAGTCTGGTAATGATATTCTTAACGATACCAAAACTTATTATGAATATAAGTCAGGTAAGCAGGGACATCGTGAGCGCAACGTAGCACACAGCGAGAACGAACTGGCTTTGGCTTCGGGTGTGTATCTGGAGCTGCTTCAGGAACCGGAACGAAACTATGTGGGAGAACAGAAGATATGGGGACCTGTGACGGGCGTAATCGGCCTGAAACTGATATCTGCCTCCACGGGTGAGGGCGGCGGCTATGTCTATGCTAAGAATATCCATGGCACACCAAGTCCAAGCAATCTCAGGCACCTTACGATATCTTCTGCGAATGCCACTGCGGTCACGCAAAAATCCTATAAGTACGACGAATGTACTGACAGCCAGTGGATGGAAAGTTCCGGTAACTTCGTTATCGATTCCCCTCTGAGTATTATTGACGACTGTTTCCCCGGAAGCAACAAATACTATCCTGAAAATGGCACAGGGACCTCGCCTGCCCATTTCTGGTACATACGAGGATACTACTATGTCTATAACCAGGAGATATCTGCATACACCGGTTCGTCGCAGGCCTATGAGAAGACTATTAACATACCCATCACCATCACAGCCCAGGGCAATGGCAAGCTATGGATTGAGGATATCAAGACCAGTCTCTATGCCGATGCGTCGAAATTCCCCCTCAAGGCCGGTAGTACGACGGAGCGCGAGACAGAGGTAATCTGCAACGGTATCACCTACCGTTCCAACGACCCCATCACCTTCTGGGATTGGTCGAACCTCGGCACTGCAGAACAGGCATACTTTGTCAATAAGAGCTATGTCTGCGCAATAGATGCCTATGCCAACGAAGATGATGCCAAGAACAATGTCGCTCCTGCCCATAAGGCGGGTGAGGTGCTGCAGAGTGAATCCGTTTATAGCACCCTTTCCGGCCAGACCTGGTATGATGCAAATGGAGAAGAATTACCCGGCACCAGGGCGTTCCGTGTCACCAATGACCTGACTCACAGCAAGGGCTTCGAACTGGCTGTTTCACTCGATAACCCAGAAGTATGGGACGAGTACTATACTGACCCCACTACAGGTCAGACCGTTCCCAAGGCTTCTAAGGACGCCAACGACCTGCTCGGACCCACCTTCAAACTCAATGGCGGTAGTGACCAGCACCATGTCTTCGGGCAGAAGGAGTATATCTTAGGGGATTTGGTAGAAGAGGGTATTGTTGACAGCTATGATGCCCTTAGCGCTTCAGCAAAGGCAAACATTAACACCACCACCTATCCGCAGGCAACCTTCGAGTCCGCCTACCTGGCTAAGGAGGAATGCTACATCACTGTTAATACAAATCAAACAGTGCATGTCGTAAAGAATGGTGCCATACCTAAGTCGTATTACGATCAACTTTCCACTGATGCTCAGGCTAACTTTGCGGTTGCTCACATCCTGACTAAGACCGTCCAGCTTACCGACCAGCGGTTGCTGAGTGCTGGTGTATTGTTCACCGAGGCTGAAGTGACCAGCTATACCGGAACTTATCCAGATAAAGTTGCAACGTCAGACTTCCCGCTTGCATACTATTGCTCTACGCCTGGTTACTACAGCGGTATTGAGTTCACCGGCGGGACCAGCT
>JAEEGL011959351.1_pt1 | contig 16984 bp, 14 predicted proteins | sample 9134231 | NCBI WGS metagenome assembly JAEEGL01 (sample SAMN16246548, study PRJNA631951) | gut metagenome | biome: gut microbiome; feature: rumen; material: fiber-attached | host: Bos | place: Iran: Karaj | collected 2018-10
AATGACCCGCAGTGGATGAGGGAGTTCAGATTAAAGTGCCTTAAGCTCTACAACGAAATAGATGTTCCTAACTGGGGTCCCAGCATTGAGGGCCTTGATATGGACAAGATCTCTTCATATGTAAGACATAAGTCTGATATGAAGGGCAAGTGGGAGGACGTTCCTGAGGACATCAAGAATACTTTTGAGAGATTGGGAATTCCCCAGGCAGAGAGGGAGTCACTGGCAGGTGTCGGCGCCCAGTACGACTCAGAGCTTGTCTATCACAATGTAAAAGATGAAGTAGCAGCCCAGGGAGTTATCTATACGGACCTGGAGAGCGCTATGTGGGGCGAATACGCGGACATGATCAAGGATCATTTCATGAAGCTCGTTCCGCCCACTGATCACAAGTTTGCGGCTCTTCACGGTGCAGTGTGGTCAGGAGGATCCTTTGTATATGTTCCCAAGGGAGTTAAAGTGGACATCCCCCTGCAGTCATACTTCAGACTCAACGCTGCCGGAGCAGGACAGTTCGAGCACACACTTATTATAGTAGATGAAGGAGCAGACCTTCATTTCATCGAAGGATGTTCAGCGCCCAAGTACAACGTGGCCAATCTCCATGCAGGATGCGTTGAGCTCTTTGTGGCCAAGAACGCAAGGCTCAGATATTCAACTATTGAGAACTGGTCTAAGAACATGTACAACCTCAACACCAAGAGGGCAATTGTTGAGGAGAACGGTATCATGGAGTGGGTATCAGGCTCTTTTGGCTCCCACACTTCATACCTCTATCCCATGACTATCCTTAAGGGTGATCACTCCAAGATGGAGTTCACCGGAATCACCTTTGCCGGAAAGGGGCAGAACCTGGACACCGGAGCCAAGGTAGTACATCAGGGCAAGGCCACCAGTTCCGTAATCAACACCAAGTCCATCTCCAAGGACGGTGGAATCGGTACCTACAGGAGCAGCGTCATTATCCAGAGCACAGCCAAGAGGGCCAAGGCATCCGTATCCTGTGATTCACTTATGCTGGATTCTATCTCTAGGGCAGACACAATCCCAGGAATGGACATAAGGACTGATGACGCAGACGTAGGACACGAGGCCAAGATCGGAAGGATCAGCGACGAAGCAATCTTTTACCTGATGTCCAGAGGCATCAGCGAGGAGGACGCAAAGGCCATGATCGTCAGCGGCTTTGCAAATCCCGTATCCAAGGAGCTTCCTCTGGAGTACGCGGTTGAGATGAACAACCTGATCAAGCTTGAGATGAGCGGCAATGGCTGATAAAGGAGAGCAGATGAGTAGTGATATAAATATGAAGGTAAATGTACTGCCTGTTCTCACATACAATTTTTTGCATGTAAATGACAGTAGCCTTCAGATAACAGATTTAAATATAAATACAGATAACGCCCCGGAGCCCAAGAGCATTCCGGAAGGGGTTACTCTTGAGAGAGGCGTTACATTTGAAAAGGCAGGAGATCTTTTCAGACAAAGAGCTGACAGGATCCTTGCAGAAAAAGAGAATATGACAGCACCCAACGGCGACACCTCAGACCGTGACAAGGCTCAGGCTGTCAGGACCGGAATGGGCGCAGATGTGGACAATCTCATGATAAGCATGGGTGTTGGATGCGACGTCTATACGGTAAAAGAGGGTGTTAAGGCAGCAGCGCCCATCATAATCCGTTATGATCTGGAGAGCGGCGCAGGCAGTCTTTCAAGTCAGGTTATCCACGCTGAGAAGGACACAGAAATAACCGTGATCATGGTCTATGATTCAGATAAGGAAGCTGGCGGGTTCCAGGGAGTCAGCACAAGGCTTTTGGCTGAAGAGGGCGCCAAGATCACTCTGGTGAAAGCCCAGACTTTGGGAAAAGAGTTTATCCACTTCGATGATATCGGCGGCGCCATCCTCAAGGGAGGCGAAATAAATCTCATTTCCTTAGAGCTTGGAGGCAGCAAGGTATGGAGCAGTTCATATATGTACCTCTCTGAAAAAGAATCTGCTTTCAACAGCAACATGGGATACCTTTGCAGAGATGACCACACCCTTGATATGAACTATGTGGCCGACCAGCGCGGCAAAAAGACCAGCGCCTCCATGCAGTTCAAGGGCGTGCTGATGGGCACAGCCAGCAAGACTTTCAGAGGAACTCTGGACTTCAAGACAGGCAGCAGCGGATCTGTTGGTGATGAGCAGGAAGATACCCTGCTTCTTTCTCCGGATGTTATCAACCGCACAATGCCGGTTATCCTCTGTCAGGAGGAAGATGTCGAGGGAAGACACGGAGCAACTATCGGACAGCTCTCTGATGACCTGCTTTTCTACATGCAGTGCAGGGGCATCGATGAGGTTGAGGCCAAGAGGATAATGATCAGGGCGAGACTTGAGAGCGTATCAAGACTTATCCCGGATCCAGAGATAATGCAGAAGATTCAGTATTATATAGAGAATGTAGTTTGAGAGGACAGCAATGAGTAGTATCACAGACTTCCGCCAGGACTTCGACATCCTGAAGTCCGGCGAGTATGTTTATTTTGACAATGCGGCCACAAGCCAGAGACCAAGACAGGTGCTGGATGCGGTCTCAGAGTTTTACAAAACGGCCAATGCCAATCCCTTGAGAGGGCTTTATGACTGGAGTATGGAGGCCACCGAGAAATATGAGAGCGCCAGGAGCGACGTGGCAGCTTTTATCGGTGGGGTATCGTCTGAGGAGATCATCTTTACCCGCAACACCACTGAGTCTATCAATCTGGTGGCCTATAGCTATGGACTTGCCAATGTTCATGAGGGAGATGAGATCGTCATCACTATCATGGAGCACCACAGCAACATCCTGCCATGGCAGATGGTAGCCAGGAAGAACGGAGCAAAGCTTGTTTACCTTGAGCCCGATGAAGAAGGAGTAATCTCTAAAGAGGAGTATGAGTCCAAGATAACAGACAAGACCAGGATCGTGGCTGTCGGACATGTATCCAACGTAATGGGTATCACTAATCCGGTAAAAGAGATTGCTGAGTATGCCCATTCCAAGGGAGCAATAGTGGTTGTGGACGGCGCGCAGTCAGCACCTCACATGAAGGTAGATGTTAAGGATTTGGGATGTGACTTCTTTGCATTCTCCGGACACAAGATGATGGCACCTATGGGCATTGGAGTTCTTTATGGAAGAAAAGAGCTTCTTGAGAACATGGATCCATTCCTCACCGGCGGCGAGATGATTGAATATGTCACCAGGGAGGAAGCAACCTACGCAGAGCTGCCACACAAATTTGAGGCAGGAACGGTAAATGCCGGAGATGCAGTAGGACTTGCTGAGGCCATCAAATATATCGAGAAGGTTGGATTTGACAGGATAAAAGAGCAGGAAGAGAAGCTGACAGCTCTTTTGATGGAAGGTCTTTCTAAAATGCCATACATCAAGGTTTATGGATCAAAGGATCCGAAGAAGCACTGCGGCATTGTGACCTTCACAATGGAGGGTGTACATCCCCATGACATGTCGTCAGTCCTCAACGATGATAAGGTATGTGTAAGAGCGGGACACCACTGCGCCCAGCCGCTTATGCAGTTCATAGGAGCCGGCTCAACAGCAAGAGCAAGCGTATATTTCTACAACACAGAGGAAGAGGTGGAGCGCTTCCTGGAGAAATTATCCAAGGTAAGGGAGGTAATGGGATATGGAGCTTAAGCAGCTTTACAGAGAGATCGTCAACGAACACAATCTGCACCCGGTTCATAAAAAGAGCATAGACAATCCTGATCTTGTGATGAGGGGAGTTAATCCCAGCTGCGGCGACGACATCACTTTGAGCCTAAGGATAGAGGACGGCGTCATCACAGACGCAGGCTATGAGGGATCAGGCTGTGCTATTTCCCAGGCTTCTGTGGATATGATGGTGGATCAGATTATTGGTAAGAATAAAGAAGAGGCAATAAAGCTTGCCGGCACGTTCATGGGAATGATCAAGGGGGAGATCACCGATGAGGAGAGCATAGAGGCACTGGATGAGGCAGCAGCCCTTCAGGACGTGGCCCACATGCCGGCCAGGGTTAAATGTGCGGTTCTGGGATGGCACACCATGCAGGAGATGCTGGAGCACCCGGAGAAGGCACAGCAGAAATAGGAAGTTAGGGGGAAACTAATCAGGGGCAGTCATGGGGCAGTCATGGGGACGGTTCTTTTGACTGGTTTTGACCAGTCAAAAGAACCGTCCCCATGACTGCCCCTGACTGACTGGAATGAGTGAAATTAATATTCTTGTCTTATTTTAACGTCTTTGATATACTTTTCCGTGAAGTTAACACTTTAAACTGTCAAAGGAGGACATGTATGAAAAAGAAAGTAGTTAGCATTCTGACTGCTGCAGTTATGATGACTGCAATGATCACAGGATGCGGTAGTTCAGGTGGTGCAACCATCGAGACCGTGGAGGAGACCACAGAGGCAGCTCCTGCAGAAACAGCTGAGACCACAGATACTGCTTATGTTACTTTCTCAAAAATCGGCAAAAGAGTCATAAATTTTTAGGGGCGTTTTTATGGCACTTTTTAAATAATCATCTGATGTGCCATAAAATCTTAGGGCGGTTTTTATGGCACTTTTCAAATAATCACCTGTTATACCATATATTTTTATAGCCATTTTTATTAGCATTTATGCTACTATTTTGCTTTTGGGAAAAAGTACCATAAACAACCTCGAAATTATTTATGGACATTTTACCAGTTCTTGGGAAAGTGGCATAAAATGAGCCCCTAATTCTTATGTCACTTTTACAATTCAAGTAGAAAGTGACATAAATGATGCAAATAATTAGAGGTATAGGATTCAATCAATATCATCTCCAATTGCCGATGCCCCATACTTTGTTGCAGAGATCTACGCAATAGGATTTGGAGAAAGAGGAGTCCTGCTTGATGATTTCGTTCTCTTTGCCCTGTTCATCTGTGTACTCTGATAAGGGAAATACAGTGACACCTTTGGGGCCGGATTTGACGTGGCAAACGAGGGCGCGGATGCTGTGGTCTTTGATGATGACTTCGTTATTGTCGCCACGGCCCAGGGAAACCTGGGCCATGCCGCCGACCATGCGGTTGGCGGTACCTTTGCCGGTGCCGGAGGTCCAGTTGACGAAGTTGCCAAGGGAGTAGTAGGTAAGCATGTCACCGCCGCCGTGATTATTGGTGACATTGGGATCAGGATCGCTTTCAAAGGTGATGGGTTCGATGACATGGGGATGGGTTCCCAGGACGAGATCTGCTCCATGTTGGCGGAAGACTTTATTCCAGAATAGCTGGTTCTGATCTGCCTCCAGGCTGTACTCTGTGCCCCAGTGTGGACAGACGATGGTAAAGTCAGCATTTTCCTCTGCAAACTTAAGATCTGAAATGACCTTGTTCTGATCCAGCATGTCCACTGCATGGGGCATATCGGAAGGCATTGGGATGCCGTTGGTGCCATAGGTGTAGTTCAGGATTGCTATCTTTGTATTCTTAACAGTAATGATGTCTATGTTCTGATATTCTATATTATCCTCATTGATGCCGACAACTGTAATTTCCGGGTGACTGGTTTTCCAGTAGGAGCATGTGTTGACTACTCCTTTTTTACCTTTATCAAGTGTGTGGTTGGTGGCATGGCATACCACGTCAAAGCCTGCATTCACAAGGGCGTCGCCGATTTCGGTGGGAGCGTTGAAGGCTGGGTATCCTGACACACCTAATTCCTTGCCACCGATAATGACTTCCTGATTGACGATGGCGATATCCGCAGCACTGATTTCATTCTTCATATTTTCAAATATAAAGTCGAAGTTGTAGGTGCCGTCAGGATTGACTGCGGCCTCCTCGACTGGTGTGTGGAGAAGGATATCACCAACCATTACGATATTGATCCGCTCATCGGACGGTACATCATCTTCGGATAGAGGAGCATTGTTGATTTTATCGTCAATTGGTTCAGTAGTTTTGGATAGAAGATTGCTGTTACTCTGGGTATCGTCTGTTGATGTGACTCCAGATTGCTCATCAGTCGACGCCGTACTTTCGGATGGAAGCACACTGTTTATCCCTTTATCAATCGCCGTACTACCTTCGGACAGAAGCGCTCTATTTATTTGATCATCGCCTGGCGTGGCACATGCCCACAAAAGCATACCGCACAGTGGTGCCGCCAGCGAAAGAATCATCTTGCGAAACATTGATATAAAATGTCCTTTCAGAAAAATACACAAAAAAAGTCCTGAGAACACGTGAATTACCAAGCGTTCTCAGGACAATTGTACCTTAAATGAAGGAAAATTGCTCCTCTTTTATGTTGTCGGCAAAATTTACAAGCCTCTGCTCCACATAATTGTAGTCAAACATGCCGGGGGCGATAGCGTCATATACTCCGGCGTTGACAGCCCTGTCATCGATGTAGACATCACAGCTGATCTTGCGGCTGTTGTTGCCATACTTCTCAGTGATCTCCGGGAGATTGTCGTTGACGGCATCAAAGGAGAGGCCGTTGTCGGAGCAGAACCCCACTGCCTTATCCAGGGCGTCGCCGGCTCTGCAGGTCCAGAGGATAAGCTTGTCCCCGAGGAGCTGACGGTGCTTGAGATACGCTATAAGTCCGTCGTTGGCAGGACCCACCTCGGGCCATTCTCCAAAACTCAGTGTTCCGTCAAAATCTACTGCAAATATCATATGAAAGTCCTCTCCTTCCACGACTAGTTCTTAGCTTCAAGAAACCACTTCTCCCCTCCGGGGAGATCCTCAAGGTAAAGGTGTATATCCTTGCCGTTTACCACACAGGTGTAGACAAGACCTGCTCCGCCGGCCTTCCTGCTGGCTCCCGGCTCACACTTTTTGACTCTTGTTATCTCATATCTGTGGCCGTCCTCCCACTTGATGGAGAGGGGGCGCACAAATCCTTCATCCGTAAATTCCGCTATAACGTCCACGTATACTTTCTTACCAATTCTCTTTGCCATATAAATCACCTGCCATCTTCAGATACTCCAAACACGTTGTTGCCATTCTGGAAATATGCCACGGGATGGATCATGTGGTCATCGGCCTTGGCGTCCAGCCCCGACAGGGATTTGTCAAAATACATCAGGCCCCTGAGGACGGATTCATATCCAAATCGCCGCCTTATGTCACTGACGGCCAGGTCGGCCTTGAGGTATTTGTCCCGCATCTCCTCGCTTATAAAGAGACTGGTCTGGTGGGGAGCTGTCTCGGGGACAAGGCCTGAGACTCTTACGCCGACGCTGCGGATGGGGGCGTGCCACTGGTAATTCTCTTTGAAAAGAGCAAATGCATATCCGGCTATTTCCTCGGAGATATTGGTGGGGATGCTGACCTTGTGCTGCCTTGTAAAACTGTACAGGCCGTTATCCCGGATGCTGATGCCGATTATGTTACCGATAAAGTGGTGCTCCCTGAGCCTTGCAGCCACGCTCTCCGACAAAAGATAGACCACAAGTCTTACGTCTCTGTCATCCACCAGGTCCCTGGGAGTGGTGGTGCTGTTGCCAACGCTCTTGATGGGGATGCTGTCGTCAAATCCTGCTACAGGAGTACAGTCCTCGCCTCTGGCGAAGGCCGAAAGCACGTAGCCCACCTTGCCAAATATATCGTGAAGAAACTCCGGATCTGTCATGGCCAGATCGCCTATTGTGAGAATCCCGAACTTGCGAAGCTTGGCAGTGGTGTGCCTGCCCACATAGAGAAGATCTGAGACGGGGGCTTTCCAGAGGATGTCCCTGTAATTGTCCCGGGTGATCTCCGTTATGGCGTCGGGCTTCTTGTAGTCGCTGCCGAACTTGGAGTAGATCTTGTTCCAGGAGACACCGATTGATACGGTTATGCCCAGCTCCTTTTTGACCCGGTCCGATATCTCCCTGGCCACGGGAAGTCCTCCCGAAACCCCCAGCATGGTGGCAGAGCGGGTGATGTCCAGCCAGCTCTCGTCCAGTCCGTAGGGCTCCACCAGATCCGTGTAATCCCTGTAGATATTCCTGGCCTTCCTGGAAAACCTTATATACTCGTCGTAATTGGGTTTCACAAAGGTGATGCCGGGACACGCCTGCCTGGCCTGCCAGAGCGCCATGCCAACCTTGACTCCGCACCGCTTGGCTATATAGTTGGCTGTCAGCACTATGCCGTGGCGGGCCTCCACATCACCGCCCACGGCCATGGGGATATCCCGCAAATGAGGATTGTGAAGCATCTCTACAGCTGCGTAGAAGCAGTTGCAGTCTGAATGGAGTATTATTCGGTCTCCCACGTGCATCCCGCCTTCCTGAAATATTTACAAACATTTGTTTGGTGTAACTATATTATAGGAACAAATGTTCTAGTTTGCAACCGCTAGATGTAGGTGCATGGGAAATAAATGTTCGCATATATCGTGGCATCAAAAAAAGTATCCTATAATGTCTGACATTGCTTAAACTGTGAATTACTATGTGAAATTATTTAAAGGTAACTGTCGTTAATTAATGTTCAAAATATAAATATTTTTATCATACTTCCGGGGATAAAAGCTCAATTCCCGAGTAAGAGAGAGGTACTACATATGGATTCTTTTGGAATGCAGCAAGAAAAGCAGAAACAAGAGCAGGCAGCAGTAAAACTTTCTTATGCCGACCAGCAGAAGACCGGTTGGGAGGTCACAGAAAACTTCCGCAAGACCGCCAAAGCAGATGGTGTTCTGGGGGCGAAATATTCCCGCTACGACACCATGGACATGCCTGCACTTCGTGACGAACTTATTGCAGATACGGACCATAAAACATTCACATATACGGCTATGCAGAATGCTATAGACAATCTTCTGAAACTTTCTGCCACCAAGGGGAAGGTTGAGAACGGATTAGACGCCGACTTTTTTGAGACGCTCTTTACTGCCAAAGCTGCTGTCAATCAGTACCTTTACAATCACGCCGGATACAGATGGACAGGCAAGGGAGAAAAGCGTGTCCAGATATCCCTGCGCCTTAAGAGCATCCTGAATTCCCTGGATCAGGCAATTGCGGAGAAGTCGAAAACTCTCAGCGCAGAAGCAGCCCGCAATCTGGAATACGATAAAGAGCAGCTCACAGCTGAAGAGAGAGCAGAGCGCGAAAAAACTTTTAAGGCCAATAAGACTGCTGAAGATATCATGATGATGGTAGAAAGCTGTCCGTCAGGATAGGTGGATAGCTTATCTGAGTTCTTTAATAAATCTTTATCTACTGCATTCTTGTTCTTGTTTTCCATATCTATTTTCTTTATTTAACAGTTTGTTTCACGCTTGCCTTTATTTATACGAATGTATAAGGCTTTGTGTCAGCATTTAAAAAATTTTTTTTCTACAATAATATTATCACGTGACAATTGTTTCTTGGCAAAAGGCTGAGCGGAAACAGTATTGATACAAAACACAGCCTTGCGGTAAAATTAAATATAGTGATGCAGGTGATTCCTGTAGTTGATGTTGACACGTAATCTGAACCAATCAAGGAGGCTAAAATGAAGGAGACTTTACAGGATCTTAAGAACAGACGAAGTGTAAAAGAATATAAGAAAGAACAGATAACAGACGAGGAACTTATGGAGGTATTAGAGGCCGGAATGAATGCATCATCCGGAGGAAACCGCCAGACAGCTATCTTTATCGTTGTCCAGAACAAAGAGTGGATCGACAAGCTCTGCGCACTTAATGCAAAGATCGCAGGAGCTCCTGAGGGATTTGACGTATTCTACGGCGCGCCTACACTTATCGTGGTTGCAGCAGATGCTTCATCAGGTGATGCTATCAAGGACGGAAGCCTGTGCATCGGAAATATGCTCAATGCCGCCTATGCTCTTGGGCTCGGCGGACGCTGGATCAACCGTGCAGATGGAATGTTAGAGGACGATCTGGGAAAAGAGCTTCTTAAGGAAGCCGGCTATGAAGGCAATTATATCGGTGTCGGAAATGTTATCCTTGGATATCCTGCCAACGGATTCCCTGAGCCCATCGCACATAAGGACAATTACTATAAGATAATTCGTTAAAGAATCTATAAAAAGGAGTTATCTGATGGAAACCTGGTATTACGTTGTTGTAAGTATCGATGGCGACTACGCCAATTTAAAGAGAACAGATATAGAGTCTGAGGACATTAAACTTGTGGCGAGAGCTCTTTTGCCGGAAGGTATTGCAGAGGGGACACAGCTGAAGTATGAGCTCATGCAGTACTCGATTGTATAGATAAACCGGAGATGGATGTGAATCCGGTGGAATGTGTGAGCCAGAGGTAGGGTAGCTATGCCATTTAAGATAGTTCGTAATGATATAACCAAGATGGAATGTGATGCCATCGTTAACACTGCCGGCAGATATCCTGTGTCTTCTTTTGAGGAGGTAGGAGCCGGGTGTGACAGGGCGATACATAAGGCAGCAGGCGCGGACAAGCTTATTGCTGCCAGGCAAAAGATCGGGGAGATGGCTGAGGGAGAAGCAGCCATTACTCCCGGTTTTGAGCTGCCTGCAAAATACATTATCCATGCAGTCAGTCCTGTCTTTATCGATGGAAACAGCGGTGAGGAGGAGAAACTCCGCAGCTGTTACAGGAACAGTCTCAGGATTGCGACTGAAAATGGCATAGAGTCTATTGCCTTCCCGCTTATATCAACGGGGAGCTTCGGGTACCCTCAGGAAGAGGGCATGAGGATTGCTGTTGATGAGATAAACGCATTTCTTTTGCACCACAACATGATGATCTACCTTGTGGTGTTTGGAAAAAAGGCGACGGAGCTTGGGGAGCGAATCTATCCCGATCTGGAATCTTATATAGATCATAACTATGTTGAAGAAAAGAGCCATGAAGAGTATGGCCATATGGCTATGGCTTCTGCCCCGAGTGCAGGATCCGGCAGGGAAAGCAGGGGCAGGTTTAGGGAAAGTCTCTTTGGTAACACCGTCAGTGCAAAGTTTTTCCGAAGGGAATCAGAGAAAAGAGTTGAATCTACCGGATTTGCTAATATTCCTGATTACACTGTGCATGAATACGCACCATGCGATGATTTAGAAGATTCCGAGGAGTTTGAAGAAGATTTCGAGGAACTGGAAGAAGGCCTCAAAGAGCGCATGCACCACTTATCCGATACTTTTTCGGAATACCTCCTGTTCCTGATAAGCAGCAAGGGAAAGAGCAATGCTGAAGTTTACACGAAGGCTATCGTGGATAAAAAGGTCTTTTCCAAGATAAAGAATAATCCGGATTATCATCCGACCAAGTTGACGGCAATGTGTCTGTGTGTCGGGGCTGAGCTCAACCTGGACGAGACCAGGGACCTTCTGGCAAGAGCAGGATATGCCCTGTCGCCCTGTGACAAGACGGATGTGATCTTTTCATATTTTATCGAAAATGGGATTTATGACATGATCGAGCTGGATATCCAGCTTGAGGAACATGGTCAGAAGTGCATTATTGCCTGAGATATTGATTTTGATGGTTTCAATTGTTGTGAAGGGCTCCTTTAGCATGTAGTCATTGGAGGAATTAATGGACGAGCTAAAAAGTGAACGGCTGATGCTTTCCGTCGCGACACTGGCTGCTATTGCCTGTGTTATACATACTGTCCTGGAGGGGTGGGAATTCTGGGTGCCCTGGGTAATACTTGTTGGTACAACCGCACTCTGGTGGCTTCATATTACCCAGAAGTTTCAGCGTGATATCAGGATCACGCTATGCTTTGTGTATTCTGCGTTTCTGGTCTTCTATCATGACGCCCATGAGATAGGTGTTTTGGAATTGACCTTGTCTTTTGCGCTATTTCTTTCAGTCACGGCTCTGGCAGATCGACTCCTGTTGCTGGATCTTGCTCTTTTGGAATACCCTGTGGTCATGCTGTTCCAGACCTATATCACTTTAAAAAGCGGAACTGCTGATTTTAGTGTTTTCTCGATTATTTATGCTGCTTTTCAGCTTCTGATCATTCTGATCTTTTATCTCATCGCCCGTATTGGTATAAATTACAGAATAAATGAAAGAATTGGCCGTCAGAAATGGATGGAAGCCGTCAGTGCCAACGACCGTGATATGGAGGACTTTTTATCCAACATTTCACATGAGCTTCGCACGCCGATCAATGTGATTAGCGGAATGACTGCTCTTATGCAAAAGACAGGTCAGACCCCTGAAATCGCTTCGATTCAGGAGGCGGGTTTAAGGCTTGCGCATCAGATAGAGGACATCCAGGACTATACTGAGATTATGCGCGGTGAGATCGTTCTCGACGAAGAGAACTATATGTTCTCATCCCTCATCAATGATGTGGTGGCAAGTTATAACTCTGTCTATTTGAAGAGCAAACTGGAACTGATAGTGGATGTTGATCCACAGACACCGTCCATTCTGAACGGCGATTACAAGAAGCTTCATAAGATATTCAGGCATCTTATTGACAACGCCTTTAAATTTACAAACGAAGGCGGAATATATTTAAGGGTATTCACCATGCCTCAGGATTATGGTGTAAACCTCATAATCGAAGTGACAGATACAGGTATTGGCATGTCCAGAGAAGATATGTCAAGAGTATCGAAGGGGCTTTACCAGGCAAACAAGAAGCGCAACAGGAGCACCGGAGGTATCGGAATAGGCCTTCCCATCGTTTATGGGATGGTCCATAAGATGGGCGGCTTCGTTATGATAAACAGTGACGGGGGGAGTGGGACCAAGGTAAGAGTGGCTATTCCTCAGAATGTGATAGACCCGTCACCGTGCCTGACACTGAGCAGTGAGACAAAGGATGCATATGTCCTTTATTTCAAGCTGGAGAGCTACAAAGTGCCTGAGGTCAGGGATTTTCTCAGGGCTATGGTGGTTAATCTGGCTACAGGTCTTAAGCGCAAGCTCTATAACGCCTGCGATAAAAGTGAACTCGAGCAGGTTCTGGATGATACGTCAATTACTTATATTTTTACTGGACAGGAAGAATATGAAGCTGACAAGGATGCGCTGGATGCGCTGTCAGTTAACGGATATAAGGTAGTGGTGGCAGCAGCTCCCGGATTTACGCCGACACCGGGCAGCAAGGTCATTTCCGTGCCTATACCTCTTTATGCCCTGCCAATTGTGAAGGTCATCAATGGTGTCGGAGCAGAGGAAGGCCAGAGCGGCAGTGTAAGAAAGCTTGATCTTACGGGAGTAAAAGCTCTTGTGGTTGATGACGAACCGATGAATATCATGGTGGCCGAAGGAATCTTCAAGAATTACGGAATGGTGGTGGACAGTGTTGAAAGCGGAAAAGACGCCATCACTAAATTTGAGAACGAAGAGATGGATGTCATCTTCATGGATCACATGATGCCGGAGATGGATGGCGTTGCTGCCATGAAGATAATCAGGAGAATTGCGGCACGAACCCAGCGTAACCCGGTGATAATTGCGCTGACTGCCAATGCTCTTAGCAGTTCAAAAGAAATGTTCATCAGAGAGGGCTTTGATGGCTTTATCGCAAAGCCTATAGACTTGGCCGATTTCGAGCATGTTATGAAAACCGTTCTTCCCAGGGCGATGATAAGAAGCGAAGGGAGGGACGAAGCATGAAATTTTGGGAACGATATAAAAAGCAGTTATTTGCTTACCTCAACGATTCAAACATCAATATATCCGACAGGTCTTTTATGGTGTTCTCAATCTCCATGATAATTGCCCTGTACATGGCAGTCGTATGCGGACTCATTATGAAGGAGCCGTATTTTTCGACGCTCTCAACTTTGGCAGGGGCTGTTTTCTTTACGCTCTATGTTATTTATGTCTACAAGAGTAAAAGGATAAAACAGGCCAGGATAATTCTGGCGGTAATCCTGTCATTGATTTTCCTTCCTGCAATGTTTTTTACAAACGGCGGAGTGTCCGGAGGAACTCCTATCTGGCTGGTCCTGGGCGGATACTATATGCTGCTCATTTTAGATGGCGTGATCAGAAGAGTTCTGTGCGCATTAAGTGCGGCCATCCTGTTAGCTTGCTGGATTGTTACATATTACCGCCCGGAATATGTGATGGAGTTTGACAGATGGAGCAGCTATTTTGACAGTTACGTGGCGCTTATAATAGTTACTTTTGTTCTGGCGGTGGTAACAGTCTTTCAGACCAAACTGTACCAGAGAGAGGTCAGGCTTTCCAATGAGAAGACGGAAGAACTGGAAGCGATGAATAAGGCACAGAGCCGTTTCTTTTCCAGTATGAGCCACGAGATCAGGACGCCTATTACCACCGTTCTTGGTTTTAATGAGCTTATTCTCAGGCAGCAGGACGCTTCGGATGAGATCCGAAAGGATGCCATGAACATTCAGGGAGCGGGTAAACTTCTTTTGTCCCTTATAAATGATATCCTGGATGTCAGCAAGATCGAGGCCGGTAAGATGGAGATCATGCCGGCGGATTACAGCGTCGCATCGCTTCTCTCTGAGATTGTAAATATCATATGGATCAAGGCTGAGAAAAAGGGCCTGCAATTCAATGTAGATATAGATCCAAATGTTCCTGTCACTCTATATGGCGACGAAGTCAGGGTTAAGCAGGTACTGATAAATCTGTTAAATAACGGAGTCAAGTACACCAAAGAAGGTTCTGTCAGCCTTCACATGGAATGTGAGTATCTTGAGAGCGGAGACGTTCTTTTGACATTTACAGTTTCTGACACCGGCATCGGAATTAAGGCTGAGTCACTGCCGCATCTTTTTGAGACCTTCAGACGTGTGGATGAGGGAAGGAACCGTCATATTGAGGGGACGGGCCTTGGCCTTGCCATCGTAAAACAGCTGGTGGATCTCATGGACGGACAGATCAGAGTAAACAGCGTCTATTCCCAGGGGACGTCTATTGAGGTTTCCCTAAGACAGGGCGTTTCCAACAAAAAGCCCATCGGAAACTTCAACATTTCGAGCCTTGGGGAGATTTCTGCTGCCGAGAGATTTGAGCATAGCTTCATAGCACCCGGGGCACGGATACTCATAGTAGATGACAATGAGATGAATCTTGAGGTGGAAAAGAAGCTTCTGGAAGGCACAGATATGACAGTAGATCTGGCTTCTTCAGGACAGGAGGCTCTTGGGCTTACTCTCCGCAATCGCTATGATGTCATCCTGATGGATCATCTTATGCCTGAAATGGACGGTGCGGAGTGCTTTGCGAAGATACGTGGCCAAAAGGGCGGCATGAATCTGAATGTACCCATCATTGCCTTTACCGCCAACGCCGGAAACGAAGTGGTTGAACTGTGTAACAGAGTCGGATTTGACGGGTATCTTGTAAAACCTGTTTCGGGACATGAACTTGAGGATATGCTTCTTTCGCATCTTCCGAAGGATAAGGTAGTTACCAGTGCAGATTTCGTGATGGCTGATACCTTCAGAAATACTGCCAGCGGATATTCCAGAAAAAAGGCGGTGGTGATTGCGGCCAACAGTGTGAGCGACATACCGCCATATCTGGCGCAGAAGCTTGGAATAAGTATCATTCCATGCAGGGTATATACTGATGAGGGGGCTTTCTACGACAATGTTGATATCGATGCCGAAGAACTTGTCAGGTATATGCGGGACAAGAGCAAGAATGTCCGGACTGAGCCACCCACAGAGGAGGCTTATGTTCAATTCTTTGCATCGGAGCTTGAAAAGGCCCACCACATTATTTACATCGCATTCACCACAGGCAGCAGTGAAGAATATGAGCGTGCGCTGAAGGCATCCAAGAGTTTTGGAAATGTATCTGTAGTCAATTCGGAATGCCTGTCCAGTGCATGTGGAATCCTGGCTCTCATCGCAGCTCGTCTTGCCGGTCAGAACATGCCTCTTGACAGGATATTAGCAGAACTGGAAGTTGCCAAGAAGAGAATCCATTGCAGCTTCGTCACAAAGAGCACCGAGACCATAACAAGGCAGGGCAAATTAAATCCTGTGATCAACAGTATTCTGAATACATTCTGGCTCCATCCGGTACTTAGGATGAAGGATGATAAACTTGGAGTCGGAAGACTGCTTTTTGGAAATGTAAGAAAGTGTTACGAACGATATCTGGACAGTGCTTTTAAAGGAAAGATGGCACCTGACACTTCGCTTCTTATTGTTCCCTATGCCGGGATGGATGAGGAAGACCTTTTGTGGATTGAGGAGAAGATCAGGGAGAGAGCATCCTTCGAGCATGTTATTTTTCTTAGGACATCTGCCGGTGTGGCAGCCAACTGCGGGGAAGGGTCTTTTGGACTTCAGTATCTTGTGAAGGGTGAAAAGAGTTATAACCTTGGGGAGTTCTTTGAGGAGGACGAGGCTGATGAGGTGACGGCAGTTGAAACAACTACCAGAGAAACTCCTAAAACTCAGGATGAGCCGGAGACTACGGAACCTACTGCAACTAAATCTAAACCACAGAGCCTTGAAGACATAGAGGGAATCTCCGTTGAAGACGGCCTAAAATATTGCGGAAGTGAGACCGCCCTCAAAAAGTTCCTGCACACTTTTTGTGACAGTATAGACACAAAGTCAAATGAGATTGAAGACGCCTATAACAGAGGAGATATCTCTTTTTATACCATCAAGGTGCACGCCCTAAAGAGCACATCCAGGATAATCGGGGCAAAAGAGCTATCAAGTCTTGCAGAATCATTGGAGATGGCAGGAAAAGAAGAGAATCAGGCATTTATAGATGAGAACACCGGTAAGCTGCTGGAGCTGTACAGAAGCTATAAGGAAAAGTGGATCGATGAGGAATAATAGAATGAAGTAGAATAGTAGATTAGAGAAGTATAATAGATTGCAGTAGCGAATAGATTGATGTAGCAAATAGCTGCAGCCTGTTACGTGTGTATTCAATTTAGTCAACTACCACGCACCTAAAGGTACGTGGCTTGCGACTCCCCTGTAGTTCGTTGCAATAACTCCTACATTTTGTCGGTGTAACTTCCGTGGGGTCGCATCATGGGACGGTTGACACCGCCCCTTACGACAAAGATTTA
>JAEEGL012035533.1_pt1 | contig 16984 bp, 14 predicted proteins | sample 9134231 | NCBI WGS metagenome assembly JAEEGL01 (sample SAMN16246548, study PRJNA631951) | gut metagenome | biome: gut microbiome; feature: rumen; material: fiber-attached | host: Bos | place: Iran: Karaj | collected 2018-10
GCTCCCATGCGGGCAAGCTCTCCCACATACTTGAAGCGGTTTTCGAAAATACTCTCCGTCACGGTGGAAGTACCCTCCGCCAGTCCCAGTACAACTGTCATCTGAGGCTGCATGTCGGTAGGGAATCCGGGATAAGGAAGAGTTGTAACCTGAGTAGGAAAAAGCTTACGATCTGTAGCAACAACTCTCACTGCATCATCATACTCAAGGATCTCGCAGCCGGCCTCCAAAAGCTTAGCCGTGGTAGCCTCAAGATGCTTGGGGATAACATTGCAAACAGTAACATCGCCGCCGGTAGCCGCAGCCGCAAACATAAACGTCCCGGCCTCGATCTGATCGGGGATGACTGAATATTCTGTTCCGTGAAGGGAAGGAACTCCTACGATCCTGATAACATCAGTACCGGCGCCACGGATATTGGCTCCCATACTGTTAAGGAAGTTGGCCACATCAACTACGTGAGGCTCCTTGGCTGCATTTTCTATGACTGTCTTGCCCTCAGCAAGTGCTGCTGCCATAAGGATATTGATAGTGGCTCCGACAGAAACCTTGTCAAGGTAGATGTGACTGCCCACCAGCTCTGTAGCTCTGGCAGAAATAAGACCGTATCCTGTATCAACGGTTGCACCAAGAGCTTTGAAGCCCTTGATGTGAAGATCTATTGGTCTGCTTCCGATAGCGCATCCACCGGGGAGTGCTACCTCAGCCTTTTTATACTTTCCTAAAAGCGCACCCAGAAGATAATATGATGCGCGGATCTTTTTGATGTACTCATAATCAACAGAAAGAGCGTTGATGTGAGAGCCATTGATCCTGGCTGTATGCTTGTCCACCATAGAAACGCTGGCACCTATATCCTCCAGAGCTCCCAGCATAACGCGGATGTCACGAACATCAGGCAGGTTGTCAATGGTAACGGTATCATCCGTCATGATAGCCGCAGCTATGATAGCAAGCGCTGCATTCTTAGCGCCGGAAATATCAACCCGGCCATTCAGAGGGCTTCCGCCCTTGATAACAAATTGTTCCATAGTTTCCTCTTTTGTTGCACAAACCACAACTATTGTCTCATATTTTACCATATGTTGTAGCATCCTGGCAACCAAAACACAATGTTAAAAATGCAGTAATTTATTCTTGTCAAGCCGGAAAAATCGTGTCATAATAAACATAACAATAGGGGTGAAGCGCCCTGTTGTAATACATTTATGAAAGGAGGGAGCATGATGGATGCGTTTAGTATTGCTTCTATGTCTATGAATGTAAACCAGGCTCAGGCCCTTACCGGCGTTGGTACCGCTGTTCTCAGTCGTACTATGGATGACGCCAAAGTTCAGGCAGAGAATACAGCTGCTATGCTTGAGGCTGCTCCCGGACCTGCATTAGAGAGATCGGTTAACCCCGCTGTCGGCGGTAATTTCGATGCCTCTGTATAGCCGGGATCCTTCATAGAAAAAAGACCGGAGTCCTATTTAGGACTCCGGTTTTCTTTTTATCACATCTCTACGATGGCTTCGATCTCAAGCATGACATCCTTGGGAAGTCTTGCAACCTCAACACAGCTTCTTGCAGGGTAAGGCTCAGGGAAAAACTTTGCATATACCTCATTGATGGCACCAAAGTCGTTCATCTCCTTGATGAAGACCGTTGTCTTTACAACATTTTCCATCTTGCCGCCGGCATCCTCGATGAGGTGGGTAAGATTGGTAAATGCCTGCTGGGCCTGGGCTGCAGAACCATCGGGAATATTGCCTGTAGCCGGATCTACGGGGATAACACCCGAAGTAAAAAGCATATCGCCTACACGGATCGCCTGGGAATAGGGTCCGATGGCTGCCGGTGCTCCGCTTGATGAAATAACCTGTTTCATAGTGTCTCCTTTCTTATGTCACTTATCCTGATCATTGATCCTGATCTTACCATCCTCAAGAGTTATAAGCCTTTCCTTGTAAAGGTGGCCTATGGCTCTTTTAAATGCCGCCTTGGAAAGCCCCGTCTCTCTGTAAATAACTTCAGGAGAGGCCTTTTCCGTAAAGGGCAGGACTCCTGCATAGGAGTTTATAAGTTCCAGTATTTTATCTGCATCATCGTTTATCTGAACATGCGCCTTAGCTCTTGTAGTCACATCCAGCTTGCCATCCTCCTTGACCCCGGTCACCCGAAGCTTAAGGACCTGGCCGATCCTAAGTCCCGAAACATCCTCATGAGCAGGGATCATAGCAGAATACTTATCGTCTACTGCAACAAAAGTCCCAAAGTCATGTCCGAATTCGTACACACGTCCGGTCACTTCGTCTCCAATGTTATAGGGGCTCATGGTGGAAAGTTCGTGATATAACTCCTTCATGGAAGCCGCAAGCCTGTGGCTCTTATCTACATATAGCCTAACGAGGATCTCATCTCCTGCCTTGACGCGGCCTCTCATCTGCCTGTAGGGAAGGAACAGATCCTTGGGAAGGCCCCAGTCCAGAAAACCTCCTATATCCGTAACCTCCCTAACCGTAAGAACAGCCGGATGGTCCTTGGTCAACAGCGGCTCCCGGGTGGTTGCTATTGGCCGATCCTGAGAATCCCTGTAAATAAAAACCTTGATCTTATCTCCGATCTCGTACTTGTCCGGCATTTCTGCCTTGGGAAGGAGAACCTCTGACGATTTGTCCGCCCCGGTCTTTCCGGACTTATCCCCAAGGTAAAGTCCGAAATCGGCCTTACGGCTAATGGTCAGGGTATTGTACTCTCCCATCTTGATCATGCCTTGTCCTCCGTATACAAAAGTTTGAAATAGTGATCACTCTCATCTTCTGCGGTCATGATCACCTGATGATCCGCACCAACGCTGCCGGAGCGGATGTAAAGAACATCTCCCTCCAGAGCCGCCTTTTTGTACTCTATGCGAAGCGATCCCGATGTTGGTCTGCAGTCCATGAAACGCTCTGCCAAAGCAATGTATCGTCCGTTGTTAACATGATTGTTGGAATCCAGCATGGAGGTATCAACCCTTACTTTTCCAACCTCCTCCAGACCGTCCAGCACAGGTACCTTACGGTTTTCGAATTCTTCATCAGGCTTACCGCAATCTCCGTATGCCTCTTTGAGCTCATCGCTTACCCTGACCGGCCTTATCTCAACATTATCCATAAGGACCCACATGGAATTGGCCGTTATCAAGAGTCCGCTTTCGGACTTGATCTTGTAATACCTGGATGCCATCATCCCCCTGATACCATAGGGAAAGGTTTCTACCGTAAGTCTCTCTCCCATGACGGGGAGTCTTTTAATGTGGATCTGATAGTCGGTAACAAACCATCCTCTGTGCATCTCACTCAGTTTTGCACAGGTAAATCCCCTGTCCTCGGAGTGAAAGGTGGCACAGTCCTGCAAAAGATCAATGATGCCCTCTGTAGAGATGGTCAGATCTGTTGTTATGTCGCTATATCTGACTCTGGTGTCAAATGAATACATATTATCCTCAAAAGGAGGACCCCAAAAAGGATCCCCCTGATATCCGCTGTCTATATGATACTTGTGATCGACAAGCCCGGTGTGTGAGAAAGATCCGTAACACTACCGTCGTCGAACTGGACCATGGGCTTGGAAAGCCTGGACTTGTTGATATAAATAACACGTCCGCTGCGCCCGTCCGAAAGAACCACCCTGTTGTTCTGGTATGATGATGCGATACGATCCAGGAAAGTCATAATGATCTTAGGATCATACTTTTGAAGTCCGTCGTCCTCAAAAGCCTCTATAACCTGGAAAGCACACTTGGGCTGCCTGTATGCTCTGGCTGCCGTCATGGCATCGTAAACATCTGCGATCGCAACGATGGCCGCTGTCTGATCTATCTCATCCCCCTGTAGACCTCTGGGATAACCCGACCCGTCAAATCTCTCGTGATGCTGTAATGCTGCTGCCTTGATCCTCTCATCCATACCCGGAACGTTGTTAAGAAGCTTACGTCCCTTAAGGGGATGTTCACGGATCATGGCAAATTCCTCATCCGTAAGGTTACCTGTCTTGTTTAGGATCTCCTCGGGAATCTGGAGCTTACCGATATCATGGAACCAACCTGCCAATGTAAGAAGGTCAAGTCCGTCTCTGCCCATCTTAAGCCACTTACCAATGCTGCGTGCGATCATGCATACATTGAGCGAATGAGCATATACCGAATCATCCATGGATCTGAATGTATGAAGCATATCGAAAAGATCAAGTGTGGTCTTTTGGTTGACCAGATTGTCGACCTCACTGATGATCTCTGATTTTGAGAAACTGTAATCGCCTGTAACTATACCGTTGAAAACACGGGTCATAAGAGCGATACACTTGGAATAGTCCAGCTGAAATTTCTGATACTCACTGGTGCCCTTGAGCTTCTGCGAATAAGGGATAGTCTCATTTTTAGGTTCCCTCTGGACCGGTGCAGGCTTGGGCTCCGGAGCCGGTTCAGGCTCGGGAGTTTCTTCGGGTTCCGGTGCCGGAGCTTCCTGCTCCTCCGGTTCCCAATCATCATCCTCCACATAAACAAAATCTATTTTGTAAAATGAAAGACGGGCAATCTGCATATCAGTAAGAGCTGCGCCCTTTTCTGCAATTATCTGGCCGTGTTTGGTAGTTATTTCCCTGGCCAGGATCATCCCCTCTTCAAGCTTTCGCGGTGGAAGCTTTCGCATCTTGTAGTTCTCCTTTTATATTGTTTGATTACCAACAATTATTATATTCTTCAATCCCCAAAATATCAAGAAAAACACCGATAAATCCCCTTGTTATATCAGTATTTTTTCTATCTCTTCGTAGTATCTTATCCGATTGTCCTCAGTGGAGTTAAAAATCTCATGTTTGGAATCCGGAAACTCAATGATCCTCACCTTAGCTGCCTTTTTCGCAAAGATCCTATACCCCTCCTGATCAACCAGATGATCAGCACCGGCTGCAAAGATCGTAACCGGCACTTTTACCCTGCCTGCCCTTCGTAACAGGCGTCTGTTGGCCCTCATGCTGGCAATCCCCCAGCTGAGAGAAGCACCGTAAGTCTGATAATGGACATCCTCGCATCTCATGGAAAACTGATAATCGTAGCGAGGTTTGGACTGGGTACTGCTGGTCTCGAAAACATTGACACCGTCCCATCTTCTCTGTCCCGGTGCTGACTTTGTAAGATTACCCGAAACTATCCCGTAAAGTTTGATGCCCGTAAGCACCGGTTCCGGAAAGATCCTGGTCTTCATCATGAGCATTGGGCTCGAAAGGATCGCCTCATCAAAGTATCCGGGATGATCCTCCATAAAAAGAGCCGCAACCGCACCTCCCATGGAGTGGGCAAAAAGGAATCTCCTGCCGGATGCATCTGATGTCAGCACAACGCTGTCCATAAAAAGCTTCAGATCCTCCACATAGGTCATGTAGCTGTCTATGACTACGACATCGGACTCACTGCCTTTTCCGCCGGAATAACCGTAGCCCCTTTGTTCGAGAAAGAATATGGAGTAACCCATCTGCCAAAAATACCAGGCAACCTCGTGATATTTCCCCCAAAATTCGCAAAACCCATGGACCATAACTATATAGCCCTTGGCTGCGGGAGCCTTGGCCTTGTAATACCTGAGAGGTGTTCCGTCCGTGGCGGTCATATCACCGCTTTTAACATAGTGCTCGCGCCACTGCGCTGCCTCACCCTCCATGGCAGGGATAAAATCCTCTTCGGAAAGAAGCTTTATATTGCTCATTATGACGCCTTCCTTCCAACTACACCGGCATTGGCCGGATCCCAAAGCCTGTCATAAGGCAGACCTGTAACCTTTTCACAGACCTTCTTTTCTTCCTCCGTAATAAGAGAATCGTCCTCGCCTCTTCTTCGGGCAGCTTCCCTTTTGATAATGTCAAACTCCCTTCCGGTAAGAGGGAAGATATATCCTGTAATGATGAGTGCAGTAATAAGGATGGCAGGCACCACGATATAGATCATGGAAATGCCCTGCTGTGTAAAGGCAGCCTGTCTGCCACCGGCACTTGCGATCTTTTCGTCATATCCAACCGCTGCCAAAAGGAATCCGATGATAGACGCGGAAAGACCGGAGGACACCTTTCTTGCAAAAGTGGCCATACCCGATACGATACCCGGCCTGCGAATCGAAGTGATCAGCTCATCCACATCAGCCATATCCGCCATGATGGCGAAAATACTGGTGAGGGTTGCTGCATTACCGAGACCGATAAGGGCTGTCATGATAAGGATCATCACAATGGATGCGCCCTCATGAGAAAAGGCCAACAGCCCCAAGGTACCTGCAAGTCGGATAGGTGCGCCGATAAGAATGGTCTGTCTTTTGGAAGTCCTGCTCATGATCGGTCCGAAGATCAGCATTCCAAGAAGCTGCGACACCAAGAGCGTAGCCATCAGATAAATGAAATATCCGTTGTTATAGCCGTTGAGAACATCATCCACGTAATAAACAGCCATACCTGAAACGAAATCCATACCGCACTGTCCAAAAAGATATATGCCTATGAACAGTCTGAAAGAATGGCTCTTGAAAACCGAAACTGCCTGAGGAAAACTCTCTGCCAATGAAGTCTTAACCGGCTCCTTTTGCTTTTCCCAGGTACCTGCAAAGGTAACGATGGAAGTAATGAAAAACAGCGCTCCGAAGATCAGTGCACACAGAAGATAAGAAGATGTATTCCTGTTATCCTTGATGATAAAAGTCGGTACCATACCGCAGACCATGGATCCAAGAGTCGACCAGATCATACGGATGCTGGAAAACTTTGCCCTCATGGTATAGTCCTCGACCATATCCGGAAGCAGACCATTGTAAGGCACCATAAGGATGGTAAAGCCTGTGGAGAACAAGCAATACATCAACAGATAAAAAATATAAAGTCCGATAACAGACTTGGTAGGGATAGTAAGCCACATAAGGACGAAAGTCAGTGACGATACTATGGCTCCTATCAGAATATAAAATCTCTTGGCTCCGAATCTGGACTTGGTGCGGTCAGTGATATTACCCATGATGGGGTCGGTTATGGCATCCCAGATCTTACCCACAAGGGGTATGGTGCCGGCCAATGCTGCCGGCATACCCAAAGCCTTGGTAAGAAATACCGCAAAAAATGTATTGATGATGACAAAGGCTCCACCATTGTAGAACTCTGCCATGCCATACATCATGCGTGATCCCAGTCCGTAACTATGCTGCTTTTCTGAAGAATTCATGTCCATTTTCAGACTTACCCTACTCTCTTAACATAAATAGCATCCGGCAGATAACGTCCGAATCCCGAAGGACTGGATGACTTTGTGATCTGGGCACCGTCATACCACATAATGGCAGAACTGCCTCCGTCAAGATTAGCCGCCTGATAAACGCCGTACTTGATCAACTGATTTGCGCATTCTTCCATGGTGCATCCAAGGGAATAACCGATCTGACGGCCATCTACTATCAGCATAAGGAAGTCACCGCTCTTAGTCTGACCTACTGTGGTCCTGGGCTGGATACCAAGTCCGTAGGTTCCTGCCACTACACACTGTCCGTCAACCACCAGAGCCGGGAAGAACTGCATTCCCCATCTGTACTCCGATGTATCAACGTTCCAGGGATTTTCAATGTAAAAATGATTGTCCTGCTTCATTCCGAAGAACTTGTACTCTCCCAGGGACGAACCGTAATCAACTCCGTCTATAACAAGAGATCCCTTGACTGAACCACCGCTTCCGTGGCCGCCCACATCCTTGAATCCGCTGGCATTGACAGCAACAATGGCATTATAGTTTTGGCCGAAGCCGTCGATGATCTCACCCTTGGAGCCCAGATATCTGGACTTGCCCAGGCATACAAGTGAAGGATCCTTGCAAATTGCAAGCTTGCCCACATAATCCGCTCCCTTGACCTGAACTATGAGCAGACTGTTCTTAACATTACATACTAAAACTGCATCATCCTTGACTGTCCTGACTCCCAGATTGCCCTGCATATCCGTGAAAGAAAGGTTATCCAGTTCCTCCTGGGTATCTATGGAATAGGTCTCGAGATAACTCCTGAAAGTGGGTGAATCAAGCTCCCAATACTTTTCAAAGAAAGCCTCCAGGATATCCTCCTGTGTCTCTTCCTCCTCAGCGATGGTATCAGGCTTTTCAACCTCCCACTTACTCTCCAGATCCTTCTGGGAATCCAGCTGCGCCCTGACATCCGCCATAACCTCATCTATGATGCTGTGGGGTATGAACATGGTAGCCAGCCATTGATGACTGTTGGTACTCATAGCTGTCTCGATGTAGATATTACGCCATTTTCTCACAAAAGGGATAGGCGCAAAAACAAAGATCAAGTAAGAACATATTATAAACGCAAAAAAAGCGCATATCACTATATAGCGCTTTTTCATCTTCTTTTTCCCTGACTTTTTGCCCCGCTTCTTGCGAACTGCGGGTTCAACGTCCTTTTCAGGTTCCTCCGACCAAAAATCACTCATTACGATCCTCCTATACATTGTCCAGGAATCTGTACCGGAGCAAAGTATACCATAGTTTTTCCATAATTGAAACAAAAACAGATATAAAGACCGCGCCCCCTTCGGCAGCAACTTAACAGCTGTTGCCGAAAAGCGGGGTTCGCAGTCAATCATCTATAATCTTATGAAGCCTGTTCCTGTGTGTTGAGCCAGCCCTTGATATCCGACACGCCGCGGTATTTCTTGAATCCCTCGGGTCCGGCAAGTACCAGGGTAGGTGCCTGCATGATATCAAACTTTTCAACAAGTTCCGGTACCTCATTGGCATCAAGGGTGTCATAAATGATACCCGCCTCGTCCAACATGGTACGGGCAACCTTGCAGTTGGGACAAGTCGTTGTCTTGAAAAGGATAGCTTTGATCTCTCTGTCCAGGATAGGATCTGTGGATGCAGAAGAATCAACTGCCGGTGCCTTTACTGCGGCAGGCTCGTCAACCGGTGCTTCCCTGGGTCCCTCATGAGTCAGGGTGCTATGTCCGATATCGTACACCTTACGATCCTGATATTCCTGAGACTTACCGTCGTTCCAGTTGGCAACCGGACGATAGTATCCGGTGATACGTGCGTAAACCTCTGTCTTGGCTCCACAATGAGGGCAAACCTTCTGCTCACCTGTCAGATAACCGTGCTCCTTGCAAACGGAGTAAACCGGTGACATGGTGTAGTAAGGAAGTCTGTAGTTCTCTGCTATCTTGCGTACAAGCGCTGCCGCTGCCTGCCAGTCGGGAAGCTTTTCACCCAGGAAGGCATGGAAGACAGTACCAGAAGTATAAAGTGTCTGGAGATCATCCTGGATGTCCAGAGCAGAGAAGATATCCTCTGTATATCCCACGGGCAGGTGGGATGAATTGGTGTAGTAAGGTGTGCCGTCCATATTGGCGGTAATGATGTCGGGATACTGCTCCTTGTCATGCTTTGCAAAACGGTATGTTGTTGACTCGGCAGGAGTAGCCTCCAGGTTGTAAAGATCACCGTACTGCTCCTGATAATCGGAAAGACGCTCACGCATGTGATTGAGTACGTCTCTTGTAAATCTCTGAACTCGCTCATCTGTAAGATCAGCCTTAAGCCAGTTGGCATTGAGTCCCACTTCGTTCATACCGATAAGTCCGATAGTGGAGAAGTGGTTGCCAAAGCTGCCGAGATAACGCTTGGTATAAGGATAAAGTCCCTGATCCAAAAGCTTGGTGATGACTGTGCGCTTAGTCTTAAGGCTGCGTGCAGCGATGTCCATAAGCTTATCAAGGCGTGAATAGAAATCAGCCTCATCAGCAGCAAGATAAGCGATCCTGGGCATATTGATGGTAACAACTCCGATGGAACCTGTGGACTCACCTGAACCGAAGAATCCTCCGGACTTTTTACGAAGTTCACGAAGATCAAGACGCAGACGGCAGCACATGGAGCGAACATCCGAAGGTGCCATGTCTGAATTGATATAGTTGGAGAAATAAGGAGTACCGTACTTTGCTGTCATCTCGAAAAGCAGACGGTTGTTCTCTGTATCGCTCCAATCAAAATCCCTGGTAATGGAATATGTAGGGATGGGATACTGGAATCCGCGGCCGTTGGCATCACCCTCGATCATGATCTCGATGAATGCCTTGTTGACCATATCCATCTCCTTCTGGCAGTCACCGTAAGTGAAGTCAAGTTCCTCGCCCCCAACGATAGCGGGAAGATTCTTGAGGTCAGCCGGAACCGTCCAATCAAGAGTGATATTGGAGAAAGGTGCCTGAGTGCCCCAGCGGCTGGGTGTGTTAACACCGTAGATGAATGACTGGATACACTGCTTTACCTCTTTTTGTGAAAGGTTATCTACCTTGACGAAGGGTGCAAGATAGGTATCAAATGATGAAAATGCCTGCGCTCCTGCCCACTCATTCTGCATGATGCCAAGGAAGTTGACCATCTGATTGCAGAGGGTGGAAAGGTGGCTGGCAGGTGCGCTGGTGATCTTGCCGGGAACTCCGCCGAGTCCCTCCTGGATCAGCTGCTTAAGTGACCAGCCCGCACAATATCCTGTAAGCATAGCCAGGTCATGAAGATGGATCGCTCCGCTGCGATGAGCCTCTGCTATCTCATCATCATAGACCTCTGAAAGCCAGTAATTGGCTGTGATGGCTCCGGAATTGGAAAGGATAAGGCCTCCCACAGAATATGTAACGGTAGAATTTTCCTTAACTCTCCAGTCGTTGATCTTGAGATAGTCATCAACAAGATCCTTGTAATTAAGGAGAGCGGAATTAACGTTACGTACCTTTTCACGCTGCTTGCGGTAAAGGATATACGCCTTGGATACATCTGCATATCCGGATTCGGACAAAACCTTTTCGACACTATCCTGAATATCCTCCACAGTTACTTTTCCGTCGCTGACCTTTTCCTCAAAGTCAGCCGTTACCCTGATAGAGATCAGATCAATAACTCCTGAATGATACTGCTTACCAAGTGCCTCGAAGGCCTTGGTGATCGCTGATGATATCTTAGCGATGTCAAAATCCACGACGCTTCCGTCACGTTTAACTACCTGATACATAAATCCTCCCATATTTCGATAATGCTTACTCCTCTAATCCGGCGTATCTCAACCCCTATATGTTGTGTTTTATAAGATACGCAAAACCAAGAACAACTTTATCATCTCATGGAAGAATTGTCAATATGTTGTGGTCGTATTTTTGAAAAACTTCTAAATATTGTGGCTTGTCTCAATCAACCCCACGAACCGCAGATGCAGGGATATACTGCTTTGCGATCCCCAGATATAGTGCCATTTTCTCCTTGGAGGGAGACACAAGATGTTGATCAGGAACCGTATCCCTTTCTGTGAACTGCTGAAGATAATATGCCGGTGCCCCCTCTATCATGCGTCCGATCTTGTGAAAGTCCGACTCCTCATGGTACTGATCCACTACTGTGGTCCGAAATTCATAAGGAACATCCGACTCCCGAAGCAGCCTGATACTTTCATATAGCGGCTCAAGTTCCAATTCTTTAAGTCCGCAGGTTTCCGCATACTTATCCGGCGAATTCTTGATATCCACCGCAACATAGTCCAAAAGCTGCTCCTCCAAAAGTCTTCCCAACATCTTGGGATGAAAACCGTTAGTATCAAGTTTGATAAGGTACCCCAACTGCCTGATATCCCTTATCAGCTCCGGAAGGTCTCTATGGATACAAGGTTCGCCACCGGTTATGGCAACGCCGTCCAAAAGTCCCTTTCTTTTTTCCAGAAACTCCATTAGTCCGCTTACGGACATGACCGCAGGCGCTCTTCCAGTTGCCAGTTCAAAGTTATGGCAAAAGGGGCAGCGAAGATCGCAGCCCCCTAAAAAAACCGTAGCAGCAACTTTGCCCGGAAAATCCAGCAAAGTCATTTTCTGAATACCGTATATATTTTCTATCATCGCTTTTCTCCCCGGAACATATTATTCCAATGAGACTTTTGCTAACTATATGAGTTCCAGTTTGCGAAGTGCCTTGTAGATACCATCCTCGTGGAGTCCTTCGCAGACCATGTCCGCTGCTTCCTTTGCCTCATGGGCAGCATCACCCATGGCAACGCCAAGTCCGGCATCCCGGAGCATATCCAGATCGTTAGGGCTGTCTCCAAAGGCTATGGTGTCGGCAATATCCACACCCAGAATGTCACAGCACTCCCGGATACCGTATCCTTTATCAAATCCCTTGGGCACCACCTCGATGACAAGAGGATTGTGTACCATGAAATCAAAGTCCGATGCCAGGCTCTCCCGGCACTCCTCCAGATGTCCGTGATCTACCGCACAGGAAAACTTGGAGATATTCCAATCCCCTCTGGTGTCAGCTATGCCAAGCACACCGTCAGGGATCTCCCTGAGGATCCGCTCGCCGTACTTATCATCACCGAAGTCTTCCATATCAAAATACAGATACTCCGGTCCCTCAAGAATGGGGCGCATCCCAAATGATCTGACCGTATCAACTGCACGCTCTGCCAGATCAGTTTCAATACGATGCAAAAAGCGAGTCTCATTTCGGACTATTATGTGGGTACCGCATCCGGCTACTATCCCGTCAAATCCGATCCCAAGAAGGCTCTCATCCCTTACAAAACCCATGGTACGTCCTGTATTTATAAAGGCCATATGACCTTTGTCCTGAAGGGCATGGATAGCCTCTATGGTACTTGGAGGGATATAGTTGGTCTGATCCCAAAGCGTCCCGTCTATGTCAAAAAATACTATGCGCTTATTCATCTTCTGTGGTTTCCGTCGTGGTTTCCAAAGTCGCCTCAAGGGCATCCGCCTTTGTTTTGGATTTACGTCCTATATACCGTCCGGGATATGCCTCCTGGACCTTGCGGTAGTACTTGATGGCAGCTTCAGGCTTTTCAAGTTTTACATAACTCTCCGCCAGACGATACAAGGCATCTCCGTCAGCATAGGTCTCCTCCTGTTCCACAACAGCCTTGAGTTTTTTAACTGCGGTCTCGAAGTCCTGATCTTCCATGGCTTTAACACCCTCTGCATAGTCAAGTTCCATCTGCTTGACAAGGACATCCGCCTGGATGGTCTCATATAAAGCCTTACCCTCTTTGGAAAGAAGCTTTTTATTGATCTGCTCCATATAGCCTGCTGCCGCAACAGGGTCACCCTCGGAAAGAGCCCCCTGAGCCTGGAGCAGAAGCTCGTAAGAATTTTTGATATCAGCCTTACCCTCGTACTTATCCAACTTTTTCTGCAGCTTTTCGATATCTTCATTAAGATCCGCTATATCGCTCTGGGACGTCTGCGCCTGAGCATTGGCATTGATAAGAGCGCTGGCTGTATCGTCATTGGCCTTTTGTCTTACAGTGGGAACAATAAGGAAAATGGCAACCAAAACTCCCAGTCCGGTGCCCAGAAGGATATTGAGGATACCGCTCTTGGAATTATCCATAGCCTCAACAAAGGTCTGTCTGGGCATACGGACAACATCATTACCGTCTACGATATCGATGACATCAACCTCGTTCCTTTTCTTCTTTTTCTTTTCGGACTCCGCAAGGGCAGCCGTCACCTCCTGAAGGTAGGTTTTGGTGATCTCATTGCCCGCATCGATCTTGTTTGCCTGATCCAATTCCTTTTTGGCATCGGCATACTGGCCTCTTTCGATATAGATAAGCGCAAGAAGCTGCCTCGCACGGATCATACGGGGATTGGATGAAAGCACACGCTTGAGCTGGATCTTGGCCAGATCAAGATTGCCACTCCTGGCATAATCCAGACCCTGATTAAATTTCTTGGCCGCACTGTCCAGTTTTTCCAGGGTGCCTCCCTTTTGCATCTCTCTGAGATAGTGGTCAGCCCTGTTACCATCAGGTTGAAAGTTTTTGCTGATAACCCACTCTCTCATGGCAAGGACAGGCTCTCCGTACTCAAAATAGACCAGTCCCAAAAGATTTCTGGCCTGGGTGTGACGCTTATCATAGCGAAGTGCCATTGAAAGAGACACTATGGCCCCGGAAAGATCGTGAAGCTTGGCAAGCGCAAGACCTTCGTTATATGAGGCATTGGCTGCCTGATGTATCATATCAGAAGCTTTCATGCTCTTCCTTCCTTTACCATCTGACGAAGGATATCCATCATATCTGTCAGATCCTTATGTTTGATGGCATCCTCTGCCTCTTTGACCTCCATACTGGGCTCGAACTTTTCCAGTTCCTTTTCAAAATCTATCATATCCTTCTCCTGATACTGACTACAGTTCAAATGCATGTGGAATAAGATCCGCAAGGGTGAACTCCAATATGTCCGAATCCGTACCTATATATACGGGCATGTCCGGGGATCCGAATTCACTCATAACCTGCCTGCAGATTCCACAGGGATAGGCCGGTCCGTAAACAACGCCGTCGGGGCCGCCGCAGATGGCAACGGCCGTGATCTTTCTATGGCCCTCGCTAACTGCCTTAAAAATGGCTGTTCTTTCTGCGCAATTGGTGGCTCCATAGGATGCATTTTCAATGTTGCATCCGGTATATATGCTTTCATCCTCGCACAGCACCGCCGCTCCCACGCGAAAGTGAGAGTAGGGTGCATAGGCACGGGACATAGCGGCATTTGCTTTTGCCATAAGATCTTTTTTATCGATCATACAGTCTCCCCCTATGTCATCTGCTGGCTTTTACATATCTGCCAGGCGGGCCTCAACATCTGCCATCATCTTTTCGTACTTGGCCAACTTTTCCTTTTCCTCCGCAACCTTTTCAGCAGGTGCCTTGGATGTAAACTTTTCATTAGAAAGCATGCCGCGGGAACGCTTCAGCTCCCCTGCCAGACGGTCACGCTCCTTCTCAAGTCTCTCACGCTCCTTGGCCATGTCCACAAGATCCTCAAGGGGAACGTAAACAACGGCGTCGGGAATAACGAAGGAAACAACCTTTTCACTAATGCCTGATCCGTCCTCACCAACTTCTATCTCACTTGCTCCCGCAAGTCCCTGATAGATAGCCGCATTGTCCGAAAACAGACTTCTTATCCTCTCATCCTTGGAAGTGATGATAAGCTTCGCCTTGCGGCTGGGCGGAACATCCATATCAGTTCTGACAGTACGCATGCCCCTAACCAGATCCTGGCTTCGCGCAACGATCTCCTCCTCGGAAGAATATACTCTCGCCTCATCAAATACCGGCCACTGGGAGATCATGATCGTCTCTGCTTCGGGATAAAGATTGCAGAAGATCTCCTCTGTGATAAACGGCATGAAAGGATGGAGAAGCTTAAGTGCATCTCCGAGAACAGACTTAAGCGTATAAAGTGCTGCATTTGCTGATACCGGATCTGCCTCCTTATTGTACATACGAGGCTTAACGATCTCGATATACCAGTCGCAGAACTCCTCCCAGATAAAGTCGTAAACCTTCTGAACTGCGATTCCGAGTTCGTACTTGTCCATATTATCCGTAACATCTTTTGCTACGGTATTGATCCTTGAGATTATCCACTTGTCAGCGGTCTCAAGTTCGCTCTCTGCAGGCTCATGAAGATCCAGTCCCTCAAGGTTCATAAGAATGAATCGTGAAGCATTCCAAACCTTGTTGGCAAAGTTACGGCTTGCCTCAACTCTCTCCCAATAGAATCTCATATCATTACCGGGCGCATTACCTGTTACCAAGGTAAGACGAAGAGCATCTGCGCCGTACTTGTCGATAACCTCCAGAGGATCTATTCCGTTGCCGAGAGACTTGGACATCTTACGGCCCTGGCTGTCTCTTACAAGTCCGTGGATCAGAACTGTATGGAAGGGGCTCTTTCCTGTGTGCTCATAGCCCGAGAATACCATTCTGACAACCCAGAAGAAAATGATATCGTATCCGGTAACCAGGACATCCGTAGGATAGAAATAATCAAGTTCAGGAGTCTTGGCCGGCCAGCCCAATGTTGAAAAAGGCCAAAGTGCCGATGAGAACCAGGTATCAAGTGTATCCTCATCCTGAGTCATATGAGTGCTGCCGCACTTAGGGCAGACAGTGGGTGCATTTTTAGTCTTGGCAACTGTAACTTCACCGCAGTCAGCACAGTACCATGCAGGGATCCTGTGGCCCCACCAAAGCTGACGGCTGATGCACCAATCTCTGATGTTCTCAAGCCAGTGAAGATAGGTCTTGTCAAATCTCTCGGGAACAAACTGAAGCTCACCCTTTTCGATGGCAGCAATGGCGGGCTTTGCCAGCTCCTTCATGGCAACAAACCACTGAGGCTTTACCATAGGCTCTACAGTAGTATGACATCTGTCATGTGTTCCTACATTATGATTGTATTCCTCAATGCGGACCATAAGTCCGAGTTCGGACAACTCGTCAACTATTACCTTACGGGCCTCATAGCGGTCCATACCGACATACTTGCCACCGTTTTCATTGATGGTTGCGTCGTCATTGAGGATATTGATAACAGGAAGATCATGACGCTTACCTACCTCAAAATCGTTAGGGTCATGGGCAGGTGTGATCTTTACAACTCCTGTACCGAACTCCATATCAACATACTCATCGGCAATAACGGGGATCTCCTTGTTAACCAGAGGAAGGATAACGTTCTTGCCAACCAGATCCTTGTATCTCTCATCATCAGGATGAACTGCGATAGCTGTATCTCCCAGCATAGTCTCGGGACGGGTGGTTGCGATCTCTACGAATCTTCCCTCCTCGCCGGCTACAGGATAATTGATATGCCAGAATGCACCGGCCTGATCCTCATACTCAACCTCAGCATCGGAAATGGATGTCTGACAAACGGGACACCAGTTGATGATCCTCTTGCCCTTGTAGATATATCCCTTTTCATAAAGGCGAACAAAAACCTCCTCTACTGCATCATTGCAGCCCTCATCCATGGTAAAGCGTTCTCTCTCCCAGTCTGCGGAAGATCCCATCTTGCGAAGCTGCTTTACGATGCGGCCGCCGTACTCCTTACGCCAGTCCCAGCACTTTTCCAAAAA
>JAEEGL013698058.1_pt1 | contig 16984 bp, 16 predicted proteins | sample 9134231 | NCBI WGS metagenome assembly JAEEGL01 (sample SAMN16246548, study PRJNA631951) | gut metagenome | biome: gut microbiome; feature: rumen; material: fiber-attached | host: Bos | place: Iran: Karaj | collected 2018-10
TAGCCCGAGGAATCTTTTTTTACTCTGCTTTACACTACCTCAAAATAATACCACGAATCGCCCGGTTGCAAAAGTTCGATTTTTAGTATTATCTTATCCATTTATCCGTGGGAAGCGGCTTTTCATAGCCCCAGTCCTCCTCGGAATCATGCGCCACAAGCTCAAATCCCAGCTTCCTAAGCACTCCCTCGGATCCCTTATTTGCAGGAAGTGTGCTGGCTGCGATTATTTCTATATCGGTCTCATTATACAGGTAATCGACCATCATCCCGGCTGCTTCCGTTGCAATCCCCATTCCCCAGTACCTTTTAAGCAATCTGAAGCCGATGCTGACCTTGTGTATTAGATCCTTATATCCATAGAACTCTGCCAGTCCGCAGAATTCCCCTTCAAGGTAAATTCCGAGGATGATGGACTCCTTAAAACACTCATCATAAAGATGGTCTATAACATAGTTTACATCCTCGTACTTTCTTTCAAAAAGAAAGGTCGGCTCAAGTCTGTAAACCGCATCGGAGGAAACCATTTCCTTTAAGGCACCGGCATCCTCCTTCGTGACCTGCTTTAATACAAGCCTTTCCCCTTTAATATACGGAATTTCAGTAAAAAGCTTTTTCCTCATAACAAATACTCTGCCATATATATTAGTATTTTTCAACAACCCTGTTTTCCCTTGCAGTAAACTGCGAAAAAAGGTAGTATATAAAGGGTTTTAACGAAAACTACTCAGGAGGGAGAGATATAGTATGGCATGGTATGATGAAGCGATCTTTTATCACATTTATCCTTTGGGACTCTGCGGAGCACCGCGAGAAAACAAATATGACGGAATCACCCACAGACTTCCCGATCTGATCGACTGGATCGACCATATAAAGGAGATAGGCTGCAATGCGATCTATATAGGACCGCTCTTTGAGTCTGCAGGCCACGGTTACGAGACCACCGACTACAAAAAGCTTGACAGCCGTCTCGGAGACAATAAGGATTTAAAGAATTTTGTAAAAAAATGTCACAAAAAGGATGTAAAGGTCATCTTTGACGGTGTGTTCAACCACACCGGCCGTGACTTCTTCGCATTTAAGGATTTAAAGGAGCACCGTGAAGGTTCGCGCTACCGTGACTGGTACTGCAATGTAAATTTCGGCGGCAACAACGAATATAATGACGGTTGCTCCTACGACAACTGGGGCGGCTACAACCTTCTTGTAAAATTAAACCAGAGGAATCCCGAGGTCAGGGATTATATCTGCGATGTTATCCGCTTCTGGGTAAAGGAATTTGATATCGACGGAATAAGACTCGATGCGGCCGATGTTCTGGATTTTGATTTCATGAAGGCATTAAGGGCAACTGCAAACGAGGTAAAAAACGAGTTCTGGCTTATGGGTGAGGTTATCCACGGCGATTATACCCGCTGGGTAAATGAAGGAACCCTTCACTCAGTCACCAACTACAACCTGCATAAGGCTCTTTATTCGGGCCACAACGATCACAACTATTTCGAGATCGCCCACACGGTAAAAAGGCTTTACGAAATGGGAGGCAATGATGTAAACGGACTTAAGCTCTACAATTTCGTCGATAACCACGATGTGGAAAGGATATTTACGCGGCTTACCAACAAGGCACATTTCACACCTGTGCACATACTTTTATATACCCTTCCCGGTATCCCCTCGATCTACTACGGATCCGAGTTTGCAATAGAGGGAAAAAAGGAACAGTTTTCGGATGATTCGTTACGGCCGGCTCTTAATCTTAAAGATTATAAGAACGCGGTAAAGGATAATCCGGCAACAGCACTGATCGCGGCTTTGGGCCGGGCCAGACAGGAAACCCCCGCTCTTTCCTACGGGGATTACCGTGAGATAGTCCTTACCAACAGACAGTATGCCTTCTCAAGACGCAGCGCTGACGGATACGCCGTTGTTGCCGTAAATAATGATGACGGTGATTACGGAATGTCACTGCCGGCAGAAGGCGGCGATGTATTCATCGGACTGCTTTCGGGAGAAAGGGTAAATGTCGAGGGCGGACAGATAAGGGTCAATGTCAGAGCAAATTCCGGAGATATCTGGGTTCCCTTTAATGAAAAGAAGAAGGGAAAGACAAAAGGACTTAAGGCGGTCGTGGAAGGTGTAAAGGCAAAGAAAGCTGAAGAGGATAAATTCAAGGAATATGATTCATATCTTGAGGTTGAAACCCCTCTTAAAGCCTCATCTGTCGATGACAGCTGGAGAGAGGTCGGAGGGAGTTCTCCCGCAGGCGATGAAATTATAGAGGATTTCACGGAAGTGCCCGCTAAGGAAACGCAAAATCCCGCACCTGCTCCCGGGGCTTCCGGGACTTCAAAAGGTTCTTTCGACGACGGTGTCATCCGCGGTCTCCAGGAAGCGGTGCTTGCAAGAATGGAAAAGAACGGTCCCGTTACGGATCAGATGCGCCGGGATGTGGAGGCAAATGTCTACCACGACTCACTGATAAACTGGATAAAGAGCTTTTGAAAATTAATAAAGCGGCTGCCTTTAACCGGCAGCCGCCTTTTTTATTCCTATATCAGTCTTCCCTTTTCTCCGGGCTGGTTTCTCTTTACCTTTCTCGAGGTGGTCTTTTCAAATTCGGTATCCCTTAAGCGCAGCCTCAGTATCCTCTTTGATGCAGGCACACTCTTATTGATCTCCTTAACTTTTTCCTTAAAGAGCTCCTCTGCCTTATCCTTAAATTCAGGATACGGATAAACCTCCGCAGTGATCTGCTCCTCTTCGGAATAGACCAGGATCTCCTGCAGCCATTCCAGATTCGCGAATTTATTTTCAAGTTCCTCGGGAGAAACATTTTCCCCGTTGCTTAGGATGATAAGATTCTTCTTTCTTCCGGTAAGGAAAACACGGTTTCCTTCGACATAACCGAGATCGCCCGTCTTAAGGTATCCGTCCTCGGTCAGTATCTCTTTTGTGGCCTCTTCGTTCTTATAATAGCCCAGCATGACGGAGGGGCTTTTAGCCCATATCTCACCGTCCACAACCTTAACCTCGCAGCGTTTTACAATATGTCCAACCTCATTGCCTGTGGTGGGCTCCCTTAAGCTTGCAGAGGTTATCCTCGGAGAACACTCCGTCATTCCGTAGCCCTGAAGCAGGGGGATTCCCATCTTCTTATAGGCCTTCGTAAGGTCGGGCGAAAGATATGCTCCTCCGCAGTAGATGCATTTAAGCTGCTTTCCGAAGACCGCTCTCTTGATAAGAAACATCGGCAAAAGCGGCTTTTCTTTTTTTACAGCCATTATCTTTCGGTAAATGGTCTCCACTATCATGGGCACCATAAGCAGCATTGTAGGCTTGAATACTTTGAAATTCTGCGCTATATGAAGCAGGGAATCATTTATGCAAAGAGTAACACCGTATTTTAATGCAAGAAGAAAATCGCAGGTTAAACAGTAGGCATGATGTACCGGAAGTACCGACATCATAACATCTTTGCTCGTTGCCTCACCGTCACAGCAGAAGGCATTATCCACGAGATTGCCGTGGGAAAGCATTACCCCCTTGCTCTTTCCGGTCGTGCCCGAGGTATAGAGGATGCAGGCACACTGTGAAGCTGCGGGCTGAGAAGACCCGGCCTTTTCATATTTTTGAAGAAGGCCGGGAAGCTCACTGTCCTTCCCGTTCATACAAACATATGTCTTTATATCCGGGCACAGTTCCTTTAACTTCTCCAGCATCCTCTTAAATTTCGCGTCATAGAAGAATACGGTTGTATCTGCTCTGTTAAGGTTATCTGCCACCTCCTCCACGGAAAGCTGCGGATCGATCAAAACCGCCACATTCCCGCCAAGAGCCGTTCCAAAGAGGCAGGTAAGATAGCCGATGCTGCTGCTTCCGATGATTCCGGCATGAACGGTATCATTTCCGCAGTTTTGCTTAAGAAAAGAACTAACCTTAAGGGCATCTTCATAAAACTTCCCAAAGCTTTCATCCTTAAAGCCTTCGCCGTCTTTTTCCCTTAAATATGCTTTGTCTCCATATTCTTCGGCAGCAAGCCTTGCCAGATCCTCAAGAGTTTTAACATCTTCCTCTCTCATACTTATTTACCGGTTTTTTTCTCAATATATTTAACAACATCGCCGACGGTGGATATTTCCGTAAGCTCGGTCTCATCAACCGTGATACCGAATTTTTCTTCAAAATCACCCATCATGCTCATCATCGAAAACGAGGTCAGTCCAAGATCCTCAGCCAGTCTCGAATCCTCCGTAACCTCATCCAGATCAACCTCAACATACTGTGCCAGTATTTCTTTTACTTTATCAAACATCTTTTCCTCCATGGTTTACATAATACCAAAAATCATTCTCTCTAAAGACCCAATAAGTTATATTACGAAAATCACCGTTTAGTCAAGCCTTAGATCCAATCCAGTATCTCCCCGATGGTTCTTGTGGGATCCTCGATGCCGCGGAAGATCACGCGGCACATATAAAAGTACAGCTTCTCAAGCTCATCCACGGAAACCTCATTTTTCTGATACTCAAAATTGAAGCTCATTCCGTTGTCTGTGGGTCTGTGCATTACGGTCACATAGACATGCTGCATGGCAACACCGTTCGAATACCATTTGCTTAAGTAATTTATCTCGGGCAGCTTAACATTTCTCATATTGGCTATGGACATGGGCTGATAGGTAAGGGTTGTGCATTCATAGCCTGCTCCCTGGGGTGCCTTATAGTGTGCTGCAGTCTCGCCCATATATACGATCGGATCGTAATTTGCATGCCTTAAAAGCTCGTTTTCCTTTGCCTGAACAATACGAAGCGCGTCCAAAAATGTTGTCTTGGGCTTGATATCCGTTCTTAAGGGCCAGAAATGTATCCTGGTGCCGCCCGACTTCTGCTCTAACAGGGTTCCCCTTCTTGCAACCGCATTCTTCACGCTGATATCGGTACGGTTACCCGAAAAATGGGAAAAAACTGTACGAAGTGTAAGCAGCAGGAGCGATGCCACAGGCACTCTGTTTTCAGAGCAGAAATCCATGATCTCCTTTGTCTTGTCTCCCTCAAGGTTATAAACCTTAATGGCAGCCTCTATATCTCCCGTGGGATAGCAGGCTCTGAGCCTTTTCTTTCCCATCGCCTCACGAAGCTCCAAAAGCCTATTTCTTTCGGAAAAAGGAGTGTACATCGGCTCGGGTGCTTCAAGCTGCTTTAACCAGTATTCCCTGTCCTTTTGCATTTTGAGACTGTTGTTTTCATATTCAAGATCGATCAGAAGCTGTTTTAAATAGCTCATGGGAGCTGAAGGCGGATCAATATCATCAAACATCTTCGAGCAGTAAAGCTGAAGAACATAACTGTAAAATGCACTTATTCCCGAAGAATCCAGTGTCATATGATGCACCTTCATGTAAAGTCCCACATAGTTATTGGGAAGGCGAACCATTACTACCTCGTTCATCGGGGAATTATCCGTCTTAAAGGGGATATGTGTCCACTGCTCCATCTCTGCATGCGCGGCCTTTTCCGTCCATTCGGAAAAATCAAAGAATCTTATGTCCCTGTCCTCGGAGGGCACAAGATACTGCATTAAGGATCCGTCCTCCTGGGTAACAAACCTCAGTCTCATACAGTCAAACTTTTCATAGCCGTCATAGATGCACTGCTTTAATACATCGAAATCCACATCGGGATATTCCAGATAAAAGCCTGTGCCTATGTTCAGAAGTTCATGCCTCTTACAGGCATTTACGGTGTAGAAATGGATGCGCTGGGCTGCCGTTAACGGATAGGCCTGTACTACGGCGCCGTTGATGGTAAGCTCTTTCATATAACCTCCTTAACCTTAAAAAACTACACTCCGGGATTTTCATACGCAACAGTTACAATACTTCATATTTGTTCATAATCCCTTGGATTCTGAACAAATATGCGCATCCGTCCATCAGAGTTTGTGCTTCGCACAAAGGGACGGATGCCTACACTCCAAAATTTTCATACGCAACACTCGACGTTAGTCGTAAGGAGGGACCCGCTTTAGCGGGAGGATCCCTTGCGACCTACCGCCCATCAGGGCGTTCCTCGACTACGCTCGTGTTGCTTTACTGAACAGTTACAATACTTCATTTAAGAATCTCTTCTCCGTCTCTTCATACAGCTCGGTATTTTCAAAAACACTGGATCCGTGTCCGGCGTTTTCTACTATCAGAATTTCCTTTTTGCAGTGTGCGCAGTCGTAGTTTTCACGGCACATCCAGACGGGAACGAACTTATCCTCCGCTCCATGGATGAAAAGGACCGGAACCTTATTATCCTTTAAGGCTTCTTTTGTTGAATAATCATCAAATTTATATCCGGCAAGATACTTTGAATACGCACCGCCCACCTTCATAAACGGAAACGACGGCAGATGGTAATCCTTTTTCATGACATGGGAGAATATCTCGGCAGGAGAAGTATAGGCACAGTCAGCTATTACCGCACTGACATTATCCTGCACATATTTTACTCCAAGGGCCATCAAAACCGTTGCCCCGCCCATGGAAATGCCGTGAAGCACTATTTTTTCATCTTCTCCGAAGCGGTCTTTTGCCCACTTTACCCAAAGCTCGGTATCAAACCTGTCGAGTATCCCGAAGCCCACATATTTTCCTTCCGACTCTCCGTGAGCGCGCAGATCGAGGAGCAGCACCTCATATCCGAGGTCGTGGAAAAATTTCGCGTGTACCACTCCGTCCATGGCCTTGCTGGTAAAGCCGTGATGGATGATCGCGCATTTATCAGTCTTCTCCTTTGCCTTTAGATACACGGCATGAAGCTTTAAGTCATCATTACTGGTAATATATACATCCTCAAAGCTCTGCTCCTTTGCCCACTCGGCCTGAGGCGCCATTTTGACCTCATATTCCTTCATCTTTTCGACATCGGCAAACTCATTTATTATGTCCTCGCTCGTCTCTTTGGGCCTGGGAAGAGTCTTGCTTATAAGCACCGCAGCACCCACGCAGCTTCCGACTGCAGCACCTGCCACAGCTGCCGTGGCAAAAGCTGCGGCTGTTTTTGATTTACTCATTTTGAACTCCTTTTTTTATTAACATCCTTACTTCAGTTCATACTCAAGCCTGACCGTAATGGTAGCTGTTTTATTCCTGGAGTATGTATCGAAAGCCCCGTCGTAGGAATAATCGCCTGTACCGGAATTGGTTGCCGTTATCTGGAAAACCCCGAGGTTTGAATTGACAAGCTTTCCTGTCTGTGCATCGGAATTGTCAGCGATTATGTTTATCCTTTCGCGTGCATTTTTCGTTGCTTTTTCAATAAGATCAAGCTTTAAGCTGTCAAGCTCTGTATAGTAATACTGGGGTGTATCGGAGGTAAACTCCACTCCTTCATCCAGAAGAGCCGATATGTCTCTTGAGATGGCCTCAACGGCATCTATCTGCGAAGAGGTGATTTTTACTCTCTGATAGAGGTCATAACCGTCGGGTTCGTTTCCGACCCAGTTCCCGTTTGCATCGTAAATATCCTTTGTGCGTTTGGAAATATCGACGGAGCCAAGTTCAAATTCTTCCCCCTCCTTCATTCCGTGCTCCACAAGATAATCCCTTACTATATCAGCATCCTTTTTAATAAGCTTATAAGCCCGCTGTGAAGTTTCGGCATGAACATTAAATGAACCGCTCCAGGTGATAAGATCCGACTCAAAATCAACACTTGCCGAGCCCGTGGCACCTATGGTATGTTTTTCCACCGAATGAAAGCTGGAAAGTCCGGCAGCAAGTGCCGCACAGCTTGCCACAACACATACTCCTATGATCAGCGCAGACACCCACGAAGCACCGCTTTTCCTGACATTCACAACCTTTACTTCATCATTTTCCATAAACTTCCTCCCTGATTTTTTTTAAAACCATATCACGCAGCACACACCTCGTGTGCAATGTGATGCTAAAATACACTTTACACTATCCCCCGGAAAATTCAATAAAAACCGTCAATGCTTTTGAAGTTTTTTTACCCTCTGTGCCGTATATGCCTCAATCTGCTTCCACAGCCTTAAAAGCTGTTTTTTGTGGGTACAGAGCTTTTCCGTGCAGTTTGCGCATTTAAGATAATCATTGGTATTTTCGGAAAATCTTTCGGGATGCCTGTAAAAGACAAGCTCCCAACGGATCATCAAAGCAAGGGAAAGAACAAGAAGCCCCCTTAAGTATATCTGGCTTACGAAAAACAACGGCGTGAACATCATGGCATAGTCCCAGTTATATATCCTGCATACACTGCAGCATTTATTCTTCATAAACCAGGTCTGAAACGGGCAGAAAAAGAGAATGCAGATCACATCACACACCGAATATACACTGCAGAGTATCAGCATTATCCCGTCGTCAAAGATCCCTGCCATATGCAGCGCACCGAAGATCATATTAAAGAGTATCCATATAAGGAGTATCAGAACCGCGGAATTGTTATCCTGTATCCTGATATCCGTCTTTCCCGATTTTATATAGTTTCCGGGAAACTGCTTCTGGCATCCCGGACTTTCAAGCCTCGAGGGAAAGAACCTTAAGATCATCTCCACGAGAAAAACCACCCATACTATCAGTATGACAGCCGGAGTCTCCTCAAGCTTATCCGTGATCGTAGCTCTGCCGTGAATACGGCTTATGATGTAATAAACAACCAGCATGACAAGCATCGCCGAACGGTATATCAGCCGGATGTAGTGCAGTATCGTAACCGGTGTGACATGCTTTATTTTATTTTCCGAAGTTTTCTTTTTATCTTCCACAAAATCTTACTTATTGTTAAAAAGAGGCCGCCGAAGCAGCCTCTCTAACAAGACTATATCATATTGCAACAAAGAACTTAACAAGGAAGAGAAGCGCAAGCACTATGGTAAGCGTCGAAACATCATTCTTTTCTCCCGAGAAGATCTTGATCACACAGTAGGTTATAAGCGCAAGTCCTATACCGTGTCCGATGGAACCGGATATCGGCATTGAGATCATCATTACGAACAGTGGTGCCGTTTCATCAATATTGCTGAAGTTTATTCCCTTTAAGCCTGACAGCATCAGTATACCGACATAGATAAGAGCCGACGAGGTTGCCGCAGGGGGTATCACAGCCGCGATCGGTGCAAGGAAGATCGAAGCCAGGAACAATACCGCTGTAGTAAGTGCGGTAAGACCGGTACGGCCGCCTGCAGCTACTCCTGCAGCAGATTCGATGAAGGTTGTAACAGTCGAGGTTCCCGAAAGCGATCCTGCAATTGTTCCCACGGCATCCGAGATAAGAGCTTCCTTCATGTTGGGCATGTTGCCTTCCTTATCCACAAGGCCGGCTCTTGATGCCGTACCCACCAGGGTTCCTATCGTATCGAACATATCGATTATACAGAAGGTAACGACTACGGATATCATTGAAAGCACGCCGATACGGGAAAGGGTGGCAAAATCAAACTTAAACAGCGTTGTATTTACCATATCTGTAAAAGGCGGTATAAAGGATGCACCCGCAAGAGATCCAAACGGATTCTGACCGAGAAAGACCGCCTGCCCGACCCAGTTTACAACAGAAGCTACAAGCATGCCGATAAGCACTGCCGCATTCACACCCTTCTTTGCAAGGATTATGATCACAAAAAGTCCGACAAACATGGTAATTACTGTAAGAACCATCGTGGAATAGCTTGCGCCCATTGCATCCTTAAGAATCTTGGGGGTAAGAGCCCCGAAGAAATCACTCATTACATAGTGAGGTGTTCCGTTTTCATCATATACACCGGCATTTGTACCAAAACCAATGTTCATCAGCATAAGACCGATACAGGGGGAAACTCCCAGCCGCACGCTTAACGGAATGGCCTGAACGAGCTTTTCACGCACATTAAATACGGAAAGAATAAGAAAGAGCACTCCCTCGATAAGGATTATGCAAAGCCCGGCCTGAAAGGACTGAACATATGAGGTGCCGGTCAGTACAACGATATTGGATATGACAACTGCAAAAAAGCTGTTAAGCCCCATTCCGGGAGCCATGGCAAAAGGCTTGTTCGCAAAAAATGCCATGCAGCAGGTTCCGATGGCCGATGCCAGACAGGTAGCCAAAAAGACACCGTTCCACAACGGGGAACCCACATCAAAGTTTGTGAGGAGATTCGGGTTTAAGGCTATGATATACGCCATCGTAAAGAAGGTCGTAAGACCCGCCAGTATCTCCGTCCTTACAGTTGTTCCGTTCTCTTTCAGTTTGAATAGTTTTTCCATGATTTCACTTCCCTTCGTATGTGATCACCGATGCTACATCGTACCCTGAAACCTTCTGTCTTCCCTTAAGTCCCGCAAGCTCCATAAGACAGATTATCTTTACCACCTTTCCGTTAAGTCTTTCGACAAGCTTAACAGCCGCCTCGAAAGTGCCTCCGGTTGCTATGATATCATCCACAACAACCACCTTCTGGCCTTCCTTTACGGAGTCCTTGTGCATCTCCACTGTTGCCGTTCCGTATTCAAGCTCATAATCCTGCGAAATTGTCTCGCACGGCAGCTTTCCCTTTTTCCTGACAAGCACAAGCGGCTTATGCAGCTCATAGGCAAGGGGCGCAGCCAGGATAAAGCCTCTCGATTCCGCTGCGGCAAGCACATCAAAATCCACTCCGTCAAGAAGCTTCTTCATCTCGTCTATGGCAAGATGAAAACCATCCGCATCCTGAAGCACGGAGGTTATATCCCTGAAAATGATTCCTTTTTCGGGAAAATCCGGGATACTTCGAACATAGTCCTCAAGTTTCTTCATCCTAATATCTCCTCTCTATATAAGATCCCTCGACTTCGCTCGGGATGGAAAAATGTCCAGTGGACATTTTTCGGGCACGCTTTGGCGCACTTAGTGCGACAGTGCCCCGGACACAATACTATGTCATTCCGAGGGCTTTAGCCCGGGAAATCTTTTTTCATATTCTGCTTTTTTACCTCAGCTCTCTGCCGCTGCCGTAATAATCCACGGTGCCGGCTGGTTTTCAAACACATTTTTCGAGGTGAGTCTCGATACCGCTATCTGGATTATATTGATATCGTTAAGTCCGTAGCGTGCCAGTATATCCCTCATGGATGCGGCCGCCTTGAAATCAAGTGTATATATGACAAATTCCATTTTGGGGTTGATCCCCGTAAGATATTCAAGCTCCTGCTCCAGGCTTGCCGATGCCACAAGCATCGTAACATCGGGAACGGGAAGAGCCTCCATCGTATCTTTACCCACATGGTCAATGATGGTCACATTCTGCAGCCCGAACCGGTTGATATTCTCCTCCATGGTCTCGCGGTCGCTCTCTTTATATTCAACCGCTATCACGGTTCCCTCGCCGCACATCATCGCTGCTTCAACAGCTATGGATTCACCTGATATGACGCACAGATTCCTGCTCTCATCTATCTGCATCTTCGAAAGGAGAACGGAACGGATCTCGGCTCCCACATATTTTACCGAGCCGCTGGCAAACTTCTTGTTATCCATTCCGAATTTTACAGTACTTCTGGCTTCCGGATTCAGCACTATCATTCCCGCAGAAGCATTGATGCCGCGGTCGATCATCTCGGAAACCCTGTTTCTTTTTATCTCGCCGACCGGCTCGGAGCCTTCGTTATAAATGACCTCACACTCTCCGAGTCCCACATCCCACATCTTATAAAAAATGTCCTTATGTCCTGCTTCGGTAAACACAAGCACACAGCGGTGCGACTCCACCGTGGGTATGAGATTCTTGTTTTTTCTGGTTATATCAAGGATCTTTACATGCTCAAGATCTATGTCTGTATTTTCCGAAAAATACTTAAGCCATGATAAGATATGCGTGTTGGTAAATAGATTGTTTTCCATTTTATTCCCCTTTTAACTGCACTTTTCAAGCAGTTCTTCCCACTTACGGTCCACATACTCCTGGGCAGCCTCGATGGTCCATTCATTGCCGCTTTTGAAGCAGTGTGAAAATCTTCCCTGCAGCCTCATGAATTCCTCCACCGGCAGCTTCTTTTTAGGCTCATAGGTAAGCCTGTATTCTCCATCCACAACTTCGTATACGGGCCAGACACAGGTATCTATCGCGGCCTTGCAGATCTCTATGAGATTCTCGGCCGGATACTGCCAGCCTCTCGGGCAGGGTGTCAACACATTTACAAAGGTCGGTCCCTCCGTATATATGGCTCTGTGGGCTTTTTCATGAAAATCCTTCATCGTCCCGAACAGGGTGGTCTGTGCAACATAGGGACTGCCGTGGGATACAACGATCTCGGTTAAATCCTTTTGAACCTGCTTTTTACCCACGGATTCCGCTCCCGAAGGAGTGGTCGTTGCAGAGGCAAAACGCGGTGTTGCCGATGATCTCTGGGTTCCCGTGTTCATGTAGGCATTATTGTCGTAACAAAAGTAGGTAAAGTCGTGTCCCCTCTCAAGAGCCCCCGAAAGTGACTGGAAACCGATATCATAGGTACCGCCGTCTCCTCCGATGGCCAGGATTTTAAACTTCGTTTCTGGATCTATCTTTCCCCTTCTCCGCATCACATTGTAGGCGGCTTCCACTCCCGAAGCCGTTGCGGATGCATTTTCAAACGCTGTATGTATATATGAATCTTCCCATGCGGTATAAGGATACTGGAAGGAAGATACCTCAAGACAACCCGTTGCGTTGCAGATCACAGCCTTATCCTTCGGGTTTACTGCACGCATCATGGCCCTGCAGACAACTCCGGCTGCGCATCCGGCACAAAGCCTGTGGCCGGCATGAAAACGCTCGGGCTTATTCATTTCCTCTTTTAAATTATATGCCATTTGATCTTTCTCCCATATGACTGTAAACCGGGCCGGTCTTTCCGGTCTTAACTATCTCTTCAAGGCGTTCATAAACACTCTTTGCGGCCTTTACGGTAAAATCCCTGCCGCCGAGTCCGTAGACGATATCGATAAGCTTCGGTCTTTTTTCAAAATTGACAAGCGCTCCCGCAGTCTCTGCAAAAAGCGGTCCGCCGCAGGAAGAAAAGCCCTCGCTTTTATCAAGAACCGCCACGGCTTTGCAGTCCTTAAGAACCTGTGCAAGCTCTTCCCCCGGAAACGGTCTGAACACCCTAAGCTTTACCAGGCCGGCTTTTATACCTTCATTCCGCAGTTCGTCAACCGCAGCCTTTGCCGTTCCGGCACTCGATCCCATGATCACGATTGCAGTATCGGCATCCTCCATCCTGTAGCTTTCAAAGAACCCGTACTTTCTTCCGAAGGTCTTTTCAAAATCCTCCGCCACCTCAAGGATCACCTTTTTTGCATTCATCATGGCCTGTGCCTGGGCAACGCGCGCTTCCATATAGTAGGCGGAAATGCCGTAAGGGCCGACTGCCAGAGGATTCTTCTTTTTCAACAGATAGTTTTCGGGATGATATGCGCCGACAAATTTCTTAACCGTATCATCGTCTTCTATCTCAATGTTTTCTATGGCATGGGAGGTTATGAAGCCGTCCTCGCAGACCATTAAAGGAAGACGGACATCAGGATGTTCGGCTATACGGTGTGCCATCAGATAGTTATCATAAGCCTCCTGGTTGTTTTCCCCGTAAAGCTGTATAAATCCGGAATCACGCTCTGCCATCGAATCCGAATAGTCATGATTTATATTTATGGGTCCGGTAAGGGCACGGTTGGCTACGGCGATCACTACAGGAAGCCTGGATGATCCGGCCACATACAAAACCTCGTTCATAAACGAAAGCCCCGCAGAGGATGTCGCTGTTATCGCCCTGCATCCGGCAGCCTCCGCTCCGAGACAGGCCGAAAGCGCGGAATGCTCGCTTTCCACGCAGATAAACTCCGTATTCACCCTTCCGTCCGCAACATATTGCGCAAAATACTGCGGTATCTCCGTGGACGGTGTTATGGGAAACATCGCAAACACATCAGGATCTATCTGACGCATCGCCGTCGCTATGGCTTCGTTTCCCGAAAGTCTTTCTCTGATACTCATTTTTATCCTTTCAAATTTATCCCCAAACTTAATCCGTCATTTCAATGGCATCAAACGGGCATGCCTTGACGCAGATCCCGCATCCCTTGCAGTGATCAAAGTCAAAATCGCCTCTTCTCCCGTCTGAAACCGGTATCGAAGCATCCGGGCAGAACGGGGCGCAAAGCAGGCACTGCTTGCATTTTTCCTCTATCCATTTCGGAGCCCTTGCCCTCCACTCTCCGGTCTTTACAAGACGGCTGGTTCCCGGTTCATATATCTCGCATCCGACAGTCATATCCTGCCATGCGATGTTTTCATTTATCTCAGCTGCACTTTTACTCATAAACCTATCATCCTTTTACCCTGTCCATCGAAAGCTTCAGGCACTTAAGATTTCCTTCCACAACCTGGGGCTTTCTTGCAAACTTATGGCCAAGCGACTCCTCCATATCCTTAAGGAACTGCTCCTTTTCAACACAGCCGCTTACCTCAACGACAGCCGCAAGCATCGGCGTATTCGGAAAATATTTTCCGAGACACTCCATTGAAAGAGCTCTGGCATCTACAGTACAGACCCTGCCCTTATAGCCGTTTAACATACTCTTTAAGTCTTCAGGATCCTTTGCGGAATTGATGATAACGGCGCCTTCCTCCTTTAAGCCCGAGGTAACATCCACGCTTGTTAAAAGTGTTTCATCCACCACGGCCACATAATCCGGCTCATATATGTTTGAATGAACGGGACATCTTTCATCTGAAATGCGGTTATAAGCCGTGATCGGCGCACCCGCCCTTTCCGGTCCGTATTCGGGAAAAGACTGTACGAATTTTCCCGCGTTAAATGCGGCATCCGCCAGAAGCTGGCTTGCAGTCTTTGCACCCTGCCCGCCTCTTCCGTGCCACCTGATCTCAATCATCTTATCATCCATTGCCGATCCTCTTAAAAGCATTTAAAAAAACAAACCTCATTATACATTAAAAATGTTTAAAATTTCAATCTGAAATTAAACTCCCTTAAGTTTTATAAAGCTCCTCCGGCTCAGCCGGTTTTATCAAATGGGCGTTTAAGCCTGCCTGAAGGCTTCTTTGAACTTCCTCGTCAAAGGCGTTTGCGGTAAGTGCAATTATGGGTATAGATTATTGATTTTCATCAGAAAATCAATGATCGTACTCGACCGACTCCTGCCGAAGGCAGGGGGAGTCCCGCGGAACGCGGGATTTTTGCGGACAATTACCGGTTTCGTCCGCAAAAAGTCATGGTTTTTGCATCTTCCCTGTTTAAGGATACGGTCACGGTAAAGGTTGTGCCCGCTCAGGATCTGTAATCAGCATTTATCTTAACATAGTCATAGGTCAGATCACAGCCCCATGCTGTGGCATTTTCACTGCCCTGCTTCATATCCGCGATTATCCTTACCTCCTTATGATCGAGCAGCTTTGTGGCCTCCTCCTCATCATAGGGAGCCTGAAGTCCGTCTGAAAAAATAAGCATTTTCCTGCCGTCAGCCTCATAGGAAATATCCACCCTGTCAGGATCAAATTTAACCCCCGAATATCCGAGTGCACAAAGGATACGGCCGAAATTCGAATCATTTCCGAACATGGCTGCCTTTGTAAGTGAAGAACCCGCAACCGATCTTGCCAGTATTCTGGCGCTTTCCTTATCAGCTGCATTTTCCACGCAGACCTCGATAAGCTTGCTTGCCCCTTCGCCGTCAGCTGCCATCTTTCTTGCAAGAATTCGGTTTACATAATGTAAGGCTTCCGCGAATTCCCTGTAATCCTCATTCTCCTCCCTGATCCTTTCGTTTCCTGCCTCTCCGTTTGCCATCACTATCAGGGTATCGTTTGTGGAAGTGTCGCCGTCAACGGTTATCATGTTGAAGGTGTCCTTTACATCCTCGCTCAAAGCCTTCTGCAGAAGCTCTTTATCGATATCGATGTCGGTTGTGATGTAGGCAAGCATGGTGCACATATTCGGATGTATCATGCCCGAACCCTTTGACATGCCTCCCACCGTAACCTTTTTTCCGCCTATTTCGATTTCAACCGCAGCCTCCTTATTAACGGTATCTGTGGTCATTATCGCCTTTGAAGCCGTTAAGGCATGCTCTCTTGAATCTCCAAGTGCCGGAACAAGAGCCTCTATCCCTGCCTTAAGCTTATCCTTATTTAACTGCATCCCTATGACACCGGTAGATCCGACTATAACCGCTTCTTTAGGAATATTAAGACACTCCGACACCTTCTGGGCTTCAAATTCACATATATCCATCCCGGGCTTTCCGGTACCGGCATTTGCTATTCCGGTGTTTACAACCACAGCCTGAACTCCCGGTCCCTCCTTTACAACCTTCATATCCCATAAAACCGGTGCTGCCTTTACCACATTGCTTGTAAAGACCGCAGCCGTGGTGCATGCTTTTGAGGAATATACCATAGCCATGTCAAGCCTGTCTTCATATTTTATTCCGGCCTTCACACCGGATGCCTTAAACCCCTTTGCCGATGTCACTCCTCCGTTTATTATCTTCATCCTACATCCTCCAGATATTCATTTTTACTTCTTTTTTTGTGTTCTCGTATATTATATCCGCCCACTGCTTTATTGTCTCATCATCCGCAAAATATACCTCGTGCTTCAGGCCGTCCTTTTCATAGGTGAAGGTTATGTCAAAGCTTTTCTCATCCCTTTTGGCATCCTTTCCGAAGTCTTTGCTAAGCTGCTTTCCCTGCAGATCCGTGAGCGGTTCAATGGTATCTTTTGACAGATTCCAATCAAAGCCGCCGTTTGCGAAAGCAAATCCCAGATTATCCGAGAGGGGCTCAAACCTTTCAGCAAGTTCGACGAGAAAATCCCTGTCGGCCTTGGGTCCCGGCTTTGTGCCATATCCATAGAGATTATAACACATCACGACATATTCGGGACCCCTGGGAAGATCGATCTTTTCAACCGGAGTTGAAGGCTCAAGAACGATACGCAAGGGAATACCCTCAGA
>JAEEGL016945758.1_pt1 | contig 16984 bp, 15 predicted proteins | sample 9134231 | NCBI WGS metagenome assembly JAEEGL01 (sample SAMN16246548, study PRJNA631951) | gut metagenome | biome: gut microbiome; feature: rumen; material: fiber-attached | host: Bos | place: Iran: Karaj | collected 2018-10
CGGACCGCAGCAGGGAGTGAGCCTTAGGGAAGCGATCCGCATGTACACGATAAACGGCGCGTACGCGTCGCTTGAAGAGGATATAAAGGGCAGCATCGAGCCGGGCAAGCTCGCCGACCTTACGGTGCTGTCGGAGGACATACTCAGATACGAAAACGAGCCGGAGAAGCTACTGAACGTAAAGGCGGATATGACGGTTATAGACGGCAGAGTGGTATACGAGCGCGCGTAGGATATGCGGCCGCGCGGGCGTATAATAATACAGTTGCCGGAATACGCCGTAGCAACGGGAAGGAGAGAACTGAATGGCTGAGATCACAAGAGAAAAAGCTTTAGAACTGCTGAAGGAATACAACAAGGACCCGTTCCACATAAGGCACGCGCTTACGGTCGAATCCGTAATGAAGTGGTACGCGAACGAGCTCGGATACGGCGACGAAGCTGATTTCTGGGGACTCGTCGGGCTTCTCCACGACATCGATTTCGAGATGTATCCTGAGGAGCACTGCGTAAAGGCGCCTGAGATCCTGCGCGGAGCCGGGGCGTCCGAAGAGCTTATCCACGCGGTAGTTTCGCACGGCTACGGCCACTGCGTCGATGTCGCGCCGGAGCATCAGATGGAGAAGGTGCTTTTCGCCGCCGACGAACTGACCGGTCTCGTATGGGCAGGCGCGTTGATGCGTCCTTCGAAGAGCACAAAGGACATGGAACTCAAGTCGCTGAAAAAGAAATACAAGGACAAGCACTTCGCGGCCGGCTGCTCGCGCGAGGTTATCGCCGAGGGCGCCGGGATGCTCGGCTGGGAGCTCGACGAACTTATGCAGAAGACACTCGACGCGATGAAAGCCGGTGAGGACGCGATCCAGGCGGAATACGAAAAACTCGTGTAGTCCGGCATGCTTCTGCAGCAGCTGAAGCACCGGAAACAGGACGCATGATATAACCGAAAAAGAAAAGCAGCCGCCGGTGGCGGCTGCTTTCTTATTTGCAGAATACGTGTGTATTTACATAGTTTTACTGCCCCGACTGCCATTCCGTCTCGGCCAGCCGCCTGAAGAACGAATACCCGGTCCACAGCACTCTTTCGTCGAAGTTGAAGGTGTTTGTGTGGAGCGTGCCGTTGCCGACTCCGAGGTACCAGTAGACCGAAGGCACACGCTCTCCGAAGTACGCGAAATCGTCCGAGCCGTATACGGGCTCCGCCACTTCGCCGTAGCTGAACTCCGGCAGCTTTGCCTTTACTTCTTCGATCAGCTCCGCGTCGTTCACGACGCAAGGGTATCCGATGTTGTATGACACCTCTGTGCGGCAGCCGTATTCCTTATCGAACGCGGCGCAGATCGCGGCGATCCTTTCAACTACGCTGTCGAACAGCCCGTTGTCGAACGTGCGCAGCGTTCCGCGGAGGTGCGCGCGGTCAGGAATGATATTGCTCGCGGCGCCGCTCTCGAAGATGCACATCTGCAGCAGCATCCTGTCTTTTTTGATCACTTCGCGCTTCATTTCGTCGAGCGCACATACGAGTCTGCTCGCGATGAGCAGCGAATCCACCGCCTTCTCTGGCGACTGGGCATGAGCGCTCCTGCCGTGTACGTCGACAGTGATCGTCTTGGATTTTGACATCTGGACGCCCGGCCTGCAGTTAAGCGTCCCTTCGGCAAATCCGGGCCACAGGTGAGCCGAAAACGCGCGCTTTACGTTGTATTTCTCCAGTACGCCGCTCTCGCATACGGCTCTGCCGCCGCCGTCGAACTCCTCAGCCGGCTGGAATATGATCAGTATGTTTGTCGGAAGGGGTTCGCAGGTGCCCGCTTTAATGCCGGCTTTCACCGCGTTCACGTACTGAGCGAGGCCGAGCATCAGCGTATTGTGGCCGTCGTGGCCGCACGCGTGCATTTTGCCCTCATGCACCGATTTGTATTCGACGTCGTTCATCTCGGTCATAGGCAGCGCGTCCATGTCGCCGCGGAACGCCGTCGTTTCCGCGCGCCCCATGTCGAAGTACAGAGCGAAGCCGTTCTCGGCCGGCTGCGTGATCTCGCAGTACATATCCTTTATCACTTCCGCGACGTATGCCGCGGTCTCGGGCAGATCGAATCCGATCTCCGGGATCCGGTGAAGGTCTCTTCTGTAACCGGTCAGCAGTCCGGTCATGAACTGTTCTGTCAGGTCTTCAATTCTGAATGCCATAGCGGGTCTCCTTTCGCCGTCGTCTGAGTAGATTTTACCGCCGGGCGAAGCGTCGCGTCAATGCCCGCGTGCATCCGCCGGGAACGGACTTCCTGCGCGCGAAACGGCCTCCGGTGCGCGCGGAGAAACGGCCGCGGCTCCCGGCGCGGACCCTTCGCTATTGGAAAAGACGCGGAAAAGTAGTATTATGCAGTTGGGCGCAGGGTATCGCTTTAAAGCGCGAAAAACGCCCGTCAGAGGGATAAAATGGCTCACATCGAAGAACTGCGCGGCGCGATGGCCCGCCGCGGCATAGACTGTTATATAGTGCCTACGGACGATTTCCACGGCTCGGAGTACGTCGGGGATCATTTCAGGTGCAGGGAATACGTTTCCGGCTTCACGGGAAGCGCGGGAACGCTCGCGGTCACCCGTGATTTCGCGGGGCTCTGGACGGACGGCAGATACTTTCTGCAGGCAGCGGAGCAGCTCGCGGGGACCGGAATAACTCTCATGAAGGAGAACACGGAAGGCGTTCCGACTCTCGCGGAGTTTCTGGAGGATTACCGCGCGAAATATGCCGGGGAATGTGAGAAGACTGACTCGGACGAGGCAGGCGAAGAACGCGCCGGCCGGCTGCCCGTACTCGGATTCGACGGGAGATGCGTAAGCGTCGCGGCGCTGAAAGAGTATCTCGGCGAGGAACCGTACGCCGCGGGGTGGCGCCTGAAGACAGACGGGGATTTCGTCGGGGAGATATGGCCGGACAGACCTCCGCTCTCAGCCGAAAAGGCATGGCTGCTGCCGGATGAGACGGCCGGCTTCGGCACGGCTGTTAAACTCGCTCAGCTGCGGGCAGACGTGGAAAGGATCGGCGGCGCCGGAGCAGGCATAGTCATATCGTCGCTGGACGACGTCGCATGGCTTCTGAACATGCGCGGAAACGACGTCGCCTGTACGCCGGTAGTGCTGGCGTATCTCGTCGCGGACGCTGAAAACGCGGTGCTGTTCACTGATATCTCCAAATTCGACGATGACGCGAGAGCGAAACTGGAATCGTCCGGCGTATCGTTCAGGCCTTACGACGATGTCTGCGAATACGTTGAAAACCTTCGCGGCCCGGTAATCATCGATCCGAAAAAGACAAACTGCGAGCTCGCCTCGCGCGTCGGCGCAAAGACTGAAGGCGCCGAAATCATATACGCGGAGAATCCCGCGGCGATCCGCAAGGCGGTCAAGAGCGATGCCGAGATCGCCAACATCAGAAGGATCTGCATAGAGGATTGCGCCGCGGTGGCAAGGGCCATATACAGGATACAGCGGCTGGCGGGGAGAGTCCGCCGCGAAGTTGACGGCGCGCGGCGCGCCGTGTCTGACACGTTCATTACAGAAGAAGGCGGGCATCTGCTCGATGAAGCGGACGTTCACAGGATCATAACCGAAGAGCGCGCCAAAAACCCGCGTTACATCGAGCCCTCGTTCGGCACTATAGCCGGGTACGCAGCGAACGGTGCGATAGTGCACTATGAGCCGAAGCCGGAAGCCTGCGCGTTTCTTAAGGCGGAAGGACTGCTGCTTATCGATACCGGCGGCCAGTACATGGGCGGGACCACAGATATGACGAGAACGATCGCCCTGGGGCCTGTTTCGTTCGGAATGCGCGAGGTGTACACGGCGGTACTGAGCGGCCATATCGATCTCGCAATGATGGAGTTCCCGAAGGGGACGCGCGGCAGTTCTCTCGACGCGGTGGCGAGGGCGCCTGTAAGGGCTCTCGGCATCGACTACGCCCACGGAACGGGCCACGGGGTCGGCTATATGCTGTCGTGCCATGAGGGCCCGCAGTCTATCCGCGCGAAGCGCACCGAAGGAGAGCCGCCTCTCGAGCCCGGACACGTCGTGTCGGACGAGCCGGGAGCTTATATCGAAGGAGAGTTCGGCGTGAGGATAGAGAACATCGTGCTCGTCATCGAAAAGGAGCCGAAGAAAATAATGCCGTGGATGCCGGGGTACGATCCCGAACTCGACGGCCATCAGAAAACCACACGCGAAAAAAACCTGGGCTTCGAGACTCTCGAGTACCTGCCGTACGAACGCGAGCTGATCCTGCCGTATATGCTCACGGACAGAGAGCTCGAATACATCAACGAGTATCACAGAAAGACGTTCGAACTGCTCGCCCCGCTTATGGAAAACAACGAACAGCGCGCCTGGCTCGCGGAAAGAACGTACAGGATAGAGCGCGGCCGTGTGCCGCTTTGATCCGGGCGACGTAAACAGTCCGCGCAAAACATTATCTTGCCAAAACAAACGATTGGTGGTAATATACGCGTGTTTGCGCCGAAACGGGGTATCTACGGCGCGAGGGTAAGAAAAAATGGAGATCGAATTAAAGTACGGCATCCCGCACAAGGCAGCGGCCGATATGATCTGGGAAGATGATTATCTGAAAAACATGGAAGAGCCGGATTCGCGCGAGATCGTGCAGATGAAGGCGGCATATTTCGACACGGATGACTATTCGCTGTCGAGGAGCAGGATCGCGTTCCGCGTGCGCAGCGAAGGCAGGCGCACCGTGGCGACGCTAAAATGCAAGGGCAAGACGGAAGGCGCCCTCCACACGCGCGAGGAGATAAACGTGCCGCTCAGCGGCGACGACTGTCTGATCGCGCCGGGCACAGACATATTCCGCCATTCTCCTCTCGGAGAGGAGCTGGAGAGCCTCGTCGCGGGAAGACCGCTCTCGAGCATCATGGACGTAGTGTTCACGCGCCGCAGATTCAGGATCGACACCGGGACCACGATCATGGAAGTTTCGATAGACCAGGGCGAGATAATCGCCGACAGGGGAACGCTCCCGATCTGCGAGGTAGAGATCGAACTGTTCTCGGGAGAGCAGGACGAACTGCTCGGAGTCGGCGCGATACTCGCGGAGAAATACGGACTTGAGGCGGAGATCCGCAGCAAGTACGCGAGAGGCCTGAGCCTCACGGATATGCCTGCGGCCGAGGCGTAAAGCCGGCCGGAACAGGGGCATAAAAGCTCCGGAAACGTACGGAATGACCGTCGGAAAGGCCAATAAACCGGCTTCGGCCGACACTTTTTGGAACTTTTCGGCACAAAATTATTACAAATCGTTCAAAATCGCGAAAAACTTTCGGTTTTTCGCGATATTTGTTTACTTTTCAGGCCCTTCGGGGTATACTATCTATTACTTGTGTGGCGGAGAAACAACGCGTAAGACACAATGGATCCGGCCGCCGGAAGCGGCGCCGGAACAGCAAAACCCGTAAACATTTTTAGGAGGAAGTATAGATGAAACCGACATTGATCTCAAAGGAAAACAACATCGCAAAGTTCTCGATGGAATTCTCGGCTGAGGAATTCGAGCAGGCATGCGCAGCCGTTTACCAGCGCCAGAAGGGAAAGTTCGCAGTAGACGGATTCAGAAAGGGCAAGGCTCCGAGATCGATCATCGAGAAGAGATACGGAGAGGGCATTTTCTTTGAAGACGCTGTCGATGATCTCGTAGGAAAAGAATACAGCAACGCCATCGAGGAACTGAAGATCGAGCCAGTGGGAAGACCTACGGCCGACTTCACGCCGCTCAAGAAGGGCGAAGGCTTCACCATGACTGTGGACATCGAAGTATATCCTGAGATCGAAGCCAAGGATTACAAGGGCGTCGAAATCGTAAAGACGGTTCAGGAAGTGAACGAAGACGACCTGAACGTTGAGCTCGAGATGCTGCAGAAGAGAAACTCCAGACTCGTTGAGGTCGACAGACCTATCCAGCTCCTGGACAACATCCTTCTTGATTACGAAGGCACTATCGACGGCGAAAAGTTCGAAGGCGGTTCGGCTGAGAGATATTCGCTCATCGTAGGTTCGAACACTTTCATCCCGGGATTCGAGGATCAGCTGATCGGACTGAAGGCGGGAGACGAAAAGGACGTTGAGGTTACGTTCCCTGAGGACTACCACGCCGAGGAACTGAAGGGCAAGCCTGCGGTATTCAAGTGCAAGATCCACGAAGTAAAGGAAGAGCAGCTTCCTGAACTTGACGATGAATTCGCGAAGGACGTTTCCGAATTCGACACTCTCGAAGAGATGAAGGCTAACATGCTCGAGAAGCTGAAGAAGGAAGCGGCCGAGAGAGACGAAAACAAGATGAAGAACGACTGCCTCGAAAAGGTGCTCGAGAAGAACGACATCAAGGTTCCTGAATCGATGGTGGAGACCGAGATCGAACAGATGCTCGACGAGTTCGACGCTCAGCTGCGTTCGCAGGGCATCAGCATGGATGAATACTACAAGTATCTGAACAAGACCGAGGATGACTTCAAGGAAGATTACAGGAAGGACGCCGAGAGAAAGGTCAAGATCAGAATGCTCGTAAGAGCGATCGCGGAGCAGGAGAACATCGAAGTAACTCCTGAGGACGTCGAGAACGAACTGAAGCTCATGGCTGAAAACTACGGTCTGGAGCTCGACAAGCTCAAGGAAATGATCGGCACCGAAAACCTCGACTTCATCGAGAAGGACGTAAAGATGACCAAGGCCGTAGACTTCATCTACAACAACGCTGTAATCAAATAATCACGCGCGAAGGCCCGCAGGCCGCGCGCTTTCAGAACTGAGAAGGGGATAATATGCTCGTTCCATACGTAGTGGAGCAGACCGGACGCGGAGAGCGTTCGTACGACATTTATTCGCGTCTGCTCAAGGACAGAATCATATTTTTGGGTGAAGAGATCGATGAGCACATCGCGGGACTCGTGGTCGCGCAGCTTCTGTTCCTGGAGGCGGAGGATCCTGAAAAGGATATCTACCTCTACATCAACAGCCCGGGCGGCGTAGTGACTGCCGGAATGGCTATCTACGACACCATGCGCTATATAAAGCCTCAGGTTTCGACGATCTGCGTCGGCATGGCCGCGAGCATGGCGGCTGTACTGCTTTCGGCGGGCGAGAAGGGCAAGCGTTTCGCGCTTCCCAACGCGGAGATCATGATTCATCAGCCTCTCGGCGGCGTAAAGGGCCAGGCGGAGGACATCCGCATCCACGCGGAGTGGATGGTCAAGACGCGCGAGAAGCTGAACAGGATACTCAGCGAAACTACCGGCCAGCCGCTTAAGACGGTAGCCAAGGACACAGACCGCGACAACTTCATGAGCGCCGAGGACGCGATGAAGTACGGCCTTATCGACAAGGTGATCACTTCCAGATAAAGGGAGATAACATGGCAACGAAAGAGAATGATCCGAATAAACTGAAGTGCTCCTTCTGCGGCAAGACGCAGGAGCAGGTGCGCCGGCTTATAGCGGGTCCGGGTGTATATATCTGCGATGAATGTGTTGAACTCTGCGAGGATATACTCGCGGACGAGATGCGCATGCCTGAAGAGAGAGAACGCTCGAAGGACACGCTGCCCGCGCCTGACGCGCTCCCGAAGCCGGAGGAGATATTCGAGAAGCTTTCGGATTACGTAATTGACCAGGACCGCGCGAAGAAAGCGCTCGCGGTTGCTGTCTACAACCACTATAAGCGCATAAGCGCGCTCGAATACGGCGACACGAACGAAGAGGACGCGGACGTTGAGATCCAGAAGAGCAATATCGTCATGATCGGACCTACGGGCTCCGGAAAGACGCTGCTCGCTCAGACGCTCGCGAAGATACTCGACGTGCCTTTCGCGATAGCAGACGCGACCACCCTTACGGAGGCGGGCTACGTGGGCGAGGACGTGGAGAACGTTCTGCTCAAGCTCATCCAGGCCGCGGACTACGACGTAAAAAGGGCGGAAAAGGGTATAATCTATATCGACGAGATCGACAAGATCGCGAAGAAGTCCGAAAACGTTTCGATAACGCGCGACGTAAGCGGCGAAGGCGTTCAGCAGGCTCTCCTCAAGATAATCGAGGGCACGGTATCGAACGTGCCTCCGCAGGGCGGACGCAAGCACCCTCAGCAGGAATTCATCCAGTTCAACACGCAGAACGTGCTGTTCATATGCGGCGGAGCGTTCGACGGACTGGACAAGATCATAAAGAGAAGGCTCGGCGAGAAGGTCATCGGATTCAGCTCCGAGATAAACGCCGCGCTGAACGAGGAGAAATCGATCCTCGACAAGCTCGAGCCGCAGGATCTTCTGAAGTTCGGGCTCATACCGGAGCTCATCGGGCGCCTGCCGGTAATGGTGACGCTGGACGAACTCTCGGAGGACGCGCTCGTGCGGATAATAAAAGAACCGAAGAACGCACTGTACAGACAATACAGAAAGCTGTTCCGGATGGACGGCGTGGAGCTTGAGATCGAGGACGAGGCGCTTAAGCGCATAGCCGAGAAGGCGATTGAGCGCAAGACGGGCGCGCGCGGTCTCAGGAGCATATTCGAAGGCATAATGACGGATATAATGTACGAGATACCGTCCCGCAGCGATGTGTCAAGATGCACGATAACCAGAGGAACGGTCGACGGGGAAGAAAAACCGGCGTTGGCATAGTGAGCAAAGGACGGCTTTCCTGCCGTCCTTGTTTAGTATAAAGACGGCGGAACGGAAAAACGGACCTGTCCGCGCGGCGCGGGAACCGCCCGGCGCGGCGGACGATAAGGGTTCGGGAAAGGACAACGGGAATTATGAGTGACGATATAAAAAAGAAAGATACGGAAAACATGCCGGACGCCGCGGATAACTCCGGGGAAAACGGCAATACGTTCAAGACGGCCGAAGAGATAGTGGAAGGCAGACGCGAGCCGGATATAATGGTGATGCCTATGATCCCGCTCAGGGGTCTTTCGGTATTCCCGAACATGGTGCTCCACTTCGACATCGGCCGCGAAAAATCGATAATGGCGCTCGAAAAGGCGATGATCACGAGCCGCCTCGTGTTCCTGACGACTCAGATAGACGAGACGACGGATCTGCCGACGAAGGGCGATTTCTATGAGACCGGTACGATAGCGAAGATCAAGCAGATGCTGAAGCTTCCGGGCGACGCCATCCGCGTGCTCGTCGACGGTCAGGACAGAGGCGTAATAACCGAAGTGATCCAGGAAGTACCGTACTTCAAGTGCGCGGTCCGCAAGATCAAGCCGCAGAAGTACGAGACGGTGAGCCCGGTACTGAAGGGCTTGATGCGCGCGGTGCTGACGAACGCCGAGGAGTATCTCAGCCTGTCAGAGCCGAACAACGATCCCGACGTTATACACTCGATCGCTTCGATCGAGAACCCGGGAATACTCGCGGACGCGATCGCGGGCCATCTCGAGATAAAGACCGAAGAAAAGCAGAAGCTGCTCGAAGCTCTCGATCCGCAGGAGAGACTTACGCTCCTGAACGACTATCTGCAGCGAGAGATCGAGATACTCAACATAGAGGCCGACATCCACACGAAGGTAAAGAGCCAGCTCTCGAAGAACCAGCGCGATTACTATCTGCGCGAGCAGCTGCGCGCGATCCAGGAGGAGCTCGGCCAGACCGACGATATCGACGATGACGTCGACGCGTGGCGCAAGCAGCTCAAAAAGCTGAAGCTCGCCCCGAAGACCGCGGAGAAGATCGAAAAGGAGATCGCGAGATTCTCGCGCATGATGCCGAACTCGGCCGAGAGCACCGTTTCGCGCACTTACATCGAGACGCTTCTCGAACTGCCGTGGAGGAAGTCTTCGAAGACGAATACCGATATAAACAAGGCTGAAACCATACTGAACGAGGACCACTACGGACTCGACAAGGTCAAGGAGCGCGTGCTCGAATATCTCGCGGTAGTCGAGCTTTCCGGCGCGATCAAGGGCCCGATCCTCTGCCTTGTAGGTCCTCCGGGAGTCGGCAAGACGTCGATAGCGCGCTCGATAGCGCGCGCGTCCGGAAGAGAATTCGTACGCATGTCGCTCGGCGGAGTGCGCGACGAAGCGGAGATCCGCGGACACAGGCGCACATACATCGGCTCGATACCGGGCCGCGTTATCTCGTGCATAAAGGACGCCGGCACAAACAACCCGGTATTCCTGTTCGACGAAGTGGACAAGATCGGCGCCGACTACAAGGGCGACCCGGCCTCTGCTCTTCTCGAAGTGCTCGATCCCGAGCAGAACAAGGAATTCACCGATCACTACCTCGAGGTGCCTTTCGACCTCTCGAAGGTAATGTTCATAACGACCGCGAACACTACGGACACGATTCCTCGTCCGCTCCTCGACCGCATGGAAGTGATCGAGGTGCCGGGATACACCGAAGAGGAAAAGGTGGTCATCGCGGAGAAATACCTGATCCCGAAGCAGATCGAAGCGAACGGACTCAGGCCGGAGCAGCTGAAGATCCCGGAGAACACGGTGCGCGACGTGATCAACTATTACACGCGCGAATCGGGCGTGCGCAATCTCGAACGCGAGATGGCGAACATCTGCCGCAAGACCGCGAGAAAGATCGTGGCCGGCAACAAGGAAAACTATAAGATAACACCGAAAAAACTCGAGGAATACCTGGGGAAGAAACGCTACAGGTATGATATAATCGAAGGAGAGACGGAAGTCGGCGTAACCACCGGACTCGCGTGGACGGTCGTCGGCGGCGACACGCTCTTTATCGAGACCGTTGCGGTACCGGGAACCGGCAGGCTTTCGCTTACCGGACAGCTCGGCGACGTTATGCAGGAATCCGCGAAGGCCGGCGTAAGCTATATCCGCTCGGTGGCGGACAAGCTCGGCATAAAGGAAGATTTCTACAAGACGCTCGACATGCACCTTCACATCCCTGAAGGCGCGGTGCCGAAGGACGGACCTTCGGCCGGCGTGACCATGTGCACCGCGATGATCTCCGAGCTCACCGGGATACCGGCGCGCAAGGACGTCGCGATGACGGGCGAGATAACGCTCCGCGGACAGGTGCTTCCTGTCGGCGGCATCCGCGAAAAGGTGCTCGCGGCGTACAGAGCGGGCATCCGCAAGGTGCTCCTGCCGAAGGACAACGAGGCGGACATCGACGACATACCTTCCAACGTTCGCAAGAAGATGGAATTCGTGCTGATCGGACAGGTCAGCGACGCGCTCAGGGAAGTCCTGACGGAGCCTACGGGCCTGCAGGCGGACGGAGAGTAAGATGATAATCAAAAAGGCCGAACTCGAGGCCGTGGCCGTAAAAGCCGGCCAGTATCCGCCGGCGGGAATGCCCGAGATAGCGTTCACGGGACGCTCGAACGTCGGTAAATCGTCCCTGCTGAACCTGCTCACCGGCAGAAAGAGTCTGGCGCGCATCTCCGGCAGTCCCGGAAAGACGCGCACGATCAATTTCTACAGGATCAACGACGAGTTCAGGATAGTTGACCTTCCGGGATACGGATACGCGAAGGTCTCGAAAAGCGTCACGGAAAACTGGGACCAGATGATGGACGCGTATCTTTCCTCGCGCGAGGGGCTCCTTAAGGTCGTGCAGCTCGTGGATATACGACACGAACCGACGAAGCTCGACGTGCAGATGTACGAATACCTCCGTCACTACGGACTCGACGGGATCGTGGCCGCGACGAAGGCGGACAAGATCTCCAGGAACGAAATAACAAAGAACGTGGCGCTGATCCGGAAGACGCTCGGGCTCACTCCCGATGACAGGGTGATACCGGTCTCGGCGCTGAAGCGCACCGGGCAGGAGGAACTGCTCGGCGCTATAGAAAAACTCATCGCGGAGGACTGACATGGCAGCAGACAACAGCAATCAGACGATAATGTTCACGCAGGAGCAGATCCAGGCGCGCGCTAAAGAGATCGGCGCGCAGATAACGCGCGATTTCGCGGGTGAGCCGGTCCTCGTGGTGGGCGTGCTCAAGGGAGCTATGATGTGGATGGCGGACATCGTAAAGGCGATCGACCTCGACGTATACATCGATTTCATCTGGACCTCGAGCTACGGCTCCGACACCGAGACGTCCGGAAGAGTGCGCGTGATCAAGGACGTGGAAGCCGACCTCACCGGCAGGAACGTGATCCTGCTCGACGATATCGTGGACACGGGGATCACGATGCAGTATCTCAAGAATTATTTCGAAGGCCGCGGGCCGAAGTGCGTAAAGACGTGCACGATGCTCGACAAGCCTGAGAGAAGAAGAGTTCAGGTAGAACCGGACTACAACGGCTTTTCCGTTGAAGACCGTTTCATTATCGGATACGGGCTCGATTATGCCCAGAAGTATCGCAACCTTCCGTACATCAGCTATATCGACTGACGAACGGACGGCCCGCCGGCCGACGGATCGTGTGCCGGCGTTCGCTTTCGTGGTTTTGCAAGGAGGAAGGAAAAGTGAAGGTTAATGTTTCGCGCGGGCGCGCGGTATGTGCGGCGATAGTGCTCTGTGCCGCGCTGGCGATGTCCACCGGCTGCGGAGACCGCAATATGAGCGGCGGAACATACGATGAGCCGGAGATAACGCCGGCGTATCTGAACGGCGAGTATGCCGAGCAGCTTATGCGCGACGGCGCCGAATACGTATTCGGAGAAGTTACGCTTACCGAAGGCGAGAACGGCGAGCCGCTTATAAGCGTGGACGCGAAGGAGCTCGTCGAGGACAACTCGCGCGAGAAGGGCTACTATATAGCGGACCGCAATCTCAACGTGACGGTCCCTGTGTCCGAGGCGGCGAGGATAACGTATCTGCCGGAGAACTCGACGCTTGTGACTATAATGGACGCGCCGAAGTTTATACAGTACGCCGAAGTCGATACCGTAAACGGCACTGAAAAGTATTATCACGTGTACATCATGAACGGCCAGGCGGAGCTTCTGCTCGCGCAGTTCATGAAATGATACAGGCCGGTCCCGCGTGGACGGCGGACGCGGATTACCGCGGGAGGAACGAAAAATGACTGCACCGGATCCTGTTGCGTTCACAGTCTTCGGACTTGACGTCAGGTGGTACGGAATCCTTATAGTGGCGGGAATAATAATAGCCACGCTCATATTCAGCCGCAGGGCGCCCGCGCACGGTTTTACCGACGAGAGGGCGCTTGATTTCGTGCTGATATGCGTGCCGATAGGCATCGTCGGGGCAAGGCTCTACTATGTGCTGTTCAACCGGGAGATCTACGACGGCATTGCGGATATAATAAACCTGAGGAACGGCGGACTCGCGATCCACGGCGGCCTGATATTCGGGCTCGGCATGGCGGCGATACTGTGCGTGCTCTGGAAGATACATCCGTTCGACGTGCTGGACTGCGCGCTTCCGACGGTGGCGCTGGCTCAGGCGATAGGCCGCTGGGGCAACTTCTTCAACTCCGAGGCGCACGGCGGACCGACGGATCTTCCGTGGGGCATCATGGTGGACGGAGTCAGGGTGCATCCGACGTTCCTGTACGAATCGATCTGGTGCGTGTTACTGTTCATATTCCTGTCGTGGATAGATTCCGGCAGGGAGTTCAGGGGGCAGGTGGCGCTGCTCTACGCGATACTCTATTCGTTCGAGCGGTTCTTCGTCGAGGCGCTGAGGACGGACAGTCTTATGATCGGGGACTTTAAGCAGGCTCAGGTGTTCAGCGCGGCGGTCTTTGCCGTATGCCTCGTATGGTACATAGTACTGTGGAGACGGGCGAAGAAGAGACGCGGTAAATATTACGGAATATAACAGGGGACAAAACGGGGAGAATGGACAGAAAAGAAAGCGCAAGGATGCGCAGAGGGATTCTGACGGCAGCTGCGGTCGTGCTGATCGCGGTGCTGGCGGTAACGGCTTTCGCGCTCGGGATGAGAGCGGCGAAGGCGCAGGTGACGATAGACGAGCTGACCGATAAGGTAACGGCTCTTGAAGAGGAAATAGAGGAACTGAAGGCTGAAGCGGACGCCGGCACGCAGGACGCGTCCGACGACGCGGCAGACGCCTCGGATGATCAGGAAGGCAACGCGGATGCCGCGGATCCGGCGGGTTCCGGAAATGACGCGTCCGGCGGCGACGCGGCTCAGGCTGACGATAAGGACGCCGCGGCGGCTGGCGAAGCCGATGCCGGCGATTCCGGACAGCAGTCCGCATCGGGCACTGAGACCGGTGACGGCACTCAGGAAGGACAGTCCGGCGACAGCGGACAGGACTCATCGCAGCCTGTTTCGGGAGACGCCGCGTCCTACCAGTCGATATATCCGGACATGTACGCGACAGCGGTATTCGATCCCGTACGTACTCCGGGCACGGTATTCCTGACGTTCGACGACGGCCCGTCGTCGCTTACGGACGGCATACTGGACACGCTTGACGCGTACGGCGTAAAGGCGACTTTTTTCGTGGTCGGAAACCAGGTCGCTTCGCATCCGGAAACGCTTAAGCGCGCGGCTGAATCGGGGCACACGATAGGCGTACACACGACGTCGCACAGCTACAAAGACATATACGCATCGGTCGAGGCATATCTGACAGATTTCTATATCACCTGGGACAAGGTGCACGAGATCACCGGCGTTTACCCGCAGGTGTTCAGGTTCCCGGGCGGAAGCGTAAACACCTACAACAAGGACGTCTGCGTCGATATAGTCAACGAGATGACAAGACGCGGATTCGTTTACTACGACTGGAACGTGTCGGCGGGCGACGCAGCAGGCAACCATACGGTCGAAAGCGTTCTTGCGGCGGCCACGAAGGGCAGCCTGAACAACGAGAGCGTGGTACTGATGCACGACACCAAGGAAGCGACCGCAGCGGCGCTTCCGTCCATAATACAGAGTTACGCGGACAGAGGATTCACCTTCAGCCCTATAACGTCGGGCACGCGTCAGGTGAAGTTCTCGCTGCCGCAGTAACCGGGCGTACGGAGCTTTTAAACAGCCCGGGCGAGGCCCCGGCTGCCGGAAGGAGCATATATGAGCAGACGTGATTATCAGAAGGAATTCGAAAACAGAGTCGCTTTCATCAGAAAAGCGCTCGAGGAGAGCCACTGCAAAGGCCTGATCTTCGGAAACAGCGGCGGCAAGGACTCGGCTCTCGTCGGAATACTCTGCAAGGCCGCGTGCGAGAACACGCTCGGCGTAATAATGCCGTGCGCCTCGAAGCGCAACTACGGCGAGGACGCGGACGACGGCAGGGCGCTAGCGGATAAGTTCAATATCGAGATGCGCACAGTGGACCTCACGGCGGTGCGCGGGACCGCGGTGGCCGAGATAGAAAAGTGCGCTGAGATAACCCCTCAGGCGCTTTCGAACATGGCTCCGAGACTCAGGATGCTGACGCTTTACACGATCGGCCAGAGCGAGAACAGACTGGTCGCGGGCACGGGCAACAGAAGCGAGCTATATGTGGGCTACTTCACCAAGTGGGGCGACGGAGCGTTCGACATCAACCCGATCTCCGACCTTACGGTGACCGAGATCTACGAGTTCCTGCGCTATCTTGACGCGCCGGCTTCGATCATCAATAAGGCGCCGTCCGCAGGTCTTTACGACGGCCAGACGGACGAGGACGACATGGGCTTTAAGTACTCCGAACTCGACGCTTACCTGCTCGACGGCATTAAGCCGGCCGAGGAGAAGTGGAAAATCATCGAGCGCATGCACGCTGTGAGCGAGCACAAGCGCACGGGCTGGAAGACGTACGAGAATACGAAATAAACGCGGACTGACTGAAAGGAAACTGAAATGCTTTTAAAAGACAGAGTAGCGATCATAACGGGTATCAGCGGCGGCATCGGCCATGAAATGGCTAATATCTTCGCGCGCGAGGGCGCGACAGTTGTCGGGATCGACATGAAGGAGCCTGAAGAGGCGAACCCGGTTTTCGATTTCGTTAAGCTGAACATAACCGACTACGAGGCGTGCGGCAAGGCGGTCGACGCTATCCTCAAGAAGTACGGCCACATCGACGTGCTCGTGAACAACGCCGGAATTACGCGCGACGCGCTCACCGAGAAGATGAGCGAGGAGATGTTCGACGCTGTGATCAACGTTAACCTCAAGGGCGTCTGGAATATGGGCCGCTTCGTGGGACCGATAATGCGCGAGCAGAACTACGGCTCGATAATCAATATCTCGAGCATCTCGGGCGTTTTCGGAAACATCGGCCAGTCGAATTACGCGGCAACAAAGGCCGGAGTCATCGGCATAACAAAGACGTGGGCCAAGGAATTCGCGCGCCACGGCAGGAACGTGCGCGTAAACGCGATCGCTCCCGGATACACGATGACAAACATGCTCTCGACAGTTCCGGACGATCTGCTGGAGCAGTTCGCGCAGCAGACGATGCTCGGCAGACTCGCGCAGCCTGAGGAGATCGGAAAGGCGGCGCTGTTCCTCGCGTCAGAGCTCGCGAGCTACGTAACAGGCCACACGCTCAGAGTCGACGGCGGCATGAGACTGTAGGCGCCGCGACAACCCAAAGAATGCATAAGCGCTCCGCGAAAACGCGGAGCGCTTTTATTGTTCCCGAAACTATCTCATGGCGAGCGTTATCTCGCCAGAAACGCACAACTCGCCGTCCACGTATGCCTCGCAGTACGCGGCGCAGATCGCTTTACCGGGACGCTCGCTCAGAAGCCTGTCCTTAACTACGACGGTGTCTCCGGGGCGGATTTTGCGCATGAACCTGAAATTGTTCGCGCCGAGCAGGAGCGGATACTTGCCCGCGTACCTCGGGTCGAGCATGAACATGATATCGCACGACTGCCCGAGTATCTCGACGCAGTACACTCCCGGGAGCATCGGATCGTCCGGAAAGTGGCCCCTGAAAAGGTCCATCGCGGGATCCACGTAGAACGTGGTCTCAATTTCTTTGCCGGGTACCGCGCTCTCGACCGTTGTCACGAGCAGGAACGGATCGCGGTGCGGCAGGATCTTTTTTATACCTTC
>JAEEGL010374443.1_pt1 | contig 16983 bp, 16 predicted proteins | sample 9134231 | NCBI WGS metagenome assembly JAEEGL01 (sample SAMN16246548, study PRJNA631951) | gut metagenome | biome: gut microbiome; feature: rumen; material: fiber-attached | host: Bos | place: Iran: Karaj | collected 2018-10
AGGCATAAAGATGTCTTCGAAGAAGCCTTCCCCGATCTCACGGATCCCCTCGATGTAAACGGCGCCGCCAAGGTCGACCGGAAGTTTCTCACCCTCCCTGCGATATTCCTCTAACGTCCTCGGGTACCCGATCCGGTAATCCAAAGGCATGCCGTCCATCCAGTACGCGCCCTGATGCGTGAAGATCATGGGCTCATAGCAGTGGAAATTATAGACGATCTTATCATCGACCGGTACGGTCAAAAGCGGCACGGTGGTCACCGAATTGTAATTGACGCCGCCGACCACGATATAACTTTCGGGTGCAATGGAACGGATCATGCCGATGTATTTGGCAAGAAGTGTATTCCAGGCATCTTTTACTTCCGCAAGCACCACTTCATTCAGCGGCTCGAACGCGACCTGATCGGGATATGCGCTGAATGTCTCCGCGATCTTTTTCCAGAGCTTCAGGAACCTCTCCTGCAGCGCCTCATCATAGAAGAATTTCCTGCGGTCCATGTCTTTTTTGAGCGGATCGAACGAATAGCCGTAGCATTCGTGCAGATCGATCAGCATGTTCAGTCCGTAAGAAGCGCACCACTCCCTGCAGGAAAGAAGATAGCCGAAACCGTCCTCGATCGGAACGCCGTTCTCATCCTCGAGGACATTATAATCCACCGGCACCCTGACATGATCGAAGCCGAGGCTTGCGATGTTTTCAATGTCTGCCTTTGTGATGAATGTCTCAAAATGTTCCTTGTCGTAGGCAGCAAACTGCGAGATCCAGCCTCCCAGATTCACACCCTTTTGAAATCCCTGAAATACCTTCACCTGTTACCCTCCTGTTTGTAATTTCCGGCTTCCCATTGCTGCAGCCGGTGTATGTTTTCAGTTTTGTAAAAAGAACCGGATCAGCCTCTCTTTATAATCCGGTGCCATGTCGTATGCCGCATGGCCGTATCCGTTGTACATGAAAAGTTCCGCCTTGCAGTGTCCTTCAAGCCCCGCAAAGAGGTCTCTTGAAGCCTTAGCGCCAAGGACCGCATCATCCTCGGATCCGAGCACCAGCACGGGACATTTGATCTGCCCCAGCTCGGAAGTTACATCAAAGCCTTCCGAAGCCTTCGCCAGAACGACAAAGCGTTCCAGATCTTCATCCTTTGCGATCGAAGCCGCACCGAGCATTGCTTTTTGCATATCGTGATATGCATCCGGCGCATAGATCATCTCTCCGAACTTTAAGAACAATCCGGCTTTGTCTTTATCGTTTGCCAGATCCACCCAGGCCTTAAGACCCGACAGCTGCGCATCGCTCACATAGGGTGAGGTGGAACCGAGCACCATGTTTCTGATGAGTTCCGGATGCCGGATCGCGATCGTCATGGCGATCATTCCGCCCTGCGAGGCGCCGAACAGGCAGATCTCCTGCAAGCCGAGCGTCTTCATGGCAAGTGCGGTGTCGTCCGCCATCTGCGAAACGGAATAGGAAGCAGGAAGCTCATTTCTTCTGTCAAACAGATAGACGGAAAAGTCCTCCGCAAACGGTTCATAGGCAACTTCCACGGAATCCGCAAACTCGCCGACTCTGAAAACGCTCAGTCCCGGCAGGATGACGAAGGTCTTCTCCCCGGTTCCAAAGCACACATAGTCCATGGAAAACTGTTCTGTTTGTACGGTTCTGATCTTGGCACTCATGGTTCTATTATGCGACAGACACGCTCAAATTGCAAAACATACCTGTCTTATAATAACTTCCAAAATTACTTTCCTGAAATGTTGTCCTTCATGCGAAACACTCACCCGATCTTAAATCCTGCCTTAAAAGCAGGGGAAGAAAACGCTTTTTCATATTCGGATAAGTCATAAAAATCAACCGGCGGGAACTTAACTTTCCCTTCAAAAAGCAGCTTGATCGCAGGCTCAAACGGGCCGCACCTGCTGCCGACAAGCGTCACTTCATTGACCGCAAAGAAACTGAAGTCGATATCGGTTTTGCCTGCATAGGTACTCTTTAAGACGATCGTCCCCATCTTCCTGACAAGATGCATCGCAAGCTCGATCCCCGTTTTGTTCCCGGCAGCATCGATGACATATTCAAAGCACTCATCCGCGCTAAGTTCCCTGTATTTACCGGCATCCAGATAGTCGTTGACCAATTTGGTCGATGCAAAATCCGCAAACATTGCAAGCTTTTCTTCGTGCTTTCCGATCACGGTAAGGTCAACGCCGGTCAGCGCAAGTACCTGCGCGATCATGAAGGCCAGTCTGCCGTCCCCGATCACTGCCGCATTCCCTGCAGGATCGATATGCACCTGCTTTGTGATCTCAAGTGCCGCCGCAAGCGGCTCCGTGTAAACGGCCACTTCCGGGTCAAGGCCTTGGGGCAGCGGATGGATCAGGTGGTCCGCCAATGTCATGTATTCTGCAAAGCAGCCGTCCTTTGACATGCCGATCACCTTTCGATGCAGGCAGTGCTTCTCTCTTCCCGTTTGGCAGTAAAGACAGGTCCCGCAGCCTTCGTTGAGCTCGCCGGCAACGATCTTTCCGACAAGATCTTTCCTGTCGCTTTCTGCGACCTCGCCGATAAATTCATGTCCCATGATCCCGCGAAAATCAGGGCGGTAGCCTCTTAAGATCTCCTTGTCGGTGCTGCAGACATTGGCCAGCAGGATCCTGATCAGGCTGTGCCCGCTCTCCCTGACGGGAACGGGAAGGTCGTCCTTGTACTGTGCATTTTTTCCGTCAAAATAAACCGCTCTCATGTGTGCCTCTTTTCTTTTATGGATTGCCCTGGGCAGGGTAGTGCTTCGTCTTAAAAAATCCCCGGCGCGGGGTTGTGTCTCATCTTACAGATTGCTCGGCTCGGATAAGGGTCTGTCCAGAATTTCCGGGTGTGCGGCCAGCTTCTTGATCAGCTTCAGGCTCTTGACAAAATAGAACCCGTCCACGATCCGCTCATCCGTAATGATGGAAAAATCAACAACATCCCTAAGGACCTTTTTCCCGCTTGCAAGAATGTGTTCCTCTTGATGCAGGGTTCCGATCGTCATCACAAAACTGTTCGTTCCGAAATTGCTCAGATGATGATAGATCGCTTTGCAGCCGATGGATCCCAAGTTACTGATGATGACCGAGCTGTAATACGGATTGTCCTTGATAAATGCTTTCGGGCAGAGTCCTTTTCTGTCCAGAAACAGCACAAACGAAGCAAAAGGCTTCTTCAAAAAGAACGGCATATGCGTCAGTTTTTCCATCAGGTCTTCCACGCCGTCCAAAGCCCTCTCCTTTGATTTTTCCTCCTGTATCACAGGATCCGTACGTGCAAAAACCGTATCGATCGTATCATCGGGCGTGCCGGTCAGCGTGATCAGCGCTTCCTCAGCGTCGTCCCGGTACTGCCTTTTGATCACAAAGCTGACCGTCTGCCCTTCCCTTTCATAGAGCGCACAATCCTGCACGAAACGGTTCATCCCGCACCTCTCCTTCAGAAGGCGCAGCGCGATCGTAAGGAAGGCATGAAACAGCGTATAGTTCTTTCCGGTTTCCCTGCGCTTCTTTCTGAGCCATTCCCTAAGCTTCGTCACGTCCACGGTATCCACGATACAGACTTCGCATTCCGTCCGCTTCTTCCAAAGGTGCGCGATCACCTGCTGCATCGCGGTTCTTTTGACTAATTTGGCACCGTACATCCGGTTTCTTTTCCTTTCGATAGATCTTAATCTGCTCCGGCTGATATGCCGCCTGCTCACGTTCTGCTCTTTTTCCGCAAAAATACCGCCAGAAAGCCCACGGCGATCCAGCAGATCATGCAGAGCAGCGCACCTATCATGCTGCCGCCGGTCTGTATCCCGTCCATGAAATAATACCCCGGGAGCAGAAGTTTGAACCACTTCAGCGCAGAAGACCATTCGGGGAGTTTTGTAAACATCCCGGAATAGGCCGAAAAGATGCCTGTTACGGTCAGCGACGCATAGATCAGCGTGGAAAATGTCCTGCAGACGGAGCAGATCGTAAAGGTGATCCCCAGCGCCGACAAAAGATACAAGAGCATGTGCAGGATCTGCAAAAACGCCGGCGCGCCTTCCGATAAAAGGATCGCAGGGATCGCCCCGGTCAGCGCGATCAATACGCCGGGCAGTCCCTCCATTAATGAGAAAGTCACGAGGCTGTAATTTTTCTGCGCGCTTCTTTCCAGCAGCCCGCTGTTCTGCAGCCGGATCATCCAGGTTCCGCCGATCAGCAGATAGAACATGGCAAAAGCCGCATAGAGCGGAAGCGCCGTTCTGTGCGCATCCTGTTGTTCTTCAACCGGCGCGGAAGATAACAGTTCCGTTCCGTCAACGCTCACGTGGGAGCCTCCTGCCCAGATCTCTTCCGCCATTTTGTCAAAAGCTGCTCTGTCTCCCCGATTTCCGGTAACGTCCTGCAGTTTCAGAAACGAATATTCTTCCGCCCAGATCTTAAGCGTTGCATTGATGGCGGTTTCCGATGCATAGGAGGAGCCGAGATTGTCCTGGGAAGCCCTAAAAGCGATGAGGTCCTTATGATCGCCTGCCTTCAGCTTTTTAGTAAAATCCTCATTGATCACGAGCACGCAGGGTGTTTTGCCCAGATGGAACTTTTCCGAAGCGCTCTCAAGCGTATCGCGGGTGATCTTCAGACCTTCTTCCTTCTCCATTTGTGAAACGACCAGTTCCCCGTATTCTCCCCTGTCCTCGTTGACGACGCTCACCGGATACCTGTCGTCTGCGGCATTCTGCCAGCCGGACAACGCCACCGACATCACGATGCCGATCAGGATGATCGAAAGGGACGGAATGTCTGACAGAAACGATTTCAGTCTGGTCGTAAAAATCGCAAGGCTGTTCATACCTTCTCCCCCTTTCTTTTGTACACAAAGATCCCGGCTGCAAGAAAGAGGACGGTGTCTGCAAGGAGTCTTACGATATCAGGCAAAAGACGGCTGCTCTGCGTGCCGAACGTTAAGTTGGAAAGCAGGCTCACCGCCGGCTTCAGCGGGAGAAATCTGACGATCGAAGCGATCAGATCCGGCAGGGAACTTTCTCTGATCCCGACCGTCAGAAAGATCATCAGCGCGGCAATATAAAGCACCGCCCAGAGGGCATGATCGCATTTTCGAAACAGTAGCGCGACAAGCTGCATGAGCGCCGAATAACAGAGCGCGATCAGCAGAATGGGAATGAGGATCGCGATGTTTGTTTCGCCGGACACGGTCTTTAACATCAAAGCGATCGGGAACATGATTCCGAAAGATGTGATCACAAGGAGCGAAGAGGTCACAAGGCGCGCAAGATATCTGGTCACGATCCCATTCTGCGGCATCCCTCTTTTTCCGTATACCCTGTCAAAATCCATCGTGGTGATATACAGGGACGGGACCGCAGCAAACAGAGCGCAGACCGCAAACAGCAATCCGATCAGGTACTCGTAGCTGATCAGCATAGAGGTCATTTTCTCCCCCTGCCCGATGACTTCGTTTCTGGCAACCTGTGCCCAGAAAATATCCACCCTGCCGTCTTCGACCATCTGCGCGGCTTTTGATTTTTCCAAACCAAGCGTCTCTGCAAGTTCGCCGGTCATATTCACGAGGTCTTCGCTTTCCCAGTAGATCGCAAAGCAGCTTTTCAAACTCGTGACGACAACGTTGCCCTCGTACGCATGCGCGGGCACATAGTATACGGTCAGGGCAGTCTTCTCCCCCGCCCTTGCTTTATCAAGAAAAGCCTCCGGGATCCGGATCAGAAGATCGATCTTGCCGTCTTCCAAAGCCCTGATCCCGGTATCCACGTCCTTGATGGGATAGGGCCTTCCATACTCCGAGAGGCTCGAGGTATTGTAAACAATGTTGATCATCTGCCCGATCAGTTCGGACCCGTCTTCATCCACGATCCCACAGATTAGATCCTGGTTATACATGCCGGAAATGGCAGGGAACAAAACGGAGGCAAAAATGATGATCGCGATCACGGGCGTGAGCAGGGAAAGCGCAACGATGCGCCCGTGTCCGAGTAACCTTTTGATATCCGTGATCAGAAGGGTGCCAAAGCTCATGCCATATGCCCCTTTTCCAACGTGATGACGCGGTCCGCAAGGGATGCGATCCGCTCTTTGTCATGTTCGCTGATGACCATGCCCATACCGGCGTTTTTCAGTTGCAGGAGATATTCGATCAGGCAGTCGCCGCTCTTTTCATCCACGCCCGCAAAAGGCTCATCCAAAAGAAGGTATTTCGGATAGCACATCATTGCCACGGCAATGTTCACTCTTCTTCTCTGTCCGCCGGACAGTTTATCCACGCGTTTTTTCATAAAGTCCGTCAGCAAAAGCGTGCGGCTTAACTCTTTGATCCGCTCTGCCGCCTGAGCGCCTTTTATGGATGAAAAGCATTTCAGGTTGTCGATAACGGACAGTTCTTCGAAAAGGACCACATCCTGCGGCACAAATGACAGGAGTTTTTTGGCCTTCCTGCCTCTCTCGCCATCGACGATGACTTCCCCGACGTCCGGTTTTAGGCACATGGAAAGCAGCGAGATCAGCGTGCTTTTCCCGCTGCCGTTTGGTCCTAGGAGCGCAACGATCTCTCCGGGGGACACACTTAAGTCCACACCGGAAAGCGCTGTGAAGTTTCCGTATCGTTTTTCCAGATTTTTACCCTCGAGCATATCCTGTCCTTATCTGACTTCCTGTTTTCTTGCAGGATCTTTCCGGATCATTCAGCAAGATCTTCAGAGCCGCCTGTCGTTGTGTCCGCGGTTTCGCCTGTCGTTGTGTCCGCGGTTTCGTCTGCAGGCCGCTCCGCTCCCGGCTGCACGTCAACAATACGCTCCTGTGCTTCTCTGCGTTTCTTTGCCGCAGAAACAATGCATACAACAATGATGATGGGTGTTGCAACAAAAAGAAGCAGTAACAACAGAATAACAAAAAAGATCCCATTCATAGCCATAGATTTTTCCTCCGTTCCGGTCATGATCCTGACATGCCTAAAGTAACCAGGCATGTGTTCTTTTGAATTATAACATAAGCCCCTGCTGTTCGTGTAGATGGATCATACACTTATTTTTCCGTGTCTTTGCATGTTCTCTTTATTTCTCTTTACCTGACAGACATGCCCGTTTCCCGCAAACTGTTTTTATGAGAAAAGCCGTGGAGCCGTGATTTTTAGGGATACGGACCGGTTCAAGATCGCGAACACGGCCGGCGCCACGGATCCGGCATATGACCGGCGCCACGAAAAATAAACGCAGCGATCAGAAAAAGAGGATGCAAACATGAGCGAAACCTTCAGATATGATGCATTTATCAGCTACAGACACTGCGAGCTTGACTCGTTTATTTCCGAGAACCTGCATAAAAAGCTGGAAAACTTTAAGCTGCCGAAATCCGTCATCAAAAAGACGTCACCGTCAAAGACGAAGATCGAGCGGGTCTTTCGCGACGAGGCGGAGCTGCCGCTTTCCAATAACCTCTCGGATCCGATCAGCGAGGCGCTTGCAAATTCCGAATTTCTGATCGTGATCTGCACGCCGAACCTTCCGAAGTCCGAATGGTGTAAGAAAGAGATCGAGACCTTTGTGCAGCTGCATGACAGAAAGCATGTGCTTCTCGTGCTTGCGGACGGGGAGCCGGACGAAACGTTTCCGGAAATCCTGACCCATGAGGATCTGATCGTATAGGATGAAAACGGCAGGGATGTCACCTTTGACAGCATGGCGGAGTGGGACATTGCGTCTGATAGCCTTAAGAAACTTGAGAAAACCGTGGGGAAAAAGCTGAACAGTGCAAGTCTTTCCGGCGACGGAAAGTATGTGGCCGTCGACAACAGCGACGGAACGATCTGCATCTTTGATGTGAACGGCGTACCGGTTAAGGAGATCCGCAATTCCGGGATCTTTATCCTGCACAGGAATTTCCCATATCTGAAAGAAGCGGATGTTTATGTGCTGGAGAACTGCGTTTTCGATCAGGACTTCAATCTGATCTCACATCTCCCGGACGGGGAGATCGCGGGCATAGGAAAGGACCAGAAAAGTCTGGTCCTCCTGTCGCGTTATTCGCCTGATGTTTATTATAAAGTTCCGATCCTGACTTATGACGAAATTCTTGAAGAAGCGGATTCCGTCCTGTCTTCTTATGTTCCGGATCGCAGTATTTTGGAAAAATACAGCATCGAGTAAGGTCTTGACCGGGTGCGTCTTACCGGACGCGGTTTACCAGTCGTCACCGTAGTCGTCGTAACCGCCGTAATCATCATAGCCGCCGTCATCATAGCCGTCGTATGCGCCGACATCATCATAATCGCCATAATCGCCGGGATCTGACCAGTCTTCCGCATAATCGCCGGGGTCTGACCAGTCGGCATAGTCTCCGGGGTCTGACCAGTCGGAATAATCCTCGACATAGTTGTCGACATCCCAGCCGGCATCATTGCTCTCATAGAACTCGCCGTCATCATCGATGTAGCCGTCGCTTCCGTAACTCTGGAAGATGTTCTCATAGCCGTTCCAGTACCAGATATCGCCGTCTTCATCCGTCCAGTAAAAGGCGGTTCCGTAATCACCGGGATCGCTGCCGGTCACCTTCTTGCTGTTTGGCACCTTTTTGGCGGCCTTTGCTTTTCCACGCGCCTTCCCGGCCTGCTTGGGCACGACCTTGGGAGCCGTGGACCAGTTGGATGTATAGGTACAGGTGTTCAGGATCCTCAGATTGAGCTTGAAGTAGTCCTCGATCGTTGTCTCCGGCGCAACCGTAACTGCGATCAGCGCATATCCGGTCGGTCCGAAGTAACGCAGCTGCATGACACCCATGATGGTCTTGTCCTGCGGATTTTCCGGGTAAATGGACGGATCCAGCCACATGTATCCCGTGATCTCATAGAAATTCCCTCTGTCATGAAAACTGGTCCCGAGTGATTTGAGCAGGTACTTGCCGTAAAACGCCTCCATGGTGTTGTTCAAAAGATATCCCATGCAGGGCTGCGCGAGCCACGCGCCTTTCCCCATGAACTTGTCGACGTCAACAAGGGGCTGGAAGGTCACCATCATCGTGCTGTAGAAATCGTCCGTTCCCTTTTTGGTGGACTTGTTGGAAATATCGAGTGAATTGGCAAGATCCGTACGCGGCACGGCCTTCATCCGTTCCGGGACCTTGATGGAATACGCCTCGAATTTCCCGGGGAAATTGGCGGTCTGCGTCAGTTCATCGTCGGCTGATGCCGCAAAGCTTAAGCTTTCCAGCCGGGTCATCGTGCTGCCGTCCTGATCGACCATCTTGTCATTATCCGTAACCGTGAGTATTTCCGAGTCGCCCCCGTCTTCATAGTTCATGATAAAGGCGTCTCCGTCAACTTCGATCGTTCCGCGGAATGTGGCATTTCCGTTATCGTCATAGGAAACCCACTGCAGATCGTCTGCAACCAGCAGATAGATCGGATAGTCATCATATTTCCAGTATCCGATGCAGGCCGGTTTTCCGTCTGCATTTTCCGTACTGTCTGCTGCTTCTTCCGCAGCATCTTCGGCCGCGCTTTCCGCTTCCGCTGCTGCGTCTTCAATCTTCTCGGCCAGGTCACTTTTTTCATTGTTCCCGCCGCATGCGGTAAGGGAACATGCAAGTGCCAGGGTAAGCAGTAGCGCTGTGGTTCTTTTCATAATCTTCTTCATTTCTCTCTCCCTGTAAAAATTTACTCATTATGTGGTCCCTTGGGGACGGGGTTAGTGGTCCATTGTGTGAATTTTTAAGAAAATGGACCATTGACCCCGTCCCTAAGGGCTCAACATCATCAGATGATCCCGAGCGGGATCAGCACGATGAGCAGAACTGCCACCGCGCTCCAGATCGTGATCAGAAAACGTTTTCTCTTTGCAGGTGCCATGTCGGGAACATAGTTGCTTGCAAGGAAAAACGGAATGTAGGTCGTGATGAATACCGGCAGCACGCCCCACCACTTGTAAACCCAGATAAACGAGTGATTTTCAGTCGCCGCAAGGAAGGATTCCACAAGCGCAAACAGCAGCGCCATTTCGATCGCGCCGACCAGTTTACAGCTGATCCCCTTTTTGCCGTTTTTGGCAAAATACCGTTTCTCCCGGTCCTGAGGCAGCATCTTGAAGGAAATGATCCCCGCCAGCATGAACATCATGGACAGTTCCCAGCAGACGCCGATCAGCAGAATGAATGTCGTCGACTCGTTGGAGACCGACCACAGCGGATAGCCGAAAATATGGCCGATCACGGCGTTGCAGATTTCATACAGCCAGTGTACGCCGTAGAGCGCAAGCCCTGCAAAGACCACTTCGTAATTCTTTTTGTGCAGTTCGCTCCAATATACATAGAACACGACCGCAAGGATAAAAATGAATGTCCAGTTGAAGTTCGCCGTAGACCGCACCTGAATGCTGTCAACTAAGCTCTTTGACAGGTCGGACCCGTCTCCCCAGAATTGAAACATCTGCATACCTCCTTCATTTTTTGGTTTCTTTGTGGTCCCTTGGGGACGGGGTTCGTGGTCCATTGTGTGAATTTTTAAGAAAATGGACCATTGACCCCGTCCCCAAGGGACCATTATACTCTAAGAAAAAAGATTGGAGAACATCATGCGTGCAGTAGTAACAAGAGTAACGGAAGCTGACGTTAAGATCTACGGCAAAACGATCGCTCAGATCGGAAAGGGCTTTTTGATCCTTCTAGGCATTCATGTCGATGACACCGAAGCGATCGCCAAAAAGATCGCCGATAAGATCTGCGGGCTGCGTATTTTTGAGGACGTCGCGGGAAAGATCAATGTGAATCCCACCGATGCCGGCGCAGAATTTCTGATCGTCAGCCAGTTCACGCTGTATGCGGACTGCCGGTCGCGGCGCCCCGGTTTTACGGAAGCCGCAAGACCTGAAAAAGCGATCCCGTTATACGAACTCGTGATCTCGGAGTGCCGCGCAAAAGGCTTTACCGTGAAGACCGGTGAGTTTGGCGCCGATATGCAGGTATCATCCGTAAACGACGGTCCCGTGACGATCCTGCTTGACAGCGACCGGATCTAGTTTTCTGTTCCGGCTGTCCCCAAGGGACCTTTAATATTCTATCAGTTCGACGTCCTTAAGTTCCCCTTCATAAAAATCAGCATTTTCCTCGAAGTAGTCGATCGGGCAGCTGTAGCCATAGTAGAACGTATAGAGATCGGTGAGCACGACCACGCCGACCGCCTGTCTGGTATCCTCATTGGATCCGCTCTCATAGGAGATCTTGTAGACCGGATAGGAAAGTTTTGCCGCCAGTTCGGAATCCTCAACGGTTTCCGTGATCACGGCATCATTATCGACCTGTGCGCAGACAATATTTTCCGCATACGCATCCATGGCCTGGCCGTCACGCTGCGAATTCTGATAGCACATGTTCGTGATGACCGTGATCGCATCCTCGGTCATATCTTCATAGAAATAGGTACCGTCATCATAATTGTCTTCCCGGATGTTTGTCACGTTCGTATACTCCGGTCCCGCTAACGCAAGGCCGCCCGTTAAGCCCTCTGCCATTTTGTCCAGTTCTTCAAAGGTATCATCGGCCGTCCAGTATGCCATCTGGTGCATGACCTCAAATTCTCCGTTCTTGTATTCCATAATGCTCAGTCCGTCATAATCGATGCCGGTAAAAGGCGCATATTTTGCCCTGAAGTCTGAGAGCTGTTTCTCATACTCTTCCGGTGTGACTTCCGTTCCATTGATCGAATAGCTGTACACTTCATCTCCGGCGGCATCCGTCTCAAGCGTATCGATCATCTCGGCCCTGAACTCTTCCACAAGTGTATCGCCATCCAGCGTCGAGAAAACCTCCCTCTCACCTGTAACACTGCCCGTCTGACGGATCATATACTGGTCGGAATAGCTTAAGGACGCACCGTCCACGCCTGCGATCACACTTGCAACGAGAATGGGTTCGTCATTATAAACCGTGTAGATAAAGGTATTTTCATGATCATATGATCCTTCGGAATCGCTTGCCAGAAGTTCCGGAATATCATCATCGTTGAGATATGCCAAAATGAACTGATCCGCTGTACCCGAATCGGACATTTCGCTGACCAGGTCACGATAGATTGAAACAAATGCGGGACCCTCTGCAACTTCTTCCGTCATCTGCTCTTCATACTCTTCTTCGTAGGGTTCTTCCTCAAGCGGCTGATCTTCTAAGTAGTCGTCTTCTTCCACATCCTCCGCATATTCTTCCGGCTCCGAAACTTCCGCGGTTTCGTTTCCCTGCCCACATGCGGCAAGGGACAGCATGAGCATCAAGGATGCTGCCGGTAAAGCGATTCTTCTGATGATCTTCTTAAAATGCATTTTTCCTTCCTCCTTGGATCATGAACGATCGATGATCTTGATTTTTGCTATGGTGATAACTCATGATGAAACCAGATATTTCCTGATCTCTCCGCGCTTATCGATCAAAAGCTTTTTCTTGACCGAAGCAACCAGCTTCTTAACGTAAGGCATGGAAATATGAAGGATGTCGCTGATCTCCCGGTCTGAGCGGAATTCCGCCATAAGGCGCGCAACATCCAATTCTCTTTCAGTAAGGGGAATGACCAGAGCTTTCAGCTTTTCCTCGTCGAGTTTTCCGTTTGCGGATGTGCCGGAATACAGATCGATATAATGCTGTACCCTTGCAAACAGTACCTTGGACGCGACAGGCTTCTTCAGATAATCGACGACGTCCATCTCAAGGCCCTTGCATTCGCTGGTCTCATCCGTCATGCCGGTCAGAAATACCACGGGGATCCTCTTTAATTCTTCATGTTCCTTCAAGATCCCCAGGACTTCGTAGCCGTCCATCCCGTTCATGATGATGTCAAGAAGGATCAGATCCGGCAGCCATACCTCTTCCGGATCTGCGGACAGCAGAACCTTCATCGCCTCTTCGCCGGAGGAAAACCCTCTCGCTTCAAAGATGGCCCCGAGCTGTCTGACCATTAAGGTCATCGTCTCTGCATCATCATCGATGATCATTACCCGTTTCCGTACCATGTTTCCCTTTCTTTCGTTAAGATAACCGTTATCGTCCTCAAAAATTATACTATCCGGACATCGAAAAAAACACGTACTAAAAGTATACTCTTTAGATCTGTCTGACCTCTTCCATGATCTTTACCACACCATTGCGGACTCTTTCGTACTCACTCAGGATGACCGGTTTGATCTCAAGTCCAAACGCATCATCCTTTCTGTACTCGGCCGTTTCACAAAGCTGCGCCAAAAGAAAAGCGCCGACTCCTCTTGCGATCGATTTGATGGAATGCAGCTGCAGATCATAGTCCGTTCCGACACCGGATGCCTTCAGTTTGGCCATGGTCTCATCCGCATAGTTGTCAAACAGCTCCAGCCGCATGAGGAATTCATCCGTACTTCCCGCATTGTATTCAAGCGCAAGCTTCACATCGATCCCGTACGGCATGAGACGGTCCTGGAAATTCTCCACGGCATCCCGTGACAGTTCTTCTTCCGCATCGATATCAATGGCCACGATCTTATCGGGAATAAATGCTTCGATCGTCTCGAACAGTTTGGACGAGCTCACGGGCTTGGAAAGGAAACCGGCAAAGCCGAGATCCAGAAGCGATTCTTCCACCCCGTTCATGATGTCCGCCGTCAGCACGATGACCGGTGTATGAAAATCAGGATACTCTTCCCGTATCCGTTGCAAAGTCTGCGCGCCGTCAAGTCCCGGCATACGAAGATCCATCAGGACCAGATCGTACTCTTTGATGTCGATCATCTCGAGAGCCTCGGATCCGCTCTCCACATCATCAACTTTCATAAGCGCAGGCTCTAAGAATTCCCGGATCACTTTCCGGTTGAACCGGTTATCATCCACAAGCAGGATGCTTGCATCCGGCGCAAAGAACTGCTTCATCTTACCGGCCTGCGGCTTTGAATTTTCCTGCTGTGCGACAGGACCGGAATGGTCTGATTTTGATAAATCCTGATCCGCAACCTTCTGCGGGATCCTGACGGTAAAGACACTGCCCTCATGAAGCGTGCTCTGACAGTTCACCGTTCCGTCTAAAGCATCCACGAGTTCTTTCACGATCGCAAGGCCTAAGCCGCTTCCGCTCGTTTCCCTGTAGAGATCCTGCGTGCCTCTCTCAAACGGCTTAAAGATCGTCTTCAAATGCTCCGGCGCGATCCCGGCCCCTGAGTCAAACACCTTGATCTCAAGGACTTTGTCCCAGCGGATGCTGAATCCGACATATCCTTTTTTCGTGTATTTCACGGCGTTGCTCAAAAGGTTGTCCGTGATCTTGCGGATGACATTCGCATCCCCGAGTAGCATTTCCGGAAGATTCGGATCCGGCTCGTAACGGAAGGTCAGTCCCGCTTTCTTCGCCTGGATCCGCCATGCCAGCGCCATTTCGTCAAAGACGTTTTTGGTATTCCACGGCTTCTTAGCAGGCTCCATTCCTTTTGTTTCGATCCTCGTCAGATCCAGCATGTCGTCGATCAGCGTCAGGAGGATATTTCCGGAAACGTTGCTGTCGTTGATCCACTCCCTGATCTTTGCGGACGAGGTGTTGGAAACGATCAGCTCGTTCATCGCCAGCATGGTATTTAGCGGCGTCCTGATATCGTGGCTCATCTTTGCGAGAAAATCACTCTTTGCGCGGTTTGCTTCATCCGCTGCCAAAATCGCCGTATTCAGTTCCTGCTGCTTCTTCCTGTAGACGCGGATCTGGCAGTACATGGTGATCGCAAGGGATAAAGCGACCAGGACCATGTCCAGAACGACACGTGACATATAGTATTTTTCATTGTTTTCCAGTGTGACGGGATGATAATAGGAATACAGGCACAATCCGGTGTACCACAGAAGTTCTATGACGATCAGAACGACCATGGTAACACCGTCGAGAAGAAATGCGGTAAAAACAACGCCGAAGATAAAGAACGCCGGAATACCGCTGTGATATCCGCCCTGGATAAAAAACAGGGCACTGAACAGGCCTAAGAAAACGCCGAACACCGTCAGGATCATCGCAACTTTGTAGTTCCCGCTCCTGCGGCAGTAAACGATCAGCAAAAGGGAGGCAACAACGCCGGCAAAATCAGCCAGGACCACACCGATATTGTTCCCGTAAATGAGGTTGACCACCCCGGTGATGAAACTGACCGCGACCCCGCATAATGCGAGGATATTGAACGCCGCAACCCGGATCTCACCGTTTCTTGGTATGATATAGTCCTTGAGCTTTGCGATTTTTCCCATAAATACCTCCCCCCTCACAAAATGGACCACTAACCCCGTCCCTGAGGGACCATTCTGTTTTATTATACAAGTACGATAAAAATATGAAAATACATACTTTTAGTACCTATTTTTTCATACGAAACGGGAGTATTCTTTTTATTGAAAATCAATACTCGGTTTTTAGTTTCTAGGAGGGATCATGAAAAAAATAATCACACTGTTCAGTCTGCTTTCCGTGACTGCGGTCCTGTTAGCCGGGTGCGGGAAACCGGCCGGAACCGTAACGGAAGAAGATATCGATGGGGCCGATTGGAGGACGACACGTGCCTTTACCAGTCTGGAATGGAATACGCCGGACGGAAAGACCGATCTACTGGCCGCCGCTTATGAAGCAGACGGGGTCATCATCTTAGCACCTGATCAGGAAGACTACGCGCCGTTCCCCGACTGTGCGCTCCTTGACGGCATCCATGACATCAAAACCGTGGAAGACAGCATGTACATGATGGATTTCAACGAGGACGGTTACGATGATTTTTGCGTGGATGACCTGATCGACGGAGAGATCGAAAGTGAAGTCTTTCTTTACAACCCGGAATCGGCTTCGTTCGATTATTCCGATGAATATTCAAGCGCCGGGGGATATCTAAAGGAAGTGGAGGACGCTGACCTGTCAAAATTTGCAGGCGACTGGTATGTGGACGGTTCCCTTGAGAACGGCCACCTGTCCATTTCCGAAGACGGACATGTCGAATCATACAGTTATGACGGCATGTTTAATTTCGAAGGCGAGCTGGTCTGCGAGGAATATGAGAATCCGGACGGCACCACAGGTTATCTCTACAGCATCTACGATGACGGCGGAGAATTTGTGACCGGTTTCTACGAACCGGAAGAAGATGATTTTTATGAACTCTACACCGGACAGGACGGCGAGGTCCGTTATGTCAGATCCGATCACTGCACCGGCGACGCCAATTCCGATGCCGATGCGGACGGTTGGAAAGCCTATTACGGGTCTTTGATCCAAAACTGGGAAAAAGATCATGAAAAAGATTACATTCACGGATATAAGTTGTTCTACCTGAATGATGATGAGATCCCCGAGATCGCCCTGATCGGCGGGGAGGAATGGGCCCTTTGCGAGATCCATTCTTATGTGGACGAAACCGCGATCAAAGTTTATTCTGCAGATGATCTCAATACGGACGGAAACGGTCTTTGCTACTATGAAAAGAGCGGCTTCCTGGTACCCACAAAATGGAATGCCGGGATCGGTACGTATGAGTTCTATGATGTGATGAGCGCAGATCCCGATACCGTGTACTGCAGGATCAACGTTGCCGCAGAAGACAGCCTTGCTGGGAAGGCCTCCACGGATGTGGAATTTATCGAGCCAAGCGGTGATACCTATTCGAAGCATTACGACAAGGAATATGATCTGTCCGATCTTCCGGAAAAATCAAACATTGAGGAATCGCTTGTGATCAGCGACTTATCCGACATCAGGCGGCTTGACAATGAGGAAGGCCTCATGGACTATGATCAGGTCAACGAAGCGCTTGACAGTTATTAAGAAAATGATCCGGGAGCACTGCTTCCCGGATCTTTTTTTCTGCGATTTGCTTTCCGCAGTTTTTGCAATACATTCTTGTCCTTTCACCTGTACAGATCATAATAGCGGAGCTTATAAGAATCCCCGTCTTTCTTCTTTAGGACCGCATAGCCGCTTCCGCTTTTGACAAG
>JAEEGL013113411.1_pt1 | contig 16983 bp, 8 predicted proteins | sample 9134231 | NCBI WGS metagenome assembly JAEEGL01 (sample SAMN16246548, study PRJNA631951) | gut metagenome | biome: gut microbiome; feature: rumen; material: fiber-attached | host: Bos | place: Iran: Karaj | collected 2018-10
GAGCAAGACTGCGGGAAAGTTCTCCTCGGTAACATCAAAGATGCCAGGCATCATTAGACGGAAATACTGATCATCATCTTCATCGTAGAAGAAAATGAAATTAAGGCCTTCGCACTTGAATGCGAGACCATACTCTTCTTCCTTGGGGCAGAATCCCTCTTCACGGAGGTAATTCAACATCAATTCTTTTAAGTTCATACGCTTTGCTTTTAGTTATTAAATCATTATTGCACAAATCCTATTTTGGGGCGTTTGTTCTTGTTATCGGCATCTTCCATTTTTTGATGGAGATTCTCGTAACTATTGGCGACATCCTTGCTAATCGAGGGATGGATACTACAGATAACCTCTTCAAGCAACTGTTGTGTAATAGGCTGATCATTGTATGCTGCTCCCATTGCAGCATCATTCACGATATATGCGATGTCACTGGCAATATAGCCGTCCGTCAGTTCCGCCAGACGCTCACTGTCAATATCAGCACAAGGACGACCACTTAGATGCAACTTAAACATCTCACTGCGTGCCTCTTTGTCCGGCATAGGTATATAAACCAATTTGTCAATGCGCCCCGTCCTAAGTACTGCAGGGTCTATCATGTCAGGTCTGTTACTAGTGGCAATAACGAATATTCCACGTTGGGCACAGTTATTCAGCTGACTAAGGAATTCGTTTACCTCACCAGCCTGATGTTCTGCACCCTTGTTTGAACGATTGGGAACAAAGGCGTCAAACTCATCAAAGCAGATAATGGTAGGTTTACTTTCCTCTGCTTTCTTGAAAAGATCGGCAATCTTCCCTTGTGAGCCGTGTACATAGATACTACCCAAGTCACTTGCTTTTACTAACATGAAGTTAAAGCCTGTCTCTTCAGCAAATTTCTCTGCAAAGAAACTCTTGCCGCATCCTGGAGGGCCGTAGAATAGCATGCCGTTAGGGGGAAGCAACTTATACTTTGCCGCTTTTTCTTTATCCTTCAGGATGAATATAACTTTCTGAGTTAGCATCTGCTTCAACTGATTCATTCCTGCAATATCCTTAAAGCCGTTGCCTTTTCCCTTTTGAATATCGACCTTAGCTTCAGTTGCCTGTTTCTCTTCGTCAACAACGTTATTGTTAGAACCAGATTGCTGTCTTGGTTGCTCAGCTTCCTTGGGTTGCTCTAATTCGTTAACTCTGTTGGGGTTCTTTAAATCGCCTATAAGTAATTCTGCATCGGCATATTTGCATGTACCATTAACGTTCAGCCCTTTCTGTATGATACGCTTATAGCCTTCATCTATTTTAAGGTCATCAAGATTCAATGGTGTCTTTCTTGCTTCTTTGACAATTTTAATACGGTCCTTTCTGTCTGTACCTTCCGGAAACTCCACATCCCAAGGTACACGATTTGTCAACATCGTATAGAACAACGACACAATAGAAAAGAGGTCTGTAGCATTATTATACATTCCCACGAAAGTAGTATTTGACTGATAACGTTCATCCAAGTCAGAGGTATCAAATGATGGAGAGCCACCTATGTATTTAGAAACGTGGCTCAAGTCTATCAACTCCGCGATACCACCAGTCCTTTTGGATAACATTATATTCCGTGGAGTAATGTCGTTGTGGAAGAGACTACGTTCGTGCATGTATTTTAAACCGTCAAGGACATCAAACATCACTTTGACAGCATCTTCTACAGACATACAGCCTTCACGCATCAACTTATCAGCAAGCAACTCTCCGCTAAAATAGTTCGTAACAACAAATTCACACTCACCAACTTGTTCGTCCTGATATGTTCCATGTTCTACATAGGATGCGATGTTCTTATGGCGTAACTTGGACATAAGGTTGACACATGTTACTTTATGGTCTGAACCTAACATCCTTTCAGGAGTGTTTTTAATGATAAAGAGTTTCAGAAAGAAAGGTTCCTCCTTTTCGTCTTCAACTCTATATGTCTCACAGTAGTTACTTTCTTTTATGAGACGTATCACTTTGTATTTGCTTATGTTTTGATTATTGATGAGTGTAGCCATAAATGCTTTATTTTAATTACCAATTTTCATAATTTATCATCAAGGAAATTGCTTACTGTTTTGTGTAACCCTTGAATGTTATAGATTCGTGAAATCAACTCTTCTTTATTGAAAGGTTTCGAAATAAACTCATCTGCACCTAGCTGAAAACTACGCACTAAATCAAAGGGAGTGTTAAGTGCTGTTAGAAATATAATAGGAATATTATTTGTTTCACTATCCATTTTCAGTACTTTAGCGGCATCAAAGCCACTTATGTCAGGCATCATTACGTCTAAAATAATAAGGTCTGGTTTTTCTTTTCTAGCTTGCTCTATGCATGTCGTACCACTATTGGCGGTACATACTTGGAAATGCTCTTTCGCAAGAAGGATTTTAAGAAGTGTCAAATTGGACTCAACATCATCTACGATCAATATCTTTGCTGAAAAAGAACTTAATTTCTGTGGAATATAATCCTTCAAATTAGATAAGATAGCCCATCGGTTGACGCGAGTCATCAATTCTTCCTTATTAAAGGGCTTTATTATATAATCTCGTGCGCCAACTTGAAAACCGTGCACAACATCTATTGGCTTGTTTAGTGGTGTAAGAAATATAATTGGTATATCTTTAGTTTCAGAATCCATTTGTAATGCTTCTGCTGTTTCAAATCCGCTCATACCGGGCATCTCCGTGTCTAACAGAATTAGGCCTGGCTTCTCCGATTTGGCAATAGAAACACAATCTTTACCATTATTTGCCGTACAAACCTCATGTCTCTCGTTTGTTAGCAAGATTTTTAGTATAAGAACATTACTTGTCACATCGTCAACAACAAGAATCTTTGTATGCCCAATATGCGCAAGACAAAAATCAAACAATTTCCAGAATCTTTCTCTCCATTCAATACTAATTGTTGTGTCGAATCCAAGTTCCCTTATATGGAGGGCTGTTTCTTTAAAACAATCTTTCGAGATATTAGGTATGTCCCTTAAAAGAGTAAAATACTCTCCTCTAATGGGATCAATCTCAGATACTTCTTTTATGAGTAGTGCATAATCCTCCCAGCATTTATTCTTAATAAGAATGTTTGCATAGAGATCATAAATGTCTGTATGATATTTTACTATTGATTTGTAGTGTTTGCGCAACTCATGTATTAACCAGTCCTCATTATCTCTAGATGTCCAACTGTATTTTGTAAGCCAGTATAGCGGAATTGGGTTCTCGTCAGAATATTGCTTGGTCAAAAAAGGCCCAATTTTCTCTCTTCCTTCTTCAGTGCTAGCAAGATATGGTATATATTTATCGAGTGACACTTCAACTCCCAATTCTACAGCAATATCCATCCACTTACCAAGATCTTTACTATTAAAAATCTTGGTATCATAGTAATCCATAAGCCATTCTACAGAAGGGCGGTATCTCTTTTCTCCTGCCTTTTCAATATATTTTAATGCCTCACCTATATCTGTAGATTGCATATGTAGGCCATATTCGTGCATCATAGATAACGACCCACTTTCTGCACCTATTTTGATGTATTTAACGGCATCCTTTTCTTTTCCATTTATTTTCAAAGCCTTAACCATTAGCTCAATGGCCTCTATAATTGGAATCTGTGCTCCTTGTTGAAGATAGTTTTCTATCATTTCCCATGATATTTCTTCTGGACGATATTCGTCTAATACATAAAGCCTTGCCATTGATATCGCATCGTCAATTCTCCCTCCCAATTCAAATGCCTTTTGATAATAATGCCAAGCTTGGGGGTAGTTTGGAGTGGGGTCTACAATCCAACTATTCTCGTTCTGAAGACCTTCTTCGTAGAATTTTCCAAGCGTTGCCAGAGATAAGACATTACCTGCTTTCTCTCCTTTTTGTGCTTGTAAAATAGCATCCTCCTGTCTGCCTTGCTCCCAATAAAGCTGAGCTATATAGGCATAGGCATCTTTTACCCCGTTTTTTAATGCTTGAATATAACAGCTTAATGCATCATTATGCTGAGTATCAGAATAGCGGTTAAAATGTTGCAATTTCCCAATTTCAATCCACGCTTGGCTAACATGGAGATCCACAGCTTTCTCAAAATGCTGGATGGCTATTTCCCAATTATCGTGCAAATAAGCATCTCTTGCATATAACTTGCCTAAAACATAGCATGATCTTGCATCATTATTGTTTTCTCCTTCTGTTAGGATTTCAATAGCCTTTTCCTTGTCAATTACCAATCCAGAGTTACCATTAAGATACATTTCTGCCATATAACTACTTGCTTCCGCTATTCCCATCTTATAAGCCTGTTCATAGCGTTTCATCGCACTCCGTAGATTTGGACGTATTCCAATTCCTTTCTCGCGGGCAATACCCTCACAAAGATAAGCATAACCGTTTTCTTTGTCAGTTAGCGATTGCTTAAGATACTCCATCGCTTTTGAATGGGATTGTTTGTCAAGTTGATATTTATAGAAATAGGCCAAACTAGCAAAGGAATATCCACTTTTTGTTTGATTGTCCAAAAACATCCATGTTTCCTTGTCCCAATCGACAGTGCCAAAATTTAGGAATAGTAGTCTGTTGAAAATGGGTATTGTTTTACCATTGCCATTCTCAAAAGAAGCTATAAGAGAATGTATAGCCTCCTGCAGTTCTCCATCCTGCATAAAATCCAGAGCATCATCGTAGTCCAAATCGACATCTATGTCATCATCAAGAGATAAAGGCAATGGTTGGCCAGTTTTCTCATTTGATGTAGAATTGTCAATTTCCTTTTTCTTGGAAAGATAGTCAATAATGCCACTGAATTCTGTAAAGGGGAAAGACTGACGATTTCTTAATGCAATAGGAACTTCTTCAAGTGCAACATCCTTTGTGAAAACGGTTAAGATATTGCCTTTTTTACGGCCACTTCTTATCTCTTCTACAAAAGTATGCCATTCTTCATAAACATACGACGACGTTTCTTTTTTAAGATACTCGACATTAGATGCGACGATAATAAGATCCGAAGATGAGTCTAGAGCCTCGTCAATAATATTACCGTAATCCGCATTACCTTGCTTACGAAGTTCCTTATCAGCCATAAACACATGAAGATGAACGTCCCTATGATTAACAAGGAATTCGTAAACCTGTCTTCCTATATTATAATCCTCACTCTTACATGAGATAAAAACGTCATACTTCATATGTCAGTGGTAATTTTGTCTAATTTGAAACAGTCACTTAAATTATAATAACGCTGTTCTGGTCAACATTTGGGCCAATCTCTCCGGGCTTATAGCCCTTTCCCGTTGGTTCACAATAAACAATCTCTCCATCAATACCTCTCAAGTGTATCTTCGGATAGGTTGGAGGAAGTTTAACTTTCTTGGAATTGTCCCTAAGAATAAGAGCTGCGTGATTGTGCAGATTATTGGGATTGTCATCTCCAGTAACGCATACTGAAACCAGATCTGCATCTGCGCCTAACATGTTAAACAAGCTGTAGGCCAAGATTGATTTACAGTCACAATCACCTTCACCATCAAATAGCGTTTCGCTAGGGAAGCGGAAATATTCACCAATATTGTTGATAGATTCACTCTCGTCATCAACTTTATAATCGATACAATACTGACAGAAACGCAACAGCAAGTTATACATCTCATATTCTGCCAGATGATACTTGTCGCATACTTCTTCTGCGCTCTGCACAATGAGAGATAGTGCAGTACGCTCATATGGATCTCCACTACCAGCCTTTACTGTCGCTGCCATAGAGGTGTAGTCGGTATCGCTCATTGGTTGTCCATTTTTAAACGGATTTCCAGAACGGACATAATGAGGAGAATTCTCGTCTGTATAATCTTCTTCGACAAACAAAACCTCCACCTCATCTGTCCCAATCGTCTTAACTCCCATGTCATTAAGGATTTCAGACCAGGAGAATTTACGGGTCACAATACGTCTTCCTTGTTGGGGCTGGGGCGGTGTTGGTGTAAAATTGGGATTGTGGTATGGCCGCCAGGCAGCACTAGGTTCTCGCAGTTCCCATAACTTCTGGCCTACAGACTGGTTAATATAAAAACCAACTATAATAGAGAGAAATGCTGGCAAGAGAATGGCATGACCATTCTGTATGCACACTCCTGCTAATGCTACTGCCAAGGTGATGATAGCCCAATTGAGAAACTTCACACCGACATTTGCATTAATTAGCGTTACAACATCACTTATAGGTTTGTTGTTCATCGTCATCTGATGCTTGATAACATACAAGCCACCACAAAGAGCAGCGTAGATTATAACTAAAACAACATCAGTTATGATAACATTTTCAATTCCCAATAAGCGCAATAGCAGACACAATGGATAATACAACACCAAGAAAAGTAGTGTTGCGGGCAGTATCATGTCGGTCACCTTAACCTTTACATCCTGAGCCAGTCCCGATTGATTGTTATTTGTACTCATGGCTTACTGTATTACTTTACCGTAAATATTAATGATAGGATAGCCCTGTTGCATAACTGCTTTCAAGGTATTCATATCGTTGATTGTGGTGTCACTTGGGGTGAAGCATGCCCACATGAAATCCTGTAGTTCAACATACTGATGGCTAAACATGACAGCGGTCATGTCTATGGTCGTATCGGCTATTGCCACCCGACAATTACCAGTATTCCACTCATTCAGTTTATAATCGAGTTTGTCAGTGGAATCTAGATTGCTCCCTTTTGCTAATTGAACAGCAGTTTCCGATGTAGGAGCACTGGCCGACTGTCTGAGATGGCAGCTTGGCTGTGAAACTTGCGCCCATTCAGCAATACCTGGGGCATAACCAAAATCCGTTATGAGGTCTGCCATGTGGTTATGGGTACTGCTCGTTAGTCGCTTAGTATAATTATACAAAGCAACTGCGCAACCGTCAATACGGCATTTACGCAACATCTGAGAGAATGTAAAATTACCACCCTCTGACATTAAGTCATGCTGGAACAGCTGAATGGTGTTCTCCTTAAGTTCCTTGGCACTGCTTACTGTAATCTGTTCGCCACCAGTCTGCTCTGCCAGTTGTTTCATAATGCTGGATTCCGTCTTACCTATATATATAGTATTCAACGGCTGATTCAATTCCGTACATGCTTCCAAGATGTCTTTGACTTTCTCAAATGGGCTACCATCGCTGATAAGCACTATCTGTCCGGCAAAGTTTGCACTCAGGAATTCCACAGCTGCATCGATGGCTGGAATAAAGTTCGTTCCACCAGAAGGCTTCAGTTCATCTAAATTCTTACTTTCTGCACCGAAACTCTTTCCTATAACTTTGTCATTGAAGGCTATCCACTCCACAGCAGAGACAGAACTTAACTGACGTACTGCATCTTTTAAATCCTCGATGGCTTCACCTTCCATACTGTAAGAAAAGTCAAGCAATAGTAGTCGGCTTTCTCCTATCTTTGGACCTTCAAAACTGATGGTGTGCTCACGACCTTCTGCGATTGTCACCTGCTCATCCATCAGATCAAAGCAGAGATTCTGACATTCTTGGTCATTTGAGGGATTCATCAGTTCAAAGAGTGACCACGAGTCACCACGAACATTTACCTTGTTAGCTGGTGAACTGGATAACAATGGATTCTTTATGAACTTTCCAGAAACAACTTGTTTGTCATCTTCTTTAGCCACGCCATCACGATGAACAACTGGAATCAGGGGCTTTTCAGTACTGAAATCCTCCGACCGCATGGAAATACCATAATTCAACAAAGGCTTAAAGCAGTCGCACTCGGTAAAGGTGAAATCTGCGGGACGAACAGCTGAAAGCATTCGTGACAAATACTCAAGCTTGCTCTTTTCCAACCAGTTCAAGTAAATAATGAATTCCTCATAGGTCCTTTTTACTTGTTCTGTCACATAGTCCTGAAAATGTTCTTTCATCTCTGCCAGACGACAAGCGACAAATTGGTTCTTAAGAGCGTTAATACGTCTAGCTTGCAAGAAGAATGCGCATAGCGAGATGAGTACTGGCAATGTAAATCCCAGACCTGCGGCAACGTATGGCAACCACTCATAGCCATCAATGAATGACGAGGAGATATCGCCCAAACGTATATATGTATAACCGATGTACCCTAACAAGGCTCCCAATATTACTGAACGGACAAACATTGAGAGGTTGAAGGCCGGTAAAGTTTTCAACTTAGCTTCCAACACTTCCATCACTTGTTGGGCAGTATTACGACCAGGATGGTCGCGCTTGGCTTGTTTGTAAGCATCTTGCTGTTCACGAGTCAGGTGGAAATCTTGAATAGTAGCAGATTCTGCCTGCGAACTCATTTGCTTGATACGGGTACGCAAGCGATCAAGAACCTTCATGCCTTGTGCAATGCTGACATGATGCATCCGAGTGTCTTTGTCATAGATGGCAAACACCATTTGCTCCAGTTTGCTTTTCTCGTCATTGATATATTCAAACTGGTTGACAGACACCTTGCGTAGATAGTCTGACTCATAGAAATCAAGTTCCCAGCCCAAGTCATTGACAAGCCTTGCTTTGAATCCACCAATCTCGCCTAATATGAACAGTTCCCAAATCTGATTATAGTTAAATCCCCATGAGGAACTGGTACTGAAATCCTTGGATTCAAAACGCTCGCGTGTCAATGCAGGACAATGAGCCGTCATCTTGCCAAGAATATTGTCTGGACTGATGCGTTCCAAACGTGGTGCACATACTTTATCGACATAGTTCATTACTTCGGTATCATCGACAAATGCACCATCGGATTTGTTGCAGAACTTGTCAAGCAGTAAGTTGCTTAGTGTATATGCCTCCTGCTGACTTTGCACTTGCGCCTCATAGAATGTTCCTGCAGCACCGCCATTCAACCAAATGGGATCGTTGGCCCCCATATTACCCACAAATAGGCTATGTCCCAAAGCGATACTAAGAGCCGCCATTTCCATCGCCTGATGAGCATTCTTCTTGTCGTTCTCCTTGACAGAAGATTCAAAGAACACGACTTTCTGGAACGGACGGTTGTTGATGTCAAGATGCTCCAGCGTGGCCAACTCATTCAGAAATCCCCTCGACTTTTCGCTTAGGCCAGGTTCTATATTTGCGGTTTGAGGAACCCATAACAGTGCATAGAATCTGATTTGTTTCAAATTCGTCCACTCGCTCTTGTTATGTGCCTGACGGAGTTGTGCCATCCAGATATGCATGCGTTGGATGGTAGACTCGTCGGTCACATCACCCAGGGCCAATACGCAAAGTTCATCCTTTCCAGTAAGATTGGCAATGAGATGGGGCTGATTATCGGAAAGGTCGGCAGTAAGTTGTCGGGCTGTCTGATATAGCTGTTCGTATGTAGCATTGTCTGCTGCTGCATCATAACAGTAGAACCATTTGTCTGAATCAGACAGTTGCTGTTCCCTGTCATTGTAGAGCGAAGCCTGCCAATACGTATCAAAGAAAGAGCCAAACGGCTCCTTCCTTGAAAAGTTGATGATCCAGGTTGGTTTCATAGATTACTTCTGCATATCGTTAATAGTTGACACAATTGCCTTCAGATATTCATTGTTGGCGGGATTCCTTCTCCATCCCTCCATAAACATAGCAAACTTCGGCTCTTGTGGGGTACCAAGATCGAGTGTTGCAGCTTTAGCGGCAGCAAACACTTGTATCAGTGCAGAAACGAATGAATGGCGACGCTTCAATTGGTCAAACACGTCAGCTTGTTTGGCAAGCATACGCATCAGTTCACCGTCGTTTGCGTTAAGCAGTCCGTCTGCGAAACTGCTTCCCGAAAGGAGTTGTTGCTGATCCAGAACAAAACGTTGCTCAGCAAGACCGCCTTCTATCATAAGCGTTCCGTCTGCCTTTTGACTGATTGTCTTCAAATGAATATCAACTTGCCATGTACCTGTAGCATTGTTGATTTGCAGTTCAAGGAATGTATCATCACTAGCATCCACGATGCTGTCATTGAACGTTCCGGCAGAAGAAGGCGATGAGAACATTGCCATAAAGTCATTAGCTGCAGGAGAGGCTTCTGTCTTTGCAGTAGCACCGAAAGTTGGCATGGAGAATATACCAAACAGTTCATTATATGTATCCGGAGCATTGGTCTTCATAACCTTTATGGCCTGCTGGAAGAACAACGCCTTAATGAGATGTTTGAAAGCATTTACTTTACGAGGCAGAGTTACAGCTGTTAAAGCCTGATCAAGGTCAAGAGAGGTAAAAGCCTTGTGGATATGACAACCAGCACAATCTGCCTGCTCTTTTATCTGTGGATAGAACCTGTTATATGCCTCCTCAATTGTTGAGAAGTAAGCATAGGAATAGAAGTCTAGACCAATAGGCATCTTCATTATCAGGAAACGGTCTTGCATTTGCGGGTCATTGATAAACTGAACACCATCACCAGGCTTATAACCGAGTGTGGTAGCCAATGACTCTGACGCTCCAGCGTAATAATAACGATAGGCAGCAGCAGTATTACTGTTACGCATAGGATAAAGCACATGGATATTATCCTTGTTGCTCAACTGCTCAATGAACTTATGCAGCGGTTGACCAGCAGGAAGGAAATCTGGCTGTTGTAAGGCTGTTTCCAAAGAGATGCTAAGCCAACGAGAGGCTTGGCTGCCAGAATTGTCGATTGCCTTTTGTATACTGAGTTCCAAAGCATCTAAAACACGCTTCTCGAATAAATCGGCTAACTTGAAATTATCCATTTGGGCCAATGTAACGAAAAGAGTATTATCCTTATCGATGTCTTGTAAATAGTAGGAGATACAATGATTTCCACTACTTTCTGACATATGAACGGGGACACGCTTACCTCCAATGCGGTTGGCTTGTTCGCGATCATAGTCAAGAATAGAGTTTGAATACAGCTGGTCAAAGAGTGTGTCAGCGGGCCAGTTCTCATTTTCTCCAAGGGCAATATCCTTCAAGTTAGGCAGATAGGTAGTGAAAGCATTACTCTCAGAGGCGCTGAATTCCTTAGCCAACTCGTCGTATGCGTTTGTGTAGAACAGACAGGCAGCATTTGCCTTTTCAATCAGTTTCTGCAATCCAACCTTATTGTTAGTGCCACGACGCAGCTCTTCGAGGAATCCCATAGGATAACTGGTCAGATTCCTGATGATATCGATAGACTTCTTGACCATCTGGTAACGAGCCTCATAGTTACGATAATCCTCAAAAGCTGCAGCGCAAGCAATGGCATTGTTCTTTTTCTTCAGGGAACCTCGATAGCTCTCACACTTCATCTTGCTATCATCAACCATGCGCTGCAGATCATTGAGCTCCGCTTCCAGCTTCTCGACAATAACTGTCTCAAGATAATGGTCATCTACAATATTCAGAAGTGACTTGGCATAAATCAGGCCATGCATGCGGATAAGTTCGCTGAGTCCATTGCTGATAGACTGCTTCATATCGTCGAATGCCTGTCGACAAACATTCTCAAATTCTGCAGAGGTACTCTTAGTCGCCACCTCGTTCAATGCAAAGTCAACTTTGTTGTCCTGAAGACCGTCTGGCTTCAAGGGGAAGATGTCTTCATAAAGATTCTCTATGCGGGTCTGGATGCTCTCAGAATTGATTTTGCTGACACCTTCGATTCCAACGAGGTAGGGAAGAATGTATTTCTTAGCAAAATTCTGCTTTGCTGTTTCACGCTCTTCCTCTGTAATGTCATCGCCCAATAGACCATACCTGACGATTTCATACATACCTCTTGTCTTCAGGTACTTCAAAAGTTCTTGGTTAGCCTTCTTGACTGCACGGTATCCATAGGCAATAAGTGGTGTCGTCCAAAGGCAACGGGTGTCACTATGGCGGGTTAGAGTCGTGTTAATAAGACGGTTGTCATTGCTCATGTTACTGATGGTGCTGTTCTTGACGTTACCCATATTCAAGAAGTACACCATCTCAGCCACAGTTGGGTAGAGGTCATATATTGATATTTTGTGGCGATGGTCAGATTCAACGTCAACAGGAATAATGTACTTGAACATCTGGAAGGGATCGTCACTCCACCCGATACGATGAGGAATAGCAGAGAACTCACCAAAGATGTCCTTTTGTCCATTCTGGTAAGCCAGCCGGAATGCATTAAGCTCCCACATATAGGCATAGGCATTCAGATAATACTGAGTATTGCCTGGGTTCAGAGCAATAAATGGCTGTGGCATGAAGAGTACTAACTTCATCTGGGGATCATGAAGATTCAGCTCGTTGAGTACTATACGGTTGATGATATACAAAACATCCAATGTCAGAGAACTTCCGGTACCACCGCATGAAGATGCAAAAACCCAAATATCAGGATCAACAACCTTACCTTCGTCATCACGCATGTTCTGGAAGGGGGTCAACTTCTGCTTCAGAGCCGTCACGATGGCTTGCTGTTCTTTGACAATTCCATATCGGCCAAACATGCGGACAGCTTGCGCTCCGTCTGCCAATACTTGATTGGGGAATGTAAGATGCCCAGGAACGCCCTGCTCTATAGCCCATTCCTTCAAACGCATGGAGACCTCATCGTCACTGTTTGCGGCACGTTGATAGATTTGTTGTGGATTGGTATTGCCTAAATTAATAAAGTCACTCCTACGTATAACGATACTATCATGGTTAACGGCATCGAGCGTCTTCTCATCGGTGTCAATATACGTAAACAAGTAGTCCTCTCCCGTAGGATCTTGGGGATGAAGTTTCTTGTATAACTCAGAAACGGTCTTAAGACCACAGCCACCAAGGCCAATAAAATAAGCTTTTGCCATAGTTGTAATATTTGATTTTATTTCTATTTATCAGGAATGTCTATAACTAAATAACAAGTTCAATGCGATGGTTATTCTTCTCGATGACGAAGACACCGCCGCTCTTCAATGGACTGAACCATGTTTCTTCGTTTGGAGCACATGCAGCAACATCTTCACGGTACTGATCCTTAATGGTCATAGGACTACCAGTCCATATCATGTAGTAACCGCTTTTCTTCCAGAACATTAACGGATTGTATTTCTTTCCGTTTACCTTTATTTGCCAGTTCGCATTGGGAACGGGGAAATCTCCACCTTTTCCAATGGTAAACGACGCTGTAAAACCTGGAGCAGGACATTTTACATTCATACCATCTTCTTTTACCTTTACCATCCACGTGTGTGTGGTCTTCAGTCCAAAAATAGTGTAAAGGATTGACGCAACAATAATTGCAACTATAAGACTTATAAAAATCCATCCCCATAGTGGAATGATGGATGCCCAAACACTGAAGTCAGATTGGCCAAGAGAATATTTCTTATGCAAAGGTAAAGCATATTCATCACCATCCTTTTCATTACATATCATTTGGAGCCTAGTTATTTCGTCCTTGTAGTCTGAATGAAAGAATAGCTCAACACTATCAGTCTCACAGTTGAAACTGGAATTATTAGGCCAGAAGCCTTTGTCAACATCAATAGTACCAATGAAATCCTTTTTCCCTAATGGAAGTTCCTCTACAGGAGTGGATTTGATTGTTTTGGAAGAGAGTAACAGGTCCGTTTTGCTGATAAGTGGTTTGCCATCCTGTTCTGGAGCGATTACTTTTGCAGTCATTTGGTTGCCGCTGATATCTGTTTCTATAGAAAGAGTATCAATTAAGCTGTTCCACTCTTTCTTCAAAGAAGCATTCAGTTTATAAGCCATCACATTAGTAATGATGTGGCCAAACCATTGAGATAGTACGGCTGCAGATGTCACGGGCTGGTAGTGGATCGTGCCAAAGATCCTATCCATCTCTGGCTTGAAAATGGCCTCCGGATGTTTAATGCTATTGGTCGCAAGTTCAATACCAAACTTACACATTCCCTGACGATAACTATCTGGCACTTTGCCAACGAGAGATTGCCAGTCAACACCATTCTTATTATATTTATACGTATGCGTCCAATATTCAAAGTCAGTAAAAAGATATATAAAGGTTAGCTCATTGCTTCCAACGGTATTGATGGCTTCAACAATAAGACTTGCGGTCTTAAAGCCATCTGAGCCATCTCGAGGATCTCCATTCTTCAAGAATTGGAAACCTGGTGATTGCACCGTGGTACGTAATGCCTGTCGAACATTGGGCTCAAGTGTTATACACTTAAACATGTTCACAAAGTCGGTGTGCTTCTCGTCAGCCATACGTATAATGGTAATCTGGTCGCCATCTGGTACGGCATCTACAAATTTCAGCAGATTCTGTTTCTCTATTGCTTCGTACGGTAGCATAGAACTGGAAATGTCAAGCACAAAAACATAGTGCGCCTTTTGATTGCCCAACTGAGTTCCATAACGAGCAGTCAACTGCGGAAAGTCATTCTTAAGTTTGTCTTGTGGATTTAATCCTTGGGCAAACAATGTTGCAACAATGAATAATGCGGTAAAGATAGTTAAAACTCTTCTTCCTATATTTTTATATGCTTGCATATATTACTGTTTTTTAGTTATCAATATTTCTGCAAAGATAGTGAATTTTTATCAATTTAAGACAAATTATAACTTTTTTTCGCATTTATATAGTCATTTTATTATTAAAGAGGTGAAAAACCGCCTAGATTCATCACAAAACATCAAATTCGGCTAACACTTTTATTTCATCAAAAAACCTTGCACTCCGTCCAACGAAAAGTCTGTCTTTACTCTTCGTCTTTCTTCATCTGTTCCTCTATCCATTCTTCCCATTCCTGAATCGTTTTCTGTGTTACCCCATCATTAATTCCATCACCACCGAAGTCTTCAAGTTCACTCGTGTCATAAAAGACTGTAGGATTCTCTTCCATCAGCGCGACAAGGGCATCATAGTTCTCTTCTTTATTCGTCTTCATATAGATTTTCTCTTTATTACATTTATAGTTTATACTCTTTATCATCATAAAGAGCCGTTCAATCTCATCTTTCTATCACCTCAAAAAATATTTCAGAAAAATAGTTGAAAACACTTGGCGGTATCGAAAGATTTGTGTAGTTTTGCAGCCGATAATCATAATTCTATCACAAATTAAACAAATTGTAGCAAGAAGAATGAACGAAATGACGAAGAAAACAGTCAGTTGCCGAGCGGTTCAGTAACGAAGTTTTAAACAAGTCTATGAATCGACAGGGAGATTGTATCTTGTCGTTTGGTGCGTTCTTTGACATATTGCTACAAACTGTTGAGGTTTTTGTGATAGGGTAATTCCCCCAGAAATACTCTAGATACTATAGACATACGTATGTGCGTATGCCTATCTCTCTTGCGCTCCAGCAACTGGGGCATTATACATTATTTTATATTTGATAGAATTACGATGATTATGAGAAACAAGAATAGATTGATTGACGATTTCAAGTACCAGACAGCGACAACAATCTGGAAACACTTGGATGCTATGGCGGCTAACTATGCCGTCTATTCTATTTACATGAAAGGTTTATCCCCTTTTCTTAAAGACTATGATGTGTATCTGTATTGTAATGATACAAACATTGTCATCATGTGCCTTGACTGCTGCGGACACTGCGAAGAACAGACTTACGAAGAGTCCGATACACTCAGTCCTCTTATCCTTACCGACGGCGAAGAGCCTCGTCCCAGCGCCATTTGGAAATTGGCTGAAGCCGTGCGCTTTGCGAAAACCTGTCTAAAGGAAAAAGCCCCCGACATCAAAATCTATGGGCTACTGCTGACGGAAGCTAATATTCTCAATGCCTACAACTTATATGAGTTATGGGATAAGCACAATATCACGGCGATTGATGATCTCAAGCGGCTAAAGTACAAAACAATCAAGGTAAATAATGACAGTGATTTGACTTGTAAGACTTATATAGATCTTCTTATCGACACCTCCTTTAACGTGGTAAACTTTGATGAACCTGCGGTATCAGAACCTTGCAAGGAAGACCAATGCAAGGCTGCTGTATCAGATGACGAATATGAAGAATTCGAAAAAATGCTCAACGATTTCATCAACCGCGAGTATGAAGAAACATATGGTGAGAATACTGAAGAGCAAAAAGAAGTGGACACAGATAATAGTGAAGAAGAATGTGAGGCAGAGGCAGAAGCAGAGGATGAAGATACTTCTATTACGGATGATGTCCTTTTCCCGGATGGTGTAATTGAACAGAATAACAACATCAGCGTTAAGGTCGAAATCTTACAGCCCATTCCAAATCCTCGCGAGGAGCTGGACAGACTTGTAGGCTGTGCAGACATCAAGCAACGAATGGATGAACTGGTCGCACTTACAAGCTACAATAAAATCATGCAAGAACAGTTTCCAAACACCAGACAACACGAGGTATCACTTCATAGTGTTTTCCTCGGACGGCCAGGAACGGGTAAAACAACGATCTGCAAAATATTTGGTTCGTTACTGCGACAAGCAGGAGCATTGTCTAAGGGACATGTGGTCGTCTGTGACCGTGGAACCTTTCTTGGAACCCTTTGGGGTGATGAGGAGCGTTCCATGCGACAAGTGCTTGAAATGGCCAAAGGCGGTGTGCTGATGATTGACGAGGCCTATCTACTCAACGGCAAACACGATCATGACCCGGGGAAGTTGGTGATTCAGCTTCTGATGAATATCCTTGCAGATGAGTCACAGCGTGACATTGCTATTGTGCTTTGTGGCTACAAAGAGCCTATGATGAAGTTGCTGGAAAGCAATCCTGGCTTATTATCCCGCTTTCCAAACAAGTTTGAGTTTACAGACTTTACTGTCGATGAATTGCTGGAGATTACACGTCGTCGTATTAAGGACTATGACTACACATTCACCGTCCAGGCATGGGAGAAATATAGTAACATGTTGGCACAGGCTCATCGGATGCGTGACCCTGAAACATGGGGAAACGCCCGCTTTGTTGCTAACCAGTTGGAGCGCATTTATATTCAGCATGCTACCCGATGTGTCAGGCAACATCCTAATGATAAGCGCGAGCTACTGATGCTCACTC
>JAEEGL015281230.1_pt1 | contig 16983 bp, 2 predicted proteins | sample 9134231 | NCBI WGS metagenome assembly JAEEGL01 (sample SAMN16246548, study PRJNA631951) | gut metagenome | biome: gut microbiome; feature: rumen; material: fiber-attached | host: Bos | place: Iran: Karaj | collected 2018-10
GCCATAATGCGTATCAATATTACCTTCATCATCAATCGAGATGTAGGTTTCCAACGCTTCCTGGAAGCTCTTCCAAGAGCCGGTTGCCAACATATCAACCAGACCGGCACCAATGCGGTTAACATCGATCTTCACGATCTCTTCGATACGGTCTGTCAGAGTTGTAATCGGAATTAACAGGTTGCGAACCAACGTGGTCAGACCGTCACCATAAATGAAGTACGCCAATGTCGGCAAAGCCTGCGACAAAGTCGCCAACGGATAGGTCGTTACGATTTCAACAAAGTTGAACAGGTAATTCGCAATCGACATGATGGCCGCTTCCATGCCGGTATACGTCTTCTCTGTTTCTCCAACATATACCTTGTACGAGGCGCCGTTCAGGAACTGCTTATACGCTGCGTTGCTCATCAGTTCTGTGCCGATTCTCGAATCGTCGTCGTTTTCCTTGCCGTCGTTCAGAATGTCAACGATCAATCTTTCATTGCCATCTTTGTCAAGCGTTTTTGTTCTATTAACGTAGGTAAGAATCTGCTTCAATCCGAGCGCGTTGAACAGCGGCATCAGCACTTCGCCGTAGCCTTCTGCACCTTCGATGTTCAGTGCGCCTTCAAACGCGTGGAAGCCCTGACCGGCAAACAGCCAAGCAAACACGTCTTTCAGCGGCTCGATCATCTGCCAAATCTGATCCAGGAAGTAATCTTTCTTCGCGTCGAAAGTCTTGTCGTTGTCAACGACAGTTTCGCCATCTACTTCCTTATAAATCGTCTCGGCATCAAGGCCCCAGTTCCAAAGCATATTCGCTGTTGTCTTGTCATATTCCGGCGTCAGTGCAATAACCTTGCCTCTGCCGATTTCGCTGGTAGAGGGAAGTTCAATATAGGTTTCGCCGTCTTCTGCAAGAAGAACTGCTTTCAGATAGCTGCGGGTGGACGTATAAGTCTTCGCGCCGCCGTCGTAGCTGTAAACGAATTTACCGCTTTCCATCTGGCGGGCATAACCGGAAGCGATCATGCTGTAATCCGGTGCTTTGACCATGATAACTTTTCCGTTATCGTCCAAAACTTCGTTGCCTTCATCATCCAGTTTCGGAACCAGCTTGTCAATTTCGTTGCCGTTGTCGTCTTTTGTCTTCTGATAGGCAATAGACGGTTCGCGGTCGTCCACCGGAACGCCTTCGTCAACCGGAATCAGCAGGCCCGTTGTTTCGTCGTATTCATACTTTGCTTCCTGGTGATTCAGAACGATCTGGTGCCAGTCAAAGTCGACATATTCATTATTGATTTTCGCTTTTCTTGTTTCGCTGTTAATTGTTCCGGGGTCAAAGCCATAGGCCATGTAGGAGTCAAAGCTTGTGCTCTTTCCATAGAAATCGGCCGCAGTAAAGTTGATACCGGCGCCCTTGAGCAGGTTCAGCACGATATCGATTGTCTGGCCGGACTGGCCCACAAGGCCGAAGACCAGGTTAGCCACGGCTGTCACCGTATCATCGGTAAATGCGGTGGAAACAAGCAGCGCCTTCATCAAGCCCCAAAGGCCGGAACCGTTGCTGTAATCAGCCATCAGAGCGATCTGATCAAACGAGATGATACCCTCTTCATAAAGTGCGCTGAGAATATCGGGAAGCGCCTTGTTGATGACATAGTCCAGATTCGCAATGGACTCCTGAACTTCTTGCTTGGTGAACATGATGTTGCCGTTGTCATCTTTAACATCTTCGCCTTCCCAGTCGTAGCCTTCGTGCTTGATGCCATACTGATTCCAGTATTCATCGGAGCCCGCTCTGTTGAGGAACTCATAGAAGTAGTCTATCGGATCATCCGCCACATAGTCGGTCAGCAGGTCGATGATGATACCCGTCAGGATATCCACGCGCTGCGCGGTCTCATAGCCCGGCTGGGTGCTCTTTCCATTCAGACGGTCAACAATGTTTTCGGTAATGCTCAGAATTCTTGCGCGGCTTTCCGCGTCTTCATCGGTCTGAATACCGTTAGCGGTCAGCAGATCCTTAATCAGATCGCCCAGCATGGTGACAAGCTGCGGCGAAAGAATCTCACGCAGCAACGTAATCAGCAGCATGCCCGGACGGCCGATGAAGTAGGAATACTTGCCGGCGTCGAACCCGTCATGGTTGTCCGTACGTCCGATCACAGACGTTGCAAGGCTGCGAGAGGTGGCTTGATTCGTATTCACCACGCCGGAACCTGCGGCGATACGGCCGAAGTGGAACACGTCAAGCGCCACATAGCGGTCGGCGGCGTTCTGTTTGGCAAGATCGCTCAGGGAGGTCCAGTTGCGGTCGATGAGCTGCGAAATCAGTTTGTTCAGCGTATCTTCCAGATTCAGGGCATTGCGAAGCATACCCTTGATGTCCAGCGTGATTACACGCGAGAGCACCGGGTCTGCAATATCAAGCAGCGTCAGAACCGGTTCGATCAGGTTCGTAACCGCAATGACGAAGTTGGATGTCATTTCCGCCTGGCCGTTGCTGTCAATCACCGGCGCATCGTCCTTGATGACCGGATAGCGATACAGGAAGTAGGCGATGTTCGGCAGCTTGCTGAGCAGCACGAAGATCGGCTTTGCAAGCAGGCCGTCCGCGCTGGATGCGTCGTCGGTACCGATCAGCAGCTCTTCGATACCGTCGAGCAAAAGCTGCAGCGGGGAGCCCGTCACCGTTGCAAAGTGGTGACCGGCCGTCGGTGTCGGAACAGTATTCTGTCCATACACCGAAGAGTTATAGCCCGCCTGATTTTTAACGGCGCCGGTCAGACCAAACGCTTCAAAGATCGGCACAATGCTCTTGCCGTAGCCTTCGCTGCCGCGGATAGTCAACTTATCGGCTATCTTCAGCGGCTCGGCGGCAAGGAGCATGTTCAACACCGGAGACAGCGGGAAGAGAATCGCTTCGATCATCTTTTCGAACTCTTCCAGACGGGCGTGATACTTCGTAAAATACGACGCATTTGCAAGGTCTTCGGCGGTTGCATAGCCGGTATAACCGGGCGAGGTGAACCATTCCACGTCGTCGAACGCGGTCACGTCGGCCCAGCCCTTTTCGTCGTCGTCGCCAACCTGGGGCTGCAGCCAGTTCACGATGCCCTGGCTCTTGACGTTGTCGCCCGCTGTGCTGTGACCCTGTGCAATATCCAGAATGTTCTGCGGCGTCATGTCAAGGTCAAGATCCTTGGTCAGGTTCACGATCCGTGTGAACAAATCACCGTTTTCGGAGTTGAACAGGCTGCCCAGAAGACCGATATCCTGTCCTTCCTTGTTCAGCCAGGTGGATTTTTGATTCAGCGCGTTCTTTTCGGTGCCGGTACCGAACAGAAGCTGCATCAGCCACTGGACGAAGCCGTTGTTCAGAACGAGCTGCGCGGCGAAGTCGCCGATTTCGGCAATTCTGCCGTCCTTCACCTTTTCGATCAGATCGGTCGCAAACGGGAAGATGTTCTTGATGCTGTCGCCGAGGAGGGTCATCAGCATCGGCACCAGCGCGGTCAGAATCTTATCGGCGTTTTCAACGGCGAGGTCCGCCTTGGCGAGGCCGATATAGTCCTGATATGTTTTGCCGTTCACCGGCTGGTTGCTCGCGCTGTATTCCGTGTTGCTGCTCGATGTGGTCTCGCTCAGATAGGCGCCGAGGAACGCCTGCTGATCCGAAAGGCTCAGCGAGGTGGTACCATCGGTGGTAACATAATAGCTGTAGGGTTCCGTCAGCTCGCCGGTCGTGTTATATTCCCCGAAGGTGCCGTTGGCGAGCGAGTCGGTATACGGTGTGAAGTTGATGTTGTATTCATGCAGCAGCAACACCAGAATCGCCGCCAGATAGTCCGCCTGGCCGTCGATGATGGGCCAGATGGTATCGAGCAGGTTCTTGGTGACCAGTTCAACCTGATAGGTATGGCCGTCGATCACCATCTGCGTCAGGCTGTCGGACTCTTCATAGATGGTGCGCTTCTTGCCGTTGATGTCGATGTAGGTATAGGCGAACTTGCCGTCGGCGTCCTTCACCGGCGAGTCCTTGATCAGACCGCGCAGCAGCGGATCGAGGACATACACCGTGTTTTCATCCATCAGCCAGCGCAGCAGCTCCAGCAGAATGACGCCAGAATTCGGAACAATATGATAGCCTGAAACAGCCGGCATGTTGTTTCCATCGCCAGGTTTGTAATAAGTATTCATCGTGCCGGAATTATGCGCCGCCATAAAGCGGTTGACCGGGAATCTCAGGCTGACATTGGCCGACTGTCCGTCCCCCATCGGATACTTCGTCCCGTCGGGCTTTGTCCAGATCCATTCCAGTACCGGCGGACCCATTGCCGTGTACAGCGCCTGGGTCACCATACCTATATTCTTAAAGTAATACTCCTGGCCGTTGCTCATCTTGACTTTGACCACTTCGTCCCATCTTTCGCCGACAACTTTTGTCGTGGTCTGGGTGGCCTCGTCATAGGTCTCTGTGACTTTCATCAGCCACTTTTCTTTGTTATCTTCAAAGTTTGTTTCCGTTGGCGGTATTGTCGACATTGTTCCCTTAAACAACATATCTAGCAAACCTTGAATGCCATAGGAAAGATTTGTCAAACCATTATCTTCCAAAAGCCCTTTAATCAACATATCGTACAGATCAAGTGAGATGCCATCGGTTGGCACATACCAGTTCCAAATCTTGATTTGAAGCTTTAACACAAGTTCCATGATTTTGGGAATAATCTGATTGTATTCCAACATCGCCAAAAGGTTAGGCAAAACCTCTAAAATCGTCTTCACCGGGCTTGTAAAGAGTGTCCCTTCCATCCAATTAAAGATTGGCTGAAGCAAAGCTTTCCATAACTCGACACCATAACCTGTTGTCGTTCTTATGCCTTTGTCTCTTAAATCAACCTGACCTGTCGCGTTTGATTTAAAATCATTTGCAGAATACCCGCTGATACCGAGCAGTTCAAAAAGAGGAAGAAACAGTTTCGTATAAAAGCCTATATCAGACCAAATACCAAGATTCGGATTAAACTCCGGAGAAAAAGGAATCAGGAGTTGAATTTCGCCTATGACATCTTTTACACTTAAGTCATAACGTTCACCAGTCAAAAGGGCTGCCAAGGGCATTCCAAAACCGCAGAAAACAGCAGCAAGAGAATAATACACATCATCAAAACTATTGATATGCCAAATCGCCTTGTTGTCCAGCTCTTCAAACTTAACGCTGTCCCAACTGGAAACATAGGGCCTTGAAACTTTCACCGCTATATGAGCAAGGTTTGCACCCTTATATATGACTTCGCCATCATCCGACCATCTTGAACGTGGTGAATCTTTCAAGGCAGTAATTAATCCATTATAATTATGGGTATTACCAAGTAATGATCCGTCAAAGAATCTGTACCACTCCATGTAGTCGTCTTCTTTATTAGCAGAATATCTGCCAGAAGCTGAACTGCCTTCATAGAACATATGCGGCATGGTCGGGATTGCCACACGAACTGCTTGCCATAAGCCCTGGTTCAGGTTTATTGGAGTAGAGCCAAGTACAGGTACATCAAGTGGGTCAATATTTGGCATCCCGCCATTCAAAAAGTTGCCAAGAGCTGGATAAATCAAGGCAAAGAGTTTTGTTTGCAAATCGCCGGAGAACAGCAGGTTGATGATTGTACTAATCAGAAATTCCTGGAGATTGACGACTGCGGCGCCCGCTTGGACGCGTACAAATTTGCCGGTAGCACTATAAGTGGTAGAAGTTCTACTTCCCACTTGCGTATGCCGCAAAGTGCTGCCATCCTTCTTCCTTGCAGCCTCTACAGTTGCCGCTGCCTTATTGGCATCTGCCGTTTGATAGGTATAAGTATATTCCCATTTGCCGAGGAAGCCGGTTTTCTTCTGGGTGAGCTGATAGGTAAGTCCGTTGATTTCGATCTCAGTCAGCCCGGTTTGGGTGCTCGTGTATTCACGCTCGGTGCTGCCGTCCATGTAGCTATAAACATACAGTCCGTTTGCGTTCGTCACGTCCTTTTGCAACAGACGATCCAGAATGGATCCCACATCGGCGGAAACTAAAATTGCATCAAGATCATTCACCGCATCGGTCATATAGCTCTTAAGCTGATTGATGAGTACATCGACCGTAGTACCGTTTTCAACAATTTGGACTTTGTTAATCAATGCAAGGGCTTCTTCTGCTTTGATATTGTTGATAGACGTGACCCAACCATAGCGTGAACCGCTGGAAGGGAACGCAGAGTTGTTGCCAAACAAGGCATTGAGCACCTGCGAGTCGGAAGAACTGCTGCCGACAAAGCCGTTGCGTGCGTTCACCATTGCGTCGCTGAAGTCTTGCGCCTGGCCTCTCGCTGTATTCATGCTGTCATACAGACTATCAAATGTTGCCTGATTCAGGGTAATAGTCGCGTTCCGGTTCGTCGGATCCATCATCGTCACCGGGGTATAGACAAAACCGAGGTTGTTGGAAACGGTGCGGTAGGAACCGGTGGTTGTTTCTGCAACACGCTCCTTGGAAGCAGCTTCACTGAACATTGCATCCCATGCCGCAAGAATACCCTCATAGTTATAATAGGTCACGCGGTTCGCTTCCATATAGTATTTCTGAACAATCTTCAGCTCGCGAATCGCACGCTCATACATCTTGGAGATCATGGTGTTGAGATAGGTGGTATAGACCGTCATATCCTCGCCATAGACCGCGTTGAACAGCGCGCGGCTGTTTTCGTCGTTATAGAGCTCCTGCGCGGCGGCCCAAAGGGTCTCGTATTCCGCCGTCAGGTCCACAAGATCCTGATAGCGTCTGCCGCCGAGAATTGTGGAGGACATAAACGCGTCGATGTCCACCTTGTTCAGGAACGCTGCACCCGCCGCGGGGTTGATGTCCACCTGCGCGTTGGCGTACTTGGTGCGGACGCTGTTATAGCCGAGGCTGGTCACGTTCACCTTCGGATCCGACGGGTTCTCCTGCGTGGCATAGATGTCCGCAATCAGGCTGAAGCTCGGCGACGCGTCGGAGGAAGCGTCGTTGACAATGTAATTCAGACCGTCGATGCTGTCCTTATAGAGATAGGCCACCACGTTCGCGGTAAAGTTGGTCAAAAGGAAGTTGTCGTTCGCCGCGTCAACAAACTGCTGCGCAAGCGCTTTACCGCCGGTATAGACGGTTTCGCCGGTGTAGAAGTCTTTATAGTTATATTCCATCACCGGGTCTTCGCCGTCAAACACCGGGTTGCCGTTGTCGTCCACCTTCTGAACGCCAAGGTCGTCGCTACCGTTGTTCCACGCCTCAGTCGCCTCTTCGCTGTTGTGGTCATAGGTCGGCACCTGGAAGGTGACCAGTTTGGCGAAATCGTCAATATACTGCTTGGCATAATACTTCGCCACATTGCCCTTCGCCGTAATCATATAGTTATACACGGTTCTCAGATAGTCTCTGCCGAGCACCGCCTTGATCTCGTCAGCACAGTCGTCGCCGTTATAGTCCTTTTGCTGCATCAGGCCGGTGTCGTCGTCGGAGGAATAGACGTCAAGCATATTTTCATACTGCTGTTTCCAGGTTTCGCCGTCAATTTCCTCGTCCTCCAGATCGACCCGGGCCATGATTTCGTCAAACCGCGCCCGGAACGAATCTGCCATCGAGCCATAGATCGCGGGCTTCAACTGGTTTTCGATCCAGTCCTGCACATCGGCAAAGTGAATACCGATTTCATAGTACACGAACTGATCCCACAGCGTTTGCGCTTTGGCTTCGACTGTGTTGATATTGGAGGGGAAATAGGAATACCGCAGCAGCCCGACCTGATCCTGATAGGCCCGATACAGCGCCACAGGGCTGGTTTCCGGATGTTCCGGCGTACCCTGCGCAAGCGCAATCAGCGCCTCGTAGCTCAGAGCATCCAGATCAACGTCGCGCATCCAGTGATAGAAGTTGTTGTTGTTGTCGCTGGTGCTGGAAAGGTCCTCCAACATGCCGATGATGCCGGTCAGCTCGGCGCGCATGGCAGCCTGCTCGTCGGCGGCCTGCTGATCCGCTCTGGTCGAAATGCCGGTCAGCTCGTAATTGTTGAAGGAAAAGTCATAGATTGTGCGCACATAAAGCTTATCCTTCGCCGCGCTCAGCTCCTCCAGCGTATGATACGACGTGATATCAAAGCTGCTGTTGAGCGTCAAAGTTGCGCTCGATATGGGCGAGCTGCTCATGCCGTTTTTCGTGCCGTCCTGTTTGAACTCGAAGAACTTCAGCACGTTTTTCATGCCCGTCAGGGCCTCACCCGACGCAAAACGCGTATCGTTGTCCCGGATATGCGTCCAGGCCGTGTTGTAAATCACTGTCGGCGTTTGGTTGAAGTTATGCTCCATATACGCCTTGTACTCCCGGGCAACGGCAAGCCAGCCTGCGTTCGGCGTGTCGACCGCAAGCACAAACGTGGAGCCGCCCGTTGCAACAGGTACCCGGTCCCGAATATCCTGCGCCACATAGAGCTCTTCATCAAGAGCCGCCGCCGCATCAAAGAATGCGTTTGCCGCCGCAACAACCTCGGGGTTGTTGTAGATGGCATTGGCAACATTGCTCAGCAATGCTTCGTCCGCTGCGAGCGACGTGAAGCAAACCGACACGCTGGTCACGATCATCAAAATCGCAAGCAGGCAGCTCAATGCTTTCTTTCCAAGTTTCATGGTGATTCCTCCTTAGAACCATTGAAAAATGTGTATGAACAACATAGGATTTCCCTACAATAATTCCGAAAAAGTCCCGATTTTTTTGGTAAAAACCGAAAAATGGGCAGAATTCACCGATAGAGACACCTATAATCGTACTAATTATAGCAGCAAAAAAAAAGCTTTGCAATGCTTTTTTTAATATCTCTTCAATTTCTACATTTTGAATAATCGGCGCGATTCCGATTTGTGGAGAATGACGCTGTCGCCGCAATAAATGTGTCGGGATTGTTTCCGCCGTGTTGCAAACTGTCTTTTTTGGCGGTTCGCGCCCTGCCGCCGCAGCAAAACCGGGCCGCGTCCCGCCCCGAAGACGGACGAAAGAAAACCTCCCGCCGAAGCGGGAGGCTTTGGGTGTTTTGCTTAATAGTTTGCGTCTGTGCAGCAGCGGAACTCGCCGGTGATCATCTTGATGATCTTGTGGAAGAACCGGAAGATCATCGGCCAGAAGCCGCTCTTGTGGCAGGTGCAGTCGCAGCCGTGGCTGGACGGAGTCGGGTTGCCGCCACCGCCGCGGGTCACCGTGGGTACGCCGCCGCCGGTGATGTTGCCGTTCTGGTCAACGGTCACAGAGCCGGTGTTGCCTTCCACAACCACACGGTAGGTCTTGGCTTCGGGCACCACGATGGTTGCCTCGCCGCTGTTGTTGGTCGTGCCGGTGCCGACCGGATTGGCCGAATCGACATCGTCGTCATAGACATAAACCTTCACACCGCTGACCGGATTACCGTTCTGGTCTCTTACCGTAACCTTCAGGAAGATCGGCGTCAGATCAACGGTTCTGATGTCGCCGCAGCGGCTGCACTTTTCGGTCTTGCTGCCGTTGGTGGTCGCTGTCGGGTTCACACGATTCAAAAGCTCATAATTGTGGCCGAGGGCCGCCTTGCCGACAGCTTCAAACCGATAGTGACAGGTCGGACAAATGAAGATGTTCTTGCCGGCTTCGGTGCAGGTGGGCTGCTCAACCTCGCTTGGCGTACTCGGATAATTGTGTCTGGCGCTGCTAAAGAGTGCTTTGACGTCAATGTCCTCATTGACTTGCGTTGTCAAATCAACATTCCAGCCCGTAAAGGTGTAGTGGTTCAGGCTGTCGTTCGGCTTCGCGTTTCTGGCGTCGTCATCCGAGGGCTTCAGCGTGCTCAACAGGGTTCCCGGCACCACGTTTTCGTCAATATCGATCGCCACAGTGCCGACTCTCCATGTAACCGTGAAACGAAGGGGTTCGCTTTTGAACGATGCAATATAGGTATCATTGCCGGCGCAAACGATCGGCAGCGGTACAACATTACCGGACGCGACCCATCTGCCTTCGGTTTCACCCTCCGCAGGATCCTGCCAAACAGCAACCTTCCAACCTTCAAAGGTGTATTTGTTTTCGTCGCTTTGCTTTGTCGGCGCAGTCACAGTGACTTCATCACCGATTCTCTTGTTGCTGACTGTTTGATAGGTTGAGCCGTTCTCGTTCAGGAATGTAATCGTATAGGTTATTGCAGTTGCCTTAAACGCCGGAATGTAAGTAGCGTTTTCATCCGATTGTTTCACGGTCAGAGGAAGATCCAGCACCGGTTCAGAATCGTCTTTTGCAACCCAGACGCCATCGACCAGTTCTGCTTCAGTCCAGCCTTTGAACCTGTAGGTAAAGGCCTCAGTGGGGTCTTTTGTCGGATTCAGATCAATCGCAGCATCGGTTAGCTGCTCGCCGGCTCTCACCGTCACATTCTTGGTGATTTCACCGTAAACAAAGGTGAAGGTAACTTCTTTCGCAGTGGCAGCCTCAATAAACTCGCCGCAGCCATAGGCGCAATAGATCCTGCCGTTTGCATCGGCTTCGCCCGAGAAATCGTGATCCCCAACAGTGCCTGTGACCGTTCTGATTGTAGCGCCGCAGTTCTTGCAGACATAGTGCTTGATTTCCGGCACCTGACAGGTTGCTGTCTGATCAATGATCGGCATCGGATTCTCAACATGAGCCGCAAGCGGAAGATTGTGGTCGGCCGTTTCGGAATCTTCTTCACCGCAGCGTTTGCACACACGATATTTTTCACCGTGCGCTGTGCATGTGGACGCCTTCTGGATGAATGGAGACCAGTCATGGGTCGAACCGTCATGCACCAGGCTCAAACCCGCAAGATCCGGATGCGCTTCCAGCTTCTCCTCTCTTGCTTCCTGATTGAAACCGTCTGAATCCGGATCAAACAGATCGCCGCTGACATAGTCCGGTGTGCCGCAAACGTTACAGGTATAGGAGACAACCGCATTGTCGGTACAGTTGCGTTCCACCGAAATTGTTGCTTCGCTCCAGGAATGAATACCTGTCGGATCGGTCTCGTTTTCTTTCTTCGTTTCGCCGCAGCGTCCGCAGACATACAACTCATAACCACCCTGGACGCAGGTCTGTTGAACTGTTTTTCTCAGTTCAAATCTGTGCTCGGCGTTTTCTTCATCATCATCAACATGCTCGAACACAGCGCCGCAGGTCAGGCATTTCTTATCGGTATAACCAACCACGCCGCAAGTAGTATCTTTTGTGCGGGTAATCAGATTATGGGAACCGACAACTTCAAACACCTTGATCGTCTCGTTGCCCGCCTCATCGGCGGCAACAATCGTATGCTTGCCGGCGGTAGTCACTTTGTATTCATAGGTTGTGGTTGTGATTTCGGTTTCCGGATCGGTAACCGTCACTTCGGTCAGGGTAATCGGCTCGCCGTCCAGCGTCACAGTGTCGGCGCCGGCTACGGTCACAACCGCCGCCAAACAGAACTTCGAGGCTTCCGTCGTCTCTGTGGCATTGCTGCCCTGCTCACCCTCTTCTTCGCTTTCGCTGAGCGTGACCGTGGGCGCTTCGGTATCCAGCTTCAACAGCGCGGAGCTGACATAGGTAACATTGGTCTCTTCCGCCAATGCCCCGTCTGCGTTATCCTGCGCTTTCACATAGAGGACAAACTCGTCGCCGTTTTCCAGACCGGCCATCGCTGCAACATGGCGCACAAGACCGCTGACGTTGCCTTCGGTCGGATTATCTTCGTCAAACGCATATATCGGCGTCCAGTCTTCGTCGGCAATTTCATCAAACGAGTTCTTAAGAGCGCCTTTCTTGGCAACATAGAGGTAAATTGCTCTTGTGCCGCGGCCGACACCGGCAGTGTTGAATACTTTTTGATTAACACCGACATCCAACGTTGTCGGATTTGCCGTATCCTCGGTGTTGATGATGACGAAGTTCTCGCTGCCGATCGAAATCGGCGTTGCGTTTTCGGGCACTTCTGTCACGGCTTCCGGATCTGTGGCGGACCAATACTGACCCTTGGCATACAGGCGCAGCGACGGTTTCACAGAGTCGATCAGTTTGCCGATTGCTATGGTTGATTCATGACGGCAACCGGGGGTTGTACAGATAACGTCGACCTCACCGTTTTCAAAGAAGGTCGGCAGACGTTTCATCGAAACCTCTTGATATTTGTGATCCTCTTGCTTATAAGTGGCCTGCAACTCCAGGTTGTTCACCAATGTTTCTGGCATCGCTTGCGCAGGATCGCTGCCCTTGATGATCCACTTATCGAACGCATAGTGTTTGGTTGCGTCCGGATTCTTTGCCGGAGCGTCTGCGATCACATTGGCAAGAATCGTGCCGATATCGTAATACGACGGCCCGCCGATCACGGTTGTTCCGTTCGCATCGTACAATGTCACGCAGTAGGTATTAAGCGCCTGCCGATAAACCGGGAAGAACACATAGGTGCCGGCGTTTTCAACGGCAATCGTTGTGTTCGGTGCAAGCTCGGTGGCGCCTGCGATCCACTGATCCTGCTCGTTCTTCACGGCATAGACCCAGTGATCAAAGACATAGTTGTGGTTTTCCTGAAGACTGGCGTCCGGCGCCTTGGTCGGCGGCGTAAAGGGCTTGCGGATGGTCTCGTCCAAATAATAGTTTTCGTCAACGTATTCGCTGCCGTCCGGATTCAGCCACAGCACCTGATAGGGCACATACCGCTGCTTGTAAACGGCGGTATAGGTCGCGTCGCCGGTCACGGTTTCACTGACTGTGTGATCCCAGTACATGAACTCATAGGTATAGCGGTTGTCCGTCGCCTTGGCTTTTTGTTCATCAGTCGGCTGGATTACATCTTCCCCATAGTGGTAATCGGTCTTGGTCGGAATCAGTTCGGTTTCGCCGTCGTCGGAAAGGAACTTGATCGTGTAATTCTTCGGCACATAGTCATAATGCGCAAAGACGTTGATCTCGTTCTTATCCAGATCACGCTCCGGCACAATCAGCGCGTCGTTCTGCGCCATCTGCTCGCCTTCGCTGTTGATCCAGCCGTCGAAGGTAAAGACTTGACCTTCTTCCATATAATTTGGATCAAAGGCCTTCTTGGGCACGATCAGTTGATTCTCATCGTCGAAGAAATCGGGAATGGTATCAACCGCATCACCTACAGGAAGCCTCGCAGTGCCAATCAGCTCGCCCGCAGGATTATAGACCTGCTGACCGGGTACACGCTCACTGTCAGAATAGAAACGTACCAGATAGTATTTCGCCGCATGATAGTTCGCATGCACGACAAGATCGTCGGTGATCAGTTCCGGCACTTCTTCCACCCACGGAGTATCCTGTATCCAGGTGTATTTGTATTCACTGTCAGAATAGATCGGATTTGCGGCAATCGCTTCCAGCGCTTCGCTTTCCGCCGTCGCGGTGGGCGCACCCTGCCTTTCGCCGTCATAGGCGGCGGTCGCGGTTTCGTTCAGCACATTGCCTTCGCCGTCCAGGAAGGTAATATTGTAAACCGCGGAAGTCCATGCATAGGTTGCATAGTATGTGCCGGAGCCCTTGCAGACCGTGTCGGCGGACAAATCGGCGCCGTCATAGTTGCTGCCCCAGAGCTTATAGCCGGTCCAGGTGTAGGTCCAGCCCAAGCCGTTGCCGGTGTCATTGTTGAGGGCGTTGTCCTGACCGTTGTATTTCGGCGCTTCCGGCCACTTGCTGCTCAGCTTTTCACCGTATTTGTAGCTGAAGACCGGCGCTTCTTCGCCCTCGGGCGTCAACTCGGCAAACATATACCAGCTTCCGTTCACATTCCATCTGCCCGGATGTGCGGGATTGATCACCGCGTAGTTGACGTTATATTCCTTGCGGACGCGCTCATAGACCGGGATAAAGGTGATGTCGTCGACCACGGTATAGGCCGCGCCGGCCGGAAGCACGTGCGGATAGACCTCCGCGCCCGCACGGAACAGCGCGTTTTCCGTCCAGTTGCCGGCGTTGAGGTATGTCATATCCGAACCGTCGTTCCTGTAATAGCGGTCGAATTCGCCGTCATAGAAGTAGACCTTGTCGCCGGCGTCCTTCTGTTCAGCCCATTCCTTGAAGGTATAAGTGAACGCCTGGTTTTGCTCAGCCGTTGCGCCGTAGGTATCGAACGCGCCCGGCATTCCGTCTGTGTATGCAGGCAGATTATAAGTTGCACCGAAGGTCTTGGTTTCCGCGGTCGAGGTCGTTCCGTTCTTGCCCAAAGCGGTGACCGTGTAGCTGTTCGTGCTTGTGCTTGCATACTTCGGCATGCAGATTGCGCGTCCCTTCAGCGTCACGCTGTCCAGCGCACTGCCGATGTTGCCGAAATACGCAGAGACAGCGCCGGAGGTGTTGGTGATCTGCTCCGCTTTGTTGATGACCCAAACGCCGCCGGAGAAGGTGGTGCCGTTCTGTTCAAACGTTGGAACGGCGGGCGCGGTCTGGCCTTCCGCCAGTTTGCCCTCATATTTGCCGATATAAGCCTTCGGCGTATGACCGTTGGTCGTTACCGGGAAGCCGTCGGAGCCAACATTCAGTTCATAGTAATTGCCGTCAGAACAAAGGAACTTGCCCGTGGCGTCCATAAAGTAGACGTTGACATTCTTTGCCTGCCAGGCGGCGTAGAACGTGCAGTCCAACGTGTTATCCGTTGAAGTTGACAATGCACTGCCTGTCGGTGTCCAGTTTCCGTCTGTCTTGGTTTTATTCGTTTGCTGGGTCGGATACATGCCTTTATAGGTGTATCCCGTTCGCGTGCTATTGTTTGCAGCAGGAATCTGCGACGAGTTCAGTTTACCGTTATAAGTATAAAAAGTCTTTGCAACATCCGTGCCGGAACTGTTCTTAATTGTACCGCTGTTAGCATTAAGGGTGACTTTGGTGTAATCTTTAACTTTAAACAGCACATCGGAACTGTTTTTTGTTGTACTCCCGGATTTATACGTCAATTTGACCTTAACATCTCTCGTTTCATAACCGTTCACATGGCTGCTTTGCGGTACCTTCAGTTGCCAGGTGTCTTCCGGATAGTCTTGACTCTTCTCTGTGAAAGTCATCTTATTGTCGCTTCCTGAAGTGAAAGCACCTGTACGCCCTGTTTCATCGTCCGGAAACGGCACGCCAAACTGGTCTTTTGTATTAGCATAAACATACCCATAGTTTGGCGTGCTCGTAGTCGGAACCAGAATTTCATTATCTGTAACCCGCGTGTTAACAGTACTCGTCATGACCGGCAACGCCCAGTTGTTTTTACTGGTTGTAGAAACGTTTTGATGTTCATCACCATGTCCGTCACAGCCGCTCACATAATCGGAAGTGTCGGATTCTCCGGTAAATGGTGCAAAAAAGTAAATGCTTTTTTTACCGTTAGTAGAGTTTGTGTGAGTTCTGCCCGTCCAGATGGTTGTCAAGTGGTTTGAATCCGGACCAACCTCAATCTTGGTAAACTCAATAATGGCATTGTCCCATGCCAAAGCGCTGTTATCGTTTGTAACCTGATAGAAGCCCGTTGGAAAGCCGGGAATCGTTGCACTAATTGTCCTGTTAGTGCCAGTACTACTCATCGTGCTTTTCAAGTCCCAATCGACATAATCGGTTTCTGAATTCCAATTCTTTGTATAACGGATTGTACATCCGCAACCGTCGTTTGAGTCGGATCCCCAGCCGCCATAGCTTTTCTCAAAATTGCCATCATCCGTTACATCGTATGTGAGCCTAACATAGAACGAGCCATATTTATTGCCGCCTGATGGCGCTGCTACAGCTTCCGCCTTTTGCGGCGCGACAAACACCCAAGCTGTGAGCAGCATGAGCGTGGCCATAAACACAGCAACGGTCCGCTTTGTATAAGTTCTCACTGTTTTTTTCATAAGTTGGTTCCTCCTTAAGAAAATCCGAAATGGTTTGTGTGCGGGGGGGCCTGTAGCGTCGCGCTCCGCGCGACTTGGTGCTGTTCTCCCGTCAAGCCGCGCGGCGCGCGGCGCTACGGAAAACCACCCGCCTGTCAGCGTTGCCTTCCCGCAAACCAAGCTGCCTTCGCCGTGCCTTTTTTGCCGCTTTTCGGGCGCCGATTCTCTGACCCGAACCGTGTGGCTCCCTAAAAAAGGGCGCAAAGATACACGAAGACAATTTTAGTCGGTATCAGTATAGCATTCAAAAAGCAAGAAATCAAGCAATGACCGCCAAAACTTCAACGGAATTAAAAAGTTTGGTTTATCTGTTAAAAAGCGGGGCTTTCCCATTGTGCAAAATGCCAGCGGCGCGTTACGGGCATGTTATAATGTTGCAATAATAATGCAACAATGTCGTAGCGCCGGCGTTCCGCGCGGCTTGTTTGTCCGTCCGTCGATACCCAGCCGCACCGTAGCGCCGCGCTCCGCGCGGCTTGTTTGTCCGTCCGTCGATACCCAGCCGCGCGGAGCGCGGCGCTACGGCGGGTTTTGTTTTTATTGCATTGTTTTTCTTTATGTGGTAAAATGATAATCGGAGGGTGATGACGATGTATCACAAGCGTCGCCGCTTGAAGGATTTTGATTATGCTGGAAACGGCTCCTATTTTATAACATTTTGTACGATTCAAAAAGAATGCGTGCTTTGGACACGCGATGTTTTTGCGGACAATCTTTCTGTTCAATTGTCCGATATCGGCGTTTTTGTTCAGCGTTGTATTGAACAGGTATCATCCTCCATGCCGTCCGTTACGGTCGACAAGTATGTTATTATGCCAAATCATATTCATATGATTATTTCCTTGTCAGATTCTAAAGCCTCTATCAGCGGTATCGTCCACTTTATAAAAAGCCAAACGACCAAACACATCGGTTACTCGGTTTTTCAACACTCCTTCCACGACCGCATCATCCGCAACATGGATGAATACGAAAAAATCTGGAATTATATCGAGGATAATCCCCGCAAATGGAACGAAGACAAATATTATTGGGCGCCCTGTGTGGCGGATTCATAACCCC
>JAEEGL015615460.1_pt1 | contig 16982 bp, 11 predicted proteins | sample 9134231 | NCBI WGS metagenome assembly JAEEGL01 (sample SAMN16246548, study PRJNA631951) | gut metagenome | biome: gut microbiome; feature: rumen; material: fiber-attached | host: Bos | place: Iran: Karaj | collected 2018-10
ATTCGGCGCCTTCCGCGACGACGGCGGTCGCGCCGAGTTCCTGCATCTTCAGGGCATAGGCGACGGAGGCGACGACGGGGATGACCTTGATGCCGGCCCAGAGCCATTTCTCCATGTAGGGGGCAGGGGAGCCGGCACCGGTGGTGACGACACCTACGCCTTCCTCGACGACGAGGTCGGCCACGGCCGCGGCGTTGGGATCCGCGAGCATGACATTGACCCCAAAAGGCTTGTCAGTCAATTCCTTGGCCTTGCGGATTTCCGCCCGGACCGCTTCCGCTCCGAAGTTGATGGAGGAAATCAGTCCGAGACCGCCCGCATTGGAGACGGCCGCCGCGAGACGGGCGTCCGCAATCCAGGCCATGCCGCCCTGGAAGAGCGGTTTTTCGATGCCAAGGATGTCGCAGATGACGCTTTTAATCATGTCGTAATGCGTTCAAACTGCAAAGATACGAAAAATAATTTACCATTCCATAAGGAGGGCTCCCGAGAGCAGCCCGGCGCCGAACGCGCTGAAAATGATGCGGTCCCCGCTGTGGAAGAGCCCCTTCCGCTTGCATTCGTCCAGCAGGATGGCGCAGGAGGCAGAGGAGGTGTTTCCGTGGTCCTGGACATTGGTCGGGAACTTTTCTTCCGGGACGCCGATGCGGGTGCGGATGGCTTCCAGGATGCGGAGATTGGCCTGGTGGATCAGGAAATAGCGGATGTCTTCGGCCGTGAGCCCGGCTTCCGAGAGGAGGGATTCGATGTCGCGGACCGCGGTCGACACGGCGAACTTGAACACTTCACGCCCGTTCATCTGGAGCGGAATGTCCTTCTCCTGTTTCGTAAGGAACGGGGTGGGGTTGAGCGCCCGGTATTCATAGAGGATGTCCACGGAAGGCTGGCAGGCCATCCGGAAAGCCTTGATGTTGTCGCCCGGCGCGAGGACGGCGGCACCGGCCCCGTCTCCGAAGAGGACGCAGGTGCTGCGGTCCGTCCAGTCCAGCATCCGGGAGGCTTCTTCCGCGCAGATAATGAGGACGTTCCGGACACGGCCGGCCCGGTACAAACCTTCTGCGAGGTCCACGGCGTAAATGAATCCCGGACAGGCGCAGTTGATGTCGACGGCCGGGGAGGTGACGCCGAGCAGACCGGCGACGACGCAGCCGAGACCGGGGGTGACGTAGGCGTTGTCGATGTTGGAGCAAAGGATATAGTCGATTTCTCCCGGCGTGATCCCAGCGTCTTCAATGGCCCTGCGTGCCGCTTCGGCGGAGAGTTCCTCCAGCCTTTCGTCGGTGACGACGTGGCGGGAACGGATGCCGGTGCGGCTGGAAATCCATTCGTCAGAGGTGTCGAGGAATGTCGTGAGGTCGTCGTTCGTGACGATTTTGCGGGGCAGGGCGCTCCCCGTACCGATGATTTTCATATCGTGCGTGTCGTTTTCCCGCCGGGGCGGATTCTATTTCTTTTTCCTTTTCCTCGATTCGCGGATGCGGTAGGCGCTCTCGACCATGACCTGGTCCTGGTAGCAGCCGCGGGCAGCGAAGATGTTGCAGATGCTGATGACGAGGGGGAAAACCGCCGTCCAGCGGAAGACGATGCCGTCGGGCGCCGTGAAATACAGGTAGGCGAGCCAGCCCTGCATGCCGAGGGCGACGAGGGCGGAAAGGGTTGCGAGCCGCATCTGCAGGATGCGGACCTTGAAGCTCACGAGCGCGAAGACGATCATCGCGGCGAGGATGCAGAGGAGGATGCCGAAATACGGCTTCTGGATTTTCAGGTAGGGGAGGGCCTGGATGCCGTCCGGGCCGTTGAACGTCCATGCGTCACCGAACAGGAGCACGGCGACGAGGATGGTGGAGATGGCGAGAAAGAGTGTCTGTATGCGCTGCCACATGATATCAACTATTTTGTGCAAAAATAGGAATAATCCCCGGAAAATCCTATATTTGTCTTTTACCGTACAATTAATGACAGAAGCCATGAGAATACCTGAATCGGAACTTATCATCAATGGGGACGGCTCCGTTTTCCATATCCACCTCAAGCCGGAGGAGCTCGCCGACAACGTCATCCTCGTCGGCGATCCCGGACGGGTCGACATGATCGCCGAATACCTGACGGACATCGAGTTCCGCCACGCCTCCCGCGAATTCGTCTCGGTGACGGGACGCCGGAACGGCACCCGGATCACGGCGCTCTCCCACGGGATCGGCCCGGACAACATCGACATCGTCATGACCGAGCTGGACGCCCTGGCCAACGTGGATTTCGCCACGCGCGAGGTCAGGAAGAAGCACCGCGCCCTCAACATCATCCGCATCGGAACCTCCGGTGCCCTCCATGCCGACATTCCGCTGGGTTCGTATATCCTGTCCCACATCTCCGTGGGTTTCGACGGCGTCATGAACTGGTACGCCAACCGCAACCGGATCAACATGGCTTCCGTGGAGCGTGATTTCAAGAAGCACATGCACTGGAAGCGCGGCCTTCCTTCCCCGTATTTCGTCAGGGCCAGCCAGAAGATGATCGACCTCCTTTCGGATGTGACCGTCAAGGGCGTAACCATCTCCGCACCGGGCTTCTATGGCCCCCAGGGCCGTGTCGTCCGGATCCCGCTCGCCATGCCCGATATGCTGGAGAGGATCGAGTCCTTCCGTTTCGGCGACTACCGCATCACCAATTTCGAAATGGAAAGCGCGCCGGTCGCGGGCTTCGGCGCCCACCTCGGCCACAACTGCGTGACCGTCTGCTGTGCCATCGCCAACCGCTACCTCCAGAGTTCCAATCCGGATTACAAGCCCCAGATCCGGCGGCTGGTCGAACTCGTCGTCGACCGGATTTCAACCCTGGAGGCATGATGAGACGGATCCTTGTCCTTGCCGCCCTCGCCGCGGCAGTCTGTGCCTGCAGTACCGGTTACGGCTATCGGATTCGGGACCACAAGATCGTTTACGACACGCCGCCCCGGCCGGCCGGCCAGCAGAGCATGCTCGGCTTTGCCTGCGACCCCATCGACACGGTCCGGATCGGCGTCATCGGCCTGGGTGACCGCGGCCAGGAAGTGCCCAAGCGCATGGCCCATATCGAGCATGCGTCGGTTGTCGCCCTGTGCGACCTGTTCCCGGACCGCGTCGAAAAGGCGCAGGAGAGCCTCGCAAAGCGGGGCGTCCCGCGCGCCCGCCACGAGTTCTCCGGAGAGGAGGGCTGGAAGGGGCTCTGCGAGTTGGACGACATCGACCTCGTGTACCTGGCCGTTCCCTGGCAGTTGCACACGAAGATGGCCGTCTATGCGATGGAGCATGGGAAACACGTCGCCATCGAGGTGCCGGCCGCAACGAGCATCGAGGAGTGCTGGGCGCTGGTGAACACTTCGGAGCGTACGCGCCGCCACTGCATGATGCTGGAGAACTGCTGCTACGACTTCTTCGAGCTGAGCTGCCTGAACATGGCCCGGCAGGGCCTCTTTGGCGAGGTCGTCCACGTGGAAGGCGCCTATTGCCACAACCTGGATCCCTGGTGGGACAACTACCAGGGCGACTGGCGCATGACCGCCAACAAGGACCACCGCGGCGACCTTTATCCCACCCACGGCCTCGGCCCGGTCTGCCAGGTACTGAACATCCACCGCGGCGACCGCATGGAGGAGCTGGTGTCGATGGACACGGACGCCTTCTCCGGGCAGATGAAAGCCGACACCCGTTACGGGGAGGGCAAGGTCGACTACCGGAACGGCGACCTGACCACCACCCTCGTCCGCACGCATAAGGGCAAGTCCATCCTCATCGAGCACAACGTGGTATCGCCCCGCCCTTACAGCCGGATGTACCAGATCGTCGGTACGAAAGGCTTTGCCAACAAATACCCCAACCGGGGCCTGGCCCTGGGGAGCGAGGCGTCGGAAGTCCTTCATTCCGATGACCTGACCGCCGAAAAGTACCTGCGTGACGAGCAGCGCGATTCGCTTCTGTCGGCCTATAAATACCCCTTTGTCAAGGAGATCGAGGCACTTGCCCGCAAGGTCGGCGGCCACGGCGGGATGGATTTCATCATGGACTACAGGCTGATCTACTGCCTCCACAACGGCCTTCCGCTCGACCAGGACGTCTATGACGCGGCCGAGTGGAGCTGTCTCGTGGAATTGTCGGAAGTCTCCATTGCCCACGGCTCGATGCCGGTCGTCATGCCCGACTTCACCCGGGGTGAATGGAACCGCCTCGACGGCTTCGATTTCCGTTTCTGAGTCTTTCCGGGCGACTGGCCGGGATCAATACAGGCTGTCCAGCGTGGCGGCCTCCCATTTCGGGATGTTCGGGTCGTCGATGTAGGCATCGATGAAGACGTTCCTGCCGAGGATGACGTTCTGCTCGAGGAAATACTTCTGGAAGGGCCAGAGGGGGACGAAGTTGTCGGCGATGTCGTGGGCGTGGTCGTGGAAGCGGTACACGCAGAACGGATAGCCGTTCTTCCGGTAGATGTCGTCGAGGATGTTGGTGCCCCACATGCCGAGTTTGAAGACCTGGGTCTTGTCGTATTGCACGGTCCGGTCGGCGGTACCGTGCAGCAGGAGGGTCGGACAGGGCGCGGACTTGTATTTCGGGACGCCGCTGTCGCCGACGATGGCGCCGGCGAAAGAAATCAAACCCTTGAAATTGAATCCCTTCGGCAGGACGGCGGCATAGGCGTCCCCGTTGCAGATACTCAGTTCGGCCGCGAGGGAGATGATGGCGCCGGACGAGTTGCCGACCAGCACAATGTTGTCCGGATCGACGCCGAGGGCTTCCTTGTTGCTGATGATGTAGTTGACCGCGGAGAAGAGGTCTTCTACGCCCATGTATTCGGCCTTGATCGTGTTTCTGGCCGTCTGCATCTTCCCCTTGAGGCTGAAATCCATCTTGACGCCCTTGAGGCCGAGGCGGTAGTCGATCGTGATGACCTTGTAGCCGTTGTCGTTGAGGATCCTGAACCAGGGCATGTAGCGGTGGTTGGAACGGTATCCGCCGATGAAGCCGCCGCCGTAGACGAAAAGGAGCGTCGGCAGGTCGTGGCCTTCCAGTTTGGTGTCAGCGCCCGGCGTCGGGTTGTAGACGTCCATGAAGAGCCTGCAGGTATCGCGTCGGGCATACATGTAGGTCCCGCTGATTCTCTGCGCGAAAGCGCCCGAAAGGGCGGAAAAGGCCAGGATGGCGGTAAGGAGGAGATGCTTTTTCATGAAGGGTCCGATTGGTTCCTGTACTGTTCGCTGACGTCCGGCATGAGGCGCCGGATGGGTTTGAGGTGGTAGAAGAAGCGGCTTGCGATGACACGGATGACCGTGTAGGCCGGAATGGCCGCGAGCATCCCGACGGCGCCGCCGGCGTGGCCGGCGACCAGGAGGACGATGAAGATCTCGAGCGGACTCGCCTTGATGCTGGTCGAGTAGATGAGGGGCTGGTAGACGAAATTGTCGATCAGCTGGGTAAACAGCATGATGGCGAGGACGATCAGGGCGAAGACCCAGATGTTAACGTCGAGACCCGCGCCCGTGCCGTACTTGATCACGAGGGCGAGGACCGCGCCGATGACCTCTCCGATGAACGGACCGACGTAGGGGATGATGTTGAGGATGCCTGCGATGAAGGCGATGCCGATGGCGTAGGTGAAGCCAAGCCGGGCGATGAGCCAGAGGCCGAGGAAGTCCAGCAGCGCCACGCCGGCCATTTCGATGACCAGGCCGATGAAATAGCGCGAGAGCAGGGACTCGATGTCGGTGAGCGCGGTCCGGATCCGCCCTTCGAGGCGGTCCGGCACCAGCGCGCAGACGATCTTCGAGAAAAGCTTGTCGTCCCGGATGAAGAAGAAGGAGATGAACACGACCGAGAAGATCCCGACCGCGGCGCCGGTCACCGCCGAGGCGACGGAGCCGATGACGGAGGAGACGTTGGACACGTTGACCAGGTCCTTCAGTTCACCGATGAGGAAGGCGATCAGGTCGAAATCCGGATCGAGTCCCGGGAAGATGCTGATTATCCACTCGTTAAGCCGGTGCAGCCAGGCAAAGCCGGCGGCATCTTCGCCGGGACTCCTCAGGATGGAGGCGTCGCGTATGATCTTCGTGACGACCGGGACGACCTCCGTGATGACCAGCAGGAGGACCAGCACGATGACCGTGATGGTCACGATGGCCAGGAAGCCGTCGGGGGCGGAGCGTCCCGCGACTTTGATCTTTCGGAGCTGCCGGATGACGGGCTGGCCGATCAGCGACACGATGAAGGCGACGATGATGTACACCAGGACGCTGCGGAAATACCAGCAAAGCCCCGCCGCCAGCGCAAGCGCGGCGGCGTAGAGGGCGTATCGGGCCAGTCTGTCGGTGCTCCTTTCTTCCATGGGATTACATTGCCTTTACCCGGGCAAGGAAATCGCGCACGTGCGCCTTGTATTCTTCCGGATGGGCCTGGAAGGAATTGGCATGGACGGCGCCTTCCGCCACCCACATCTCCTTGTAGCCCTGCGTCTTGGCGTCATAGTTCTTCTGGAGGTGGGAGAATTCGACGAAGTCGTCGGCGTCCCCGTGGATGAAGAGCATCGGCCGGTCGCAATTGGCGAGCTGCTTCACCGAAGAGGCCTCCTTGAAGGACCATCCATATTTGTTCTTGCAGACGATGCTGGCGCTGTTGAGGACCGGGAAGGGCGGGAGGTGGAAACTCTGCTTGAGGTTGAAGGCGAGCTGGTCCCAGACGCTGGAATAGCCGCAGTCCTCCACATAGGCCTTGACATAGTCGGGCTGCGGGTCTCCGCTGAGCATCATCGTCGTGGCGGCGCCCATGGATACCCCGTGGATCACCATGAAATCGTCCTGGAAGATCCCGTGGGCCACTTCGATCCATCTCTCAACATCGAAACGGTCGTACCAGCCCATCGAGGTGGCATTGCCGCCCGAGTAGCCGTGGTATTGGAGATCCGGGAAGAGGACATTATAATTGAATTCATCCCGGTACATGCGCACCAGGTAGAGGAAGACGAAGTGGTTGTCCCCGAAACCGTGGACCACGATGGCCGTTCCCTGGGCGTTGGCCGGATCGGCGGCCGGGACATAGGCGGCGTGGATGGGGTTGTTGCTGTGGCCGACGATGACGGTGTCCCGGAGGATGCCCCTGTCGTGGAGGCCGTCGTACCAGGCGGTGCTTCCCGCAAGGAGGGAATCGGCCTTGTGGCGCGTCCTTTCAATGTTTTTCCCATCGGGCATGTCCACAAGGACGTAGTTGCACATGTACCTTCCGACCAGGCAGCCCTGCAGGGACAGGGCGGCGAGGACGAGGATGATGATTTGGTTCAGCTTTTTCATTATTAAACGTTATATGGTTTTCTTTTGACAAAAATACGCAAAACCCCCATTATTTGAAAAAAAACTTGCTTGTGCCGTGGTGCGGCACAGCCTCGTGTTATCTTTGCACCGTTAACTCATAATACGATTGCCGAATGAAAACATAGTATCCTATCTCCTCCGGAAAGCGGAAAAGGAACCGAGCGGCAACCCGGTTCCTCCGTAATTGAAAGTCTCTGTGCCGGCTAAAACCCAGGGCTTCAATTGTTTGCAAAGATAGTTTGCGGCTTCCACAAATCCAAGTGTTGTCGACTGTTTTTTACCGCCAAAAACCGCGGAATACATTTATCATTACAATAACAAATTAAAAATGAGACAATTACAACGATTCGTAGCGGCCGCAACCACGTTTGCATGCTGCCTTCTAATGCCTGATACTGTCTTTGCCCAAAGTGCTGAGCCGTTCAATTACTATGGCAACATTTCGCCTTCAGTCGAAACATACTCGATGACACAGTATGGCAAGGTAGAGCCTTCCCTGTATACGGGTTCGATGATCTATTCGCTTCCACTCTACACTTACCGCGACGAAGATTTCACCCTTCCGGTTTCCCTGGAATACCACTTCGATGGCTTCAGGCCGGCCCAAAGTTCTGGGACAATCGGCTATGGCTGGTCTTTGAACTGTGGTGGTGTCATCACGCGTGAGGTGCGCGGGCTACCGGACGAGTATCATGGTTTTGAAGATGAAAAGCTCGGTTTTTTCCGAAAAATCATCGGATCGCAGCGGATGCTGCATCCTGAAAGACAGATGATTTACAACAACAAACTGCCGACTCCCTACCCGCAGACCATTCCTGCAGATGAAATCAGTTATTCCGTCATTGACGATATTCCCTTGTACGCGGATTCTCTCGCATGGGCCGGGGATAAATTATATGATACATCCTCGGATATCTTCCATTTTTCCTTTCTCGGCAGGACAGGGTCATTCATGATGGACGATAGCGGCCAATTCATCATCTTCGGAACAAACGGGGCCTTCGGGGAGTTGTCCGTAACGGTGGACTTTGATGCCGACAATCTGTCGGAGGTCCAGGTTTATTCTTTTGAGATTCGGACCGGAGATGGTTACCGATATCTTTTCGGGGAAAGCCGTGACGACATTGAGTACTCCGTCAGCAGTCTCAACGACGGGCAGACCATACAGCCTACCGGCTGGTGGCTGTCTTCTATCATAGCCCCATCCGGAAACCGGATGACTTTCCACTATCCTCAGCGGGGTCTGGAGAACAGGATCGATCATATTTACACACCTGTAATCCAATACGAATGGTGGACGGACATCGAACATAGCCAAGGGGGATATACCGGTCAACACTGGAGTTCCGTCGTATCCATGCTCCGCCCTTTGTTGAGCACGGTGAGAATTAACGAGCGTTCTGTCATTCAGTTCTCTCTGGTCGGGAAAGCACAGGAGGAGGTATTCCAACTTCCCGCGGTGGATTTCAGCCGCGGTTTACAGGCCATTCCTCCGGTCCTTTCAGCAGCCCAATCCCGGCGATTGTCTTCGTTGTCCGTTTGTAATTCGGACGCGGACACAGTTGAAGTCGTCTCTTTGTCCGTGCAGTATGACACGGGGTCCGGAAAGATGTTTCTTTCCGGGACGGAAAGCCGTTCGGTAGGACGGCATTCCTTTGGCTATAAAACTGTTCCATCAGGCAGTTTCCCTCCTTGCGACACCTATCAAACTGATTATTGGGGGTATTGGAACAATGGGGGGATTCCGGATCTACGCTTGTACTCTTTGACTGCCAACGGCGGCTTGTATAACCAGATGTCAGGGACATCGAAAGACCCTGACTATCCGCGAAGCGTTTCCGGTGCTCTGACGGAAATCACTTATCCGACCGGAGGCACTTCGACCATTTTATATGAACAAAACAGTGCCGCAAAAGGCGTGGACCGGTCTGTTTTGGAACGTCCTTATCTTCGGGATGACATCACGCCTCCTGCCGGTGGTGTTCGCGTAAAGAAGATTATCCATTCATGCAATGGATATCAAGAGGCAGAGACTTATATTTACAAGTTCCCCAACGGGTCGGACAGCGGCATTTTGTTATGGATGCCCCGGTACGCCATTGCCTGTGAAGTGACAGTCCTCACCCCACTGCGTCTCGTCCATTTGATCAACACGGGCTTCTCGTACGAGGGTGGCTACAACTGGAGGGGACAGAGCCATATCGGATACTCCCATGTAACCGTCCTTCATCCGGACGAGTCCTTCACGGAATACCGCTTCGTCGATTATGACGCATGCCCTGACAATTATGACGGATTCACCGAAGTGTCGAAAACGGGTGGAATATATGATTTCTCCATGGAGGAAAGCGACTTTTATCACAATCTGTTCCTTCCTCCCTCCATTGATTATGGCGGTCTCCGCGGACGTATCCAATCCGTCTCGGATTATATGGAAGACAACGTCTTGCGACGTAAGGTGGAGTATCAATATCAAACGGTACTGACGGCGGTCTGCCCCACTTTCATCAATTCCATCAGTCGCTTCTATCGTGTCCCGTTCCGGGGGATCAGGGTCTGCCAGATATCCGAGGAAATCCGGGAATATGAAGATGAAGTGCCGAAATTGAAAACGGTTTCCACCGGATACAATGCATTGGCCCAAAAAGAATTCGAATCCAACAGTGATGTCACAACCCATTCGGGCTATGCTACATATACACGCTATTCGCACGAAACGGACACCTCGGCACTGAAAACTTGTCCTTCGATGGTCGTCCATACCGTCATCCGTGGAACGCAGCAATACGTAACGTCGCTTGAACGATATACTTACGACAGTCAGTGGCGTCATGCTTCTCCCGTGAAGGTTCAGGTTACACAATGGAATGTCCCACAACCGCTTCCGCAGGATCCATTCAGCATTTCCCCGTATTATGGCGAAACCAGCACCGTTTTCTTGACCTATGACAACCGATTCCGGCTTGTCCGGGCGGTCGGGCCGGGTGGACGGACCTTTTCCTATACCTGGGACAATGCCGGACGGCATATCATACAGAAATCAGGCTCCTTGCCTGTTGATATTACACTTTTCAACTGGAAGGACCTTGTAGGCCTGACACAGGAAACGGCACCGACAGGACAGGTCACCCAATGGGAGTACGACGGGAAAAGACGCCTGAAATACAAAAAAAACAGTCTTGGACAGAAAGAAGTTGAATACCAATATCATTTGAATCATGAATAAGAAACATATCACCGCGTCGCTATTGCTCGCGTCGCTGACTGCCCTTTGGACTATGCTCACGGCTCAGCCGAGCGGAAACAACTATATTTATAAGAAGACCTTCCGGAATGCATCCGGTTCGGTTTATTCTGAGGATATATCCTTTTATAACGGACTGGGTTATCTGGATCAGACGATGGAGTTGGACGTGTTCTCCGGTGATGCCAGAGTCTCCATGTACAAGATGGATCCAATGCGCCGACTGGATGCGAAAGCATATCTTCCTTTCATTTTCGATGTCGATATGGGAAGCTATTTAGGTCCTGCTGCTACCTATCAGGCCGAATACTACGAGGACCGTACGTCACGTCCTTTTGTGGAGACAGTATATGAACGGGGATCTGCCGGACGCCCCCTTAGTGTCCAAAAGGCTGGAGATGTTTATCAGACCGATGGGAGGCGTCTGGAATACCTGTATGGCTACAATACCGCAGCCGATGGTATCCGTGACCTTCAATATCATTATCGAAACGGCTCATTCACATCTTCTTCGAATCCGCCATACGTGGTGAACGCCGGCATCCTGCCTGCCAATTCGCTATACATGACCCGTACGGTCACGGAGGACCATGATACCTCCTTTGTATTCAGGGATGCCTATGATAAAACCATATGCGAACGGCGGATGAACGAAGGATTGGCGCATGATACGTATTATGTCTATGACCTGACCGACCGTCTGGTCTGTGTTATCCAGCCGGAAGGTAGCACACGTCTTGGTAGCAGCTTCAGTTTCGGAGATACTTTCGCCAATAAGTATTGTTTTACTTTTGAGTATGACGCACGTGGCAGGCTTATAAGGCGGTATGTTCCCGGTTCGGGAGAAGAGCGTTTTGCATACGATCTTCGTGACCGGATGGTCTATTGCGACGATGCATTGATGAGGGCGAACAACATCGGGAAATACATCATCTATGACGCGATGGACCGGATTGTGGAGGAAGGGTTTGGAGAAGGGCCTGATGAAAGCTGGAATTATCTGACATTGGTAATTGAGGAAGGAGAGTTTCCGGAAGAGAATGGTTTTGAAGGTGATCTCCATCCGACACGGCAGGTGTGGTATGTGCCGGACCATTGTTCGTGGGACCTCTTCCGGGAGGAAGAGGATATGGGGTTGACGGATACGGATGTTGACTGGAATCATTGCCGGACAATGATTTCATATGAGAGGATTTGGGATGCGCCCTCATATGGATCGTCTTCTGTGATGTTTCGGGATTCAACGTTTACGGAACGCCAGTATTATTATGACAATCTGGGACGACTCCTTCAGGTAGCGGAGAAGGACAGGTGGACGGGTTTGTACTCCTGGCATAGCTACAATTATAACCATCAGGGACAGGTGACTTCGGAATTGGAACGCCATGCAGGGAACATCAATGCCGATGGCGACTGGGTGATGCATGAACATTCCTATGACATTCGCGGGAGGAAAACCGGAACCACCATTTCCTCGGACGGATTCAGCCGATCGGTTGCCTTGGACTATGACGATATGGACCGGCTGGCTACGATGCAGACGGGAGCCGTAACTGAAACACGGTCATACAATCTTCAAGGCTGGCTTTCGACCCGTAACACGCTGATAGGGAGCCAGTCTGTCCTTCAAAACTGGAATTACTATGATCTACCTGCTGCCAACCGCCGCTACGATGGGAAAATCCGAAATCAGGTGCTGCAGTTTTCCCTCACTGATAATGTCCTGCAGCAGTATGAATATGACCATCTGGGACGGTTGAGCGGATACGGGGACTCCCGCGGCGGAACGGAGGATTACCGGTATGACAGGAATGGGAACCTTGTAGGGATAACAACGGAAAACATCTTCCGCGAGGCTCTCACAACCCGCACGTTTGACGGGAATCGAATGACCTGCCAGTCTATTTACGGGATGGACCTCACCACGGATGGCGAGATCGAATTCGATGAGGAGTACGAGTGGAATGCCAACGGGGCGCTTTCGGAAACGGATAATGGCGATTCGTTTACATACAATGTACTCGGCTCGCTTTCCGGGTATAATGCATATAACACGGGTCTTGACTATCGATATCTTTCCGACGGGACGAAAGTCTCTGGCGTGGATTTTGCGGGAAAAGGTTTGGAATACAGGGGCTCGTTCATCTACAGGAAGGATGGGAGTGACAGCGGCCGGAGATTGGAGAGCATCGCGATGCCGACGGGGCGTTTATACGCGCTGGAATCTTCACCGGGAGTCCGGAGTTGGTCCGACCGTCATTTTGTGCAGAACCAGGTCGGGAGTACTGTTGCTGTTGTTGAACTTGGCCACACTGCCGGCGGATCGCCGACGGCCACCCTGCTGGAAAAGACGAGCTACAGCCCTTATGGTGATGAAATGTATACTTTCGGAACGACGCGTGACTCATTGAGCCGTTTCCGTTTCAACGGAAAGGAACTCCAGGACATGATCGGGAACGCAGACCCCGGATTGCTGGACTACGGCGCCCGTATGTTCTCACCGCTTCTTTCATCCTGGACCTCTCCCGACCCGCTCGCAGACAAGTATTTCTCCCTCAGTCCCTACGCTTTCTGCGCCGGTGATCCGGTGAATTATGTGGATCCGAGTGGGGAAACTATAGATTTTACAAATGCATTCCTTGAGAATTCCGAGGTTACTAATAAAATTATTCTTGATTTATGTGAAAAAACCGGACTGTCCCTCTCGTTAAATGAGCGAAAACAACTGGTTTATCAAACTGATGATCATGGTAATCCTATGATTATGTGCGATTCAGAAGGGAATTGTATTGGTAGCCCAACTGCAAGAGACATGGTAATAGATGCAATTGAGCATTCGGAATCCGTTTCTGTCTTTTCTTTGGACAATAAGTCGTCATCAGGAGGAGGGCATCAGATTAATATAAATGGTAATCAAGTTGAAGGTTTCATAAACGGTTCTTCTGTTGACATTAATTCATCTACGATGGGATATGCAATGACTTTTCTTCATGAATTATCTCACACTGACATTGGAGGCAATTTACAGGATCCATATAGTGTTGTTGATGGGTCTCGAGTTTATATCGAGGGAATCCCGGGGCAAGTTGAGGATAAAATGAATCAGATTAGACAAGAGTTAGGAAGAGACTATGGACAACGTATGTCATATACTGCATTTCCAATGAATGACGTCAACATCGTTCCTTTTTCTTTCTCCGCATTGTTTTCTTTGGATAATAGTGTTTTCCCATCTCGTTCATTCATTCGTTATTAAAATGAGACATTATTTTTTTTCTATCCCTTGCTTTTTCTTGCTTGTTTCCTTTACAGGGACTCCATTGTCACAGTTTTATGAGAACGCTTATGATCATATCTGTGCAGATACTTTCGTTGTCAATTATTGGTCGATTCCTCCTTCCGCTTCCCCTTATTCCGTATTTCCGAAGCCGGTTTCATCCGAATGGCTTCCGGAAATGGGATCAGGAAGGGTTGCATCCTCGGAAGGAGGTTCTGTCGAGGCGATAAAAGAATTAGCCGGAAAGCATCCCCTCCAATCATCTCCGGTCTGTGTGGCTTTCAGTACCCTCGTGGACTCGGTGCTATTTGCAGATGTTGCTATGGTTTACAGAGACATTGATTCAGAAAAGGCATTGGAATGGAATGAGTTATGGTCATTCAACGAGGTTTTCTCGTATCGCCTTGTTTTTGACGGAAAAGCCCGTTTAAAAGAGGTGTCCCGCCTTCTCTCTAACGTTGATTATTGTCCAGCAGGTAAGAAACAGTTTTCCCGTCCTCCTATTCCTATGACTCCGAAGGTTCTATTATGTCGATAATTATGAAAGGAAAACGTTGATACTCACGCCTGGGACTCGAACAACAATGGCGTCTTTTTTTCGATGGTCCCATTTCCCCTTTTCGTTGGAGCTGACTCAATAGTGAGTTGGCTCCTTCGTATTGGCACAGGGGGGAGGCTCGGACACGTTTTTGCGGGGGAAGACGATCTTTTTGAAAAAAAACTTGCTTGTGCCGCAGTGCGGCACAAGCTCGTCTTATCTTTGCACCGTGAAACAAAAACGATGCAGTCATGAGAAACACGGATTACAACCTCGACGCCCTCGGTTCCTTCCTCTCCACCGAAGCCTCTTTCCAGGCCCTGAAGGACATGATTTCCGACTTCGACCTCGAATTCCAGGCCGTCAATCCGCTTTGAGGCTGACGGCGATATGCTCCTTGTCCGGCGTCACGCCGACCCGCAGGGTGCGGACTTCCGCCTGGCCGCGGGCGAGGATGCGGTCGGAGAGGATGAACTCCGAGACCGGGTCCTCGATCATCCGGGTGACGGCCCGCTTGAGCGGCCGGGCGCCGAAACTGGGATCGTAGCCCGCGTCCGCCACCAGCCGCTTGGCGGCGGGGGTGACGTTGAGCCGGTAGCCGGCTTCCAGGGCGCGTTCGCGCAGGTCCTTCAGCTCGATGTCGATGATGGCCTCGATGTCCTCCTTCGTCAGGGCGTTGAAGAAGACCTGCTCGTCCACCCGGTTGATGAATTCCGGCGGGAAGGCTTTCCGGACGGCCTTCTCCAGCACTTTCTTCCGGTCGGCGCCGACGTTCCGGCCCGCCGTGGCGAAACCGATCCCGTTGCCGTAATCCTCCAGGTCGCGGCTCCCGACGTTCGAGGTCATGATGACGATCGTGTTCCGGAAATTGACCGTCCGGCCGTTGCTGTCCGTGAGCCGGCCTTCGTCCATCACCTGCAGGAGCAGGTTGAAGATGTCCGGATGGGCCTTCTCGATCTCGTCGAGGAGGACGACGCAGTAGGGTTTCCGGCGGACACGCTCGCTGAGCTGGCCGCCCTCCTCATAGCCGACATAGCCGGGAGGCGCGCCGATGAGGCGCGAGACGGAGAATTTCTCCATGTACTCGCTCATGTCGATCCGGACCATGTTCTCCTCGGAATCGAACAGGTATTCCGCCAGCGACCGTGCCAGCTGCGTCTTTCCTACGCCCGTGGGGCCGAAGAACAGGAACGTACCGATGGGACGGTGCGGATCCTTGAGTCCGGCCCGGCCCCGCTGGATGGCCCGGACCACCGTGTCGATGGCGCTGTCCTGGCCGATGATGCGGGATTTGAGGCGCTGGCTCATCTTCAGGATGCGGTTTCCTTCGGATTCGGCCACGCGGCCGGCCGGGATCCCTGTCATCTTGGAGACGACCGAGGCGATGTCTTCGCCGGTGACGACGGACGGGCTGCCCTTTTTCCGGGCGAGGTTCAACCGCACCATGGAGCCGGCCTCGTCCAGGGCGTCGATGGCCTTGTCGGGCAGGGATTTGTCGGTGATGTAGCGGTCCGTCAGGCGGACGGCGGCCTCCAGGGCCTCGTCCGTATAGGTGATATGATGGAAGTCCTCGTAATGGGATTTGAGCTGCCGGAGGATATGCAGCGTCTCATTGACATCGGTGGGCTCCAAGACGGTTATCTGGAACCGGCGGTCCAGGGCGCAGGCCTTCTCCACGATCTTCGTGAATTCGTCCATGGTGGTCGCGCCCACGCACTGGAGTTCGCCACGGGCCAGGGCCGGCTTGAGCATGTTGGCCGCGTCCAGGCTGCCGGACGCCCCGCCGGCGCCCACGATGGTGTGGAATTCGTCGATGAACAGGATGAGGTCCGGATCCGTCTGGGCCTCTTTGATGATGGCTTTCAGGCGTTTCTCGAAATCGCCCCGGTACTTGGTGCCGGCCACCACCGACGCGATGTCCAGCGAGATGATCCTTTTCTTGGCCAGGACGGGGGAGATGTCCCCGGAGGCGATCCTCAGGGCGATCCCTTCCACGATGGCGGACTTGCCCACGCCCGGTTCGCCGATGAGCATCGGATTGTTCTTCTTGCGCCGGCCCAGGATTTCGATGACGCGGGCGATTTCCGTATCACGGCCTACGACCGGGTCCAGTTTCCCTTCCCGGGCGGCCTTGGTCAGGTCGTAGCCGAACTCCTCCATGTCCACGCCGCCCTTCTTGCCGGTACCGGCCTCTTCCTCCTCGTTCTCGGCATCGGCCTGGGCCGGCTGCTGGTCCTGGCCCGGGACGCGGAGCATCCCCTCGCTTTCCATGTAGGAAAGCATCTTGCCGTAATCCACGCCGCGGGCGCGGAGGTAAGCCTGTCCGTAACTGTCCGTCGTGCGGCACAGGGCGAGCAGCAGGTGGTGCGGGGCGGCTTCCGGACTCTTGAGCCGGGTCGCCTCCATCACGGTGATGCTCAAGACGTTCTGCGCCTGACGGGAGAAATTGATATGGTCGATCTCGGAGTAGGGGATCGTCTCGTTCGTAAAGATCCTTCCGTCGATGAAGGACTTCAGTTCCGCGGGCTCGACGCCGAGTCCCCGGAGCGTCTCGAAGGCGGAGTTCTCCTCATGACGGATGATGCCGAGG
>JAEEGL016528866.1_pt1 | contig 16982 bp, 11 predicted proteins | sample 9134231 | NCBI WGS metagenome assembly JAEEGL01 (sample SAMN16246548, study PRJNA631951) | gut metagenome | biome: gut microbiome; feature: rumen; material: fiber-attached | host: Bos | place: Iran: Karaj | collected 2018-10
GGTATGCGCTCTCTTCGTTTTTCGGGATAATCGTTATCCTTGTGGTCATCGGATTCGTGTGCCTCGGCGCTTATGAACTGATAAAGACCCGGAGCCTTACCGGAGTCGATCCCGATATTTATGCTCTTGCAGTGGTGTATTTCATCATGGCGGTATTTTATATCGTCTTTGATAAAGTTATCGTTATCAATTACAGGCCGGTGCTTGAGGGAGAGAAGCTGGCAGCCTCGTATCCTTCTTCACATACCCTTATGGCTGTAACGGTTATGGGAACCGCCATAATAGCCCTTTACAGGCGATTCGCAAGACAGAATGTGAGGGTCGTTGTATTCGCGGCAGGCATGCTTAGCATGCTTTTTGCGGTACTGACAAGGTTCTTGAGCGGAGCACACTGGATCACGGATATCCTGGCTTCGTTCATGCTCGGAGCCTCGCTCGTTGCGCTTTATGCGGCACTTGCGGAGTACTCGTTCGTTCTCCGCAAACAGATCAAACAGTCTTCGCGCGAAAACGGCCGGAGAGGAAGAAGAACGGAGTTTGAAAATGAAAATGAATAATTTCTGCGAAAGTCGGAAAAAACGTATATGCAACAGCAGGGCCCTGACGGCTCTACTGTTGTGTTTTTCACTGCTCATCTGCGGATGCTCGGGCGGAAAGCGCGCAGCGGACCCGGCAGTTACGGATGTACCGGGCGGGCAGGAAAGCTCAGCCGGTGTTACCACGGCACCCGGCGGACAGGAAGGTTCAGCCGGTGTGAACGGAACACCTGACGGACAGGCCGGTGTAACGGATATTGACGGAACGCAGGGAACGGATGTTACGAATGATCAGGACGGACAGAATGCGGAAGATGAAAGTACCCTTACACCGATCACTGTGGATCTTTCGCAGACTTATCAGACTATGGACGGATTCGGCGCGGCATATACCTGGTACGGCGAGAGGCTTCTGAACGCAAAGAATGCGGAAGCGGGGCTTGACGCGCTCTTTACCGACGCGAAGCTTACCGTGCTGAGATTCAAGAACGAATACAGCTACCATGTTGAAGGCAAGGCCGCCAATGCGGTGACCATGGCAAGAAACTATAAAGAAGCAAGAGACAGGGCTGCCAGGTACGGCGAAAAGGTTATTGTCCTCATGTGCTGCTGGTCGCCTCCCGCATTTTTGAAATCGGACAATTCCATAGCAAAAGGCAGCGGAACGCTGGCAAAAAACGCCGATGGCGGATATGTTTACGACGAATACGCGCAGTGGTGGGTCGATTCGCTGAAATATTACAAGTCATATGGCATTCAGATAGATTATCTGTCGATCCAGAACGAAGTCGATTTTCCTCCCGACGATTATGAAGGATGCCAGTTCGGACCGAAGGAAACTCCGTCAAAGGCTTCGTACGCAAAGGCATTTATCGCTGTCTACGATGCCCTGCAAAGGGAATTCGGGGACGATGCGCCGAAAATGATCGGACCGGAGAGCATGAGCTGTACGCCCGCTGATCTGCTCGGGTATACCGGTGACATTTTGAAAGAACGCCCGGAAGCACTGAGCGGAGTGGCTTATCATCTCTATGTCGGCGGAAACGGCGACTCGAACACCAATACCGTTCAGCCGGTCAGCTTTATGGCTAATTTTACCGGGATCAAAAAATACTTCGCGGATATCAGACGCTGGCAGACGGAGTATTATATAGGAAAGGGAATACAGACTTCCGAACTGCTCTATTACGCCCTGACCTGCGCCGATATGACCGCATACCTGTATTGGAGCGGTGTGTGGGATGATTCGACGCCGGACAGGTTTGAGGCATTTGACCTTGTTGAGGTCAATTCCTCGGGAGAATGGAGGCTGACCGCCAATTATTATGCGATGCGTCATTATTCGCAGTTCATCAGACCCGGATATACGAGGGTCGAAGCCAAAGCGGAAGATTCGGGCGCCAAGGTTTGCGCATTTGTTTCTCCGTACAGGGATAAGACAGCCATAGTCATCGTGAACAGTTCCGACAGGGAGTTTACATACAGACTTGCGATAGACGGCTATACGATAACGGACAGCAGGATGTATCTGAGCGAGTTTGGCGACGACTGCAGCTCCGCGGAGAAATGCTTCATGGATATCGGCGGATATGACAAGAGTAAGGGTATCACCGTTCCGGCCAAGTCGGTTATCTCCGTCGATCTGACGGGATATGAAGGAGATACGCCGGTTCAGGTGCCTGCGGTCACTCCAATCGTATATGATAATGAAGTGATCACCGAAGAGATAATACCGGATACTCCTGACGAGGGCGAAAAGATCCTTGTTTCGAAGCATTTTGACGACAGGACCGATATATCCGCATTTTCGGGAATGGGTTCGGGACACGCGGAATATTCCGACAATACAGGAGCTGACGGAAAAGCGGGTTGCATGAAGGTTGCGGGCAGATCCGCCGACTGGAACGGACTGTCGATGGCTCCCGAATATTTCTCGGATTACGGATGCAGACTGTATGTATCCTATGACTGCATGATGGAAAATACGGGATCCACGATCTCATGCACACCGACATTTACGGCTTCGGGTTCGGCATATTATCCTTCGGGCGAGTTTGACAGGGTAGTGTGCGAGAACATGGAAGCAGGAAAATGGTATCATGTCGAAGGCTTCATGTCGATGTATGATAACATGGACGCCGGCAGTTACAGGCTTTACTGGGAATCGCCCGGCAATACGGACGATATCTGGCTTGACAATATAGAAGTGAAAGTGCTTTATTCCGAGAAGGCGGGAAGCTTTATCGCGGAATGAGGTATCAGGTGAATAATATTTTGGACCGGAGAGATACTTATGAATATGGAATTTGAGCGCAAGCTCGCAATACCTATGGAAGTCAAGGAAATGTTCCCGATCGATGCGGCTGTTGCCGATACGGTTGAGAAAAAGAGGGAAGAGATCAAAAAGATCATTTCCGGAAGGGATGAGAGGATACTCCTGATAATCGGTCCATGCTCGGCAGACCGTGAGGACGCGGTGATAGATTATATCTGCAGACTGATGCCCGTTCAGGAAAAGGTAAAGGAGAAGGTCCTTATCGTACCCCGGATATATACAAACAAACCGAGGACGACCGGCGACGGGTACAAAGGACTGCTGCATTCTCCGGTTCCCGGGGAGAAACCGGACCCGTTCAAGGGCATTATCTCAACGCGTGAGCTCCATATGCGGGCGGTGAAGGAGACGGGCTTCGGCTGCGCCGATGAAATGCTTTATCCCGAAAGCTACAAATATGTTGACGATCTGCTCGGCTATGTCACGATCGGCGCACGTTCGGTGGAGGACCAGCAGCACAGGCTCACGGCAAGCGCGGTCGAGACCGCTGTGGGAATGAAGAATCCGACAAGCGGGGATATGTCCGTAATGATGAATTCGATCCATGCCGCACAGCATCCGCATACTTTTATATACCGTGGCTGGGCGGGGCATTCCGCAGGCAATGAATTTGCCCACGCTGTACTGCGCGGATTCAATACCAAAGGAGGACAGACCTTCCCGAATTATCATTATGAAGATATCATCAATCTCCATGAAATGTATGAAAGATCGGACCTGAAGAATCCGGCTGTCATTATCGACACCAATCATGCGAATTCGCACAAGAACCCGTTCGAACAGCCCCGTATCATAAATGAGGTCATGAGCTACCGCAAATGGAACGAAGAAGCCAGAAAACTGGTAAAGGGCTTCATGGTGGAGAGCTATATTGAAGACGGCAACCAGGATATCGGGGGAGGCATTTACGGAAAGTCGATCACCGACGCGTGTCTCGGATGGGAGAAGACCGAAAGACTGATCCTTGAACTTGCCGAAACGGTATGATCAGCAAAATTTGACAGGTCTTGTTTTCGGCTGTCAAAGGTGCTTCTGTTCAAAATATGGTAAAAAGGAACAAAAAACGAAGGCCATTTTTAGTAAATAATGGTAAAATATGAAGCAACTCATGATTTGAATATAGCAATATTTGACAAGACGATATATGAAAAAATAATTAAAATCAAGTTTATAGTATATTTATTTGTGCGCTTTTTGCTGTTGTTTACTGTATTTTTACAGCCTGAGGCGAGAATATTTTGTTACAAAAGAGGTAGCTATGGAAAAAACGGGCACAAAAAAGAAATGGTTGATCTTCCTGGGAGTAGTAGCCGCAATAGTTCTGATCATGGTACTCATGTCCTTGAGACCTGTGGAAAATTATGCGGAGAAGTATGCGAATTCTGATCTGAGCAGGCAGGTCTCCGGTCTTGAAAGAACGGGCACCTACAAGGAATATCTTGACAGCCATGCCGATGCTCAGTTTCCCGGCGATGAGATCGTTGTGGATGTTACCGCCTATACATCGGAAGGTGATGTAAGAACTGCGGACGCAGCCGAGATCGCTTCATACAAGAACTCGGAGAATATCTCGTCGGCAGTGTTCACCGAACTCAATTCTAAACTGTCATATGACGTCAATGTAACCAATCCCGGATTTTATAATTTATATATCGAGTACGCGGTTCCCGTTTCTCACGGAGTTCCCGCCGAGCGAAGCATCATCATCAATGACGTGATCCCGTTCGAGGATGCTCAGAACATCAGCCTTACCCGTATCTGGAAAGACGGCGGCGAGAAGAAGGTTGATAACCAGGGCAACGAGATCAGACCTTCGCAGGTTGAGGAATTCAGCTGGCAGAGTACACTGATCAGCGATGACCGCGGATACGAGAGTGAGCCTTACAAGTTCTATTTTAATGCGGGCAGCAACAAGATCACCATCGGCGGAGAGAATGAACCGCTTCTTATCGGTGCACTGAAGCTCGTTCCTGTCAGCAAGGGTTATTCCTATGCCGATTATACCCGCGACAATGCAGGCAAGGCCAACAACGCGTCGGGCTTCGAAAAGAAGATCCAGGGCGAAGATTCGACATATCGTTCGGAATCATCGCTTTACGCAAAATTTGACAGATCGTCACCCACTACCGAACCGAACAGCGTTACTTATACCAAGCTGAATTATGTCGGCGGTGATGCATGGAAGACCAACGGCCAGTGGATCGAATGGCCCTTCAGTGTTGATAAGGACGGCTTCTATGAGATAACGATCAAGGCCCGCCAGAATTATTCCCGCGGTAACGTTTCCAACAGAAAGATATATATTGACGGCGTGGTTCCTTTTGACGAACTGAATGCCATCAAGTTCAAATATGACAACGACTGGCAGTACATGACCCTCGGCGATGACGACGGCAATGCTTACCAGTTCTACCTCACCGCAGGTGAGCACATTATCAGGATGGAAGCTACACTCGGACAGCTTGGCGCTATCCTGACCGAAATGGAAGACTCGACATACCGTCTTAACCAGGTATACAGAAGACTTCTGGTTTATACCGGAGCGAGCCCCGACCAGTACCGTGACTACCATATCGAGACTTCGTATCCCGAAGTTATCGATGCAATGGATATCGAGAGCAAACGTCTGTTCAAGATAGTTGACGACATGGTCGAATACAGCGGACAGAAGGCAGAGAGTATCGCCACCTGCCAGACCGTTGCCCTTCAGCTTGAGAGATTCGTCAAGAAGCCTCAGAAGATCACTACCGAGTTCACCACCTTCAAGGACAATGTTACCGCGATCGGTACTTCGGCGCTGACTCTGAGCGAGAGCAAGCTGGATGTTGACTTCCTTGTGGTTTCTTCAGCCGATGTCGATATCGAGAAGAAGAAAGCCAATGTATTTACCAAACTGTGGCATGAAGCAAAGTCCTTCGTTGCTTCCTACTTCGTTGATTACAATGCCGTAGGTGATGTTTACAGCGACAACGGCGAGGTTATCAAGGTTTGGGTTATGACCGGTCGTGATCAGGGTACCATTCTCAAGTCCATGATCGATGATGATTTCACACCCAATACCGGAATACCGGTCAACGTTGAGATCGTTGACGCGGGCGCATTGCTGAACGCTGTTATGTCGGGCAACGGCCCCAATGTTGCGCTTACCGTAGGTTCCGACCAGCCCGTTAACTATGCGCTGCGTGGCGCTTCCGAGGACCTTAAGCAGTTCCCCGACTGGAAAGAAGTTTATGACAATTATTTCCCGAGTTCTTACAAGCAGTACGAGCTTCTTGATGAGAACGGCGAGATCCATATTTACGGAGTTCCCGAGACACAGACATTCAACGTAATGTTCTATCGTAAGGACATCCTCGAAGAACTTGAACTTGAAGTTCCCCAGACCTGGAAAGAGCTGATAGAGATGCTCCCGACCATCCAGGGTAACAACCTTTCGGTAGGTCTTCCTTCCGCAGCGGGCAGCAGCTCGACAGGTGCCGCATCTACGGCGCTGATGTCGAACAACCCCGATCTTTCGTTGTACTTCACGCTTCTGTTCCAGAACGGCGGCGACATGTACAATGAGAAGGGAACCAAGACGACGGTCAACGACGAAGCCGGAATGAAGGCAATCGATGATTATATCAGATATTTCAACGATTACGGTCTTCCTACCGTATACGACTTCGTAACAAGATTCCGTTCGGGCGAGATGCCTATAGGAATCGCTCCTTATTCGACTTACAACCCTCTTCAGGTATCGGCACCCGAGATCAGGGGTCTGTGGGAGTTCACCCTTATCCCCGGAACCGAGAAATTCGCTGCCAACGGCAATCCGCTGATCCTTCAGGGCGGTGACAATATCGACAGGTCCGATTTCATTGCCGGTGCCGCAACGATGATGATCGCTACCGATAACGAAGTGCTGAAGAAGAATTCATGGGAATTCATGAAATGGTGGGCTAAGCCCCAGACACAGATCAATTTCGGACGCGAGATAGAAGCGCTGCTCGGTTCGTCGGCACGATATGCTACAGCGAACAGGACCGCCTTCTCAAGCCTTTCATGGAGTGCCAAGGACATCGCGGTACTCGAAGAGCAGTGGGGATGGACCAAGGGTATCCGCGAGGTTCCCGGCGGTTACTTTACGGGACGTCATATCACCAACGCGATCCGTAAGGTCATCAATACAAAATGTGATACACGAGAGGCTATCATCGATTATTCGATCCTGATAGATGAGGAAATAGTAAAGAAACGTAAAGAGTTCGGTCTTCCGATCGAAGACTGATAAAAGAACCGAAACACTGATATAGTGGGATGGAGACAAACTCATGAAAGAAATGATATCTAAGTACTTTAAATTAAAGAGACACAATATCTCAGTCGGATGGAAGAAAGCCAAGCTTTCCAAGATGTGTTATCTTTTCCTCCTTCCGTATGCGGTGCTGTTTGCGATGTTCTTCGTTTACCCCGTTGTTGCATCGATCTATTTCAGCTTCACATACTATAACATCCTGGAAGCTCCGAGATTCCTCGGCCTGTCCAACTATATCAGCCTTATCCTTGAGGATGATATATTCCTGATCGGCGTGAAGAACACTTTCATGATCGCGATCATCACCGGACCGCTGGGATATATCCTTTCCTTCCTTTTCGCATGGCTCATCAATGAGCTTCCGAGAATGATCCGAAGCGTAGCGGTAGTTATTTTCTATGCGCCTTCGCTTGCAGGTACATGCTACACGATCTTCTCGATCTTCTTCAAGGGAGATCAGTACGGATATGTCAATTCATTCCTTATCGAATGGGGTATCATAGAACGGCCTATCCTGTTCTTCATCAATCCTACATACATGCTTCCGATCTGTATGATAGTTATCATCTGGATGAGTATGGGTACCGGCTTCCTTTCGTTCGTTGCCGGTCTGCAGGGTGTTGATCCCGCCCAGCTCGAAGCAGGCTGTATCGACGGTGTCAAGAACCGCTGGCAGGAGCTGTGGTATATCACACTTCCTTCCATGAAGCCCATGCTTATATTCGGTGCGGTTATGACCATTACTTCTTCATTCAACGTATGTGACGTTACCATGGCTCTGTGCGGCTATCCCAGTACCGATTATGCGGCAAGAACGATAGTTACCCACCTGTTCGACTATGGTACATCAAGATTTGAAATGGGTTATGCGTGCGCGATCGCAACGTTGCTGTTCCTCATCATGATCGTATGCAACAAGGCCATCCAGAGCCTGATCAGAAGAGTTGGTACCTGATAAATATTTCGTACATTCAAGCAACTGATTAAAAAATACGGAGAAAGATACGATGAGTAAGGATAAGAAGAAAAAAGAAGCGGTTGTAAAAGAATATCATAAACCACTGATCCGAAGAAGAAAACCCAATCGTTCGGTCGGCGGCGATATTGCAATGTATGTATTTCTTGCACTGGTTGCGTTTATCATGGCGTTTCCGATCATATTTGCCGTAGCCAATGCATTAAAGCCCCTTGATGAGCTGTTCAAGAATCCTCCCAGGATCCTGGCTCTTCATCCGACTTTTAACAACTTCTCCGATCTGTTCGTTACAATGGGTAAATCATGGGTTACTTTCACAAGATACCTGTTCAATACCATTTTCATCACGGCAGTCGGAACGGTCGGACATCTGCTCATTGCTTCGATGGGTGCGTTCGTGCTTGCCAAGTATGAGTTCCCCGGTTCACGCGGGTTCTTCAAACTTGTTACCACCGCGATCATGTTCACCGGTTATGTAACACAGATCCCCAACTACATCCTGCTCAGCAAACTGGGTTGGATCGATACATACTGGGCTGTTATCATTCCGGCATTTGCTTCGCCGATGGGTCTCTTCCTTATGAAGCAGTTCATGGAAGGACTTCCGATGTCGCTTGTTGAAGCCGCCAAGATCGACGGAGCCAATGAGTGGAAGGTATTTACGAATATCGTAATGCCGAACGTTAAGCCCGCATGGATGACGCTTATCATCTTTTCGGTACAGGGCCTGTGGAACAACAGGGCATCCAACGTAATATTCTCCGAAGAGAAGAAGACATTACCGTTCGCGATGCAGCAGATCCAGGGCGGCGGTATCGCGCGTACCGGTCAGGGCGCTGCGGTTCTGGTAGTACTGATGGTAGTTCCCATTGCGTTGTTTATTTTCTCTGAGACGCAGATCCTTGAAACGATGGCTAGTTCAGGTATGAAAGACTGAAAATTTATCCTGAGGTGTGGAGATACATATGAAAAAGAATTTGGTAAGATTCACAGCGGTATTTCTGGTACTGATCCTGGCATGTTCGCCCGTCAGTGCCCTGGCAGAGGCCAGCTATACCTACGTATATGATTTCTGGGGAGAATATCAGGAATGTCCCGATGCCTACAATGTAAGCGCGGTTATCACTTCCGCGGATCTTGGGCTCGAAGTGCCGATCAAGAACCCTCAGGGCCTCTATACGCACGGTAATTCCCTTTATCTGGTAGACACGGGCAATAACCGCATTATCGAGCTCAACCGTGTTTCATCGGAGAAGCTTGAAGTTGTCAGGATCATCGACAGCTTTAACGGCGGTCCCGGCCCGAATACTTTCAATTCTCCCATGGATATCACGATCTCGGAAGACGGCAATATATTCATTTCCGATATGAACAATTTCCGTATCCTGAAGCTTGATAAAGACCTGAATTACATTATGGAATTCACCAAGCCCAATGATCCCACGCTTGACGCGAAGCTCAGCTTCACACCGTCCAAGATCGTTGTGGATACCGCTGAGCGTGTTTACTGCGTTGCTGCAGGTATCAACAAGGGACTTGTAAAATATGAGCCCGACGGAGTATTCTCCGGATTCGTCGGAGCAACTCCCGTTACATATGATTTCTGGGATTATGTATGGAAGCATTTCTTCGCATCGCAGGAACAGCGTGCGCAGATGATCAACTTTGTTCCCACCGAATATGATAACCTTTATATCGACAGGGAAGGCTTCATCTATGTTTGCCGTGACGGTGTGCTTGAAGCCGATCTGACCGGCGGAGCGGCCGTAATCAGAAAGCTTAACCTTCTCGGACAGGACATTCTCGTAAGAAACGGTTATGATGAAGTTCCCGTTATCGGTGATATCTATTTCGGAAACGGCGGTGGTAAGACCGGTCCTTCCCAGCTCATTGATATCACGGTATTCGACAATGATATCTACTGTGCTCTCGACAAGAACAGAGGCAGGATATTTGCATATGACGAGCAGGGCAGACTTGTTTTCGCATTCGGCGGAAACGGCGGTATGGAAGGTTATTTCAAAAAACCTTCATCAATAGAACATATCGGATATGACCTGTATGTAACCGATGAACTTTTCAATACGATCACCGTATTTACATGTACCGATTTCGGTAAGTACATCTATCAGGCTGTAGATGCCTTTGACCTTGGTCTTTACGATGTTGCCGGCGACTGCTGGCAGAAGGTAATGGATATCGACGGTAACTATTATCTTGCTTATATCGGTATCGGACGTGCATTGCTCCGTCAGAAGAAATATAAGGAATCCATGAGATATTTCAAGCTGAAATATGACGGTGACAATTATTCCAAGGCATTTAAACAATATCGAAAGGAATGGGTCGAGGATAACCTGCTATGGGTAATACTTATTCTGGTAGCCCTGTTCCTGATACCCGGTGTGATAAAGTTCATCAGACGCGCGAAGCATGAGGTCAATACCGCAGAATATTTCCATTGAGATAAGAGGTTAGCGTTATGAATATTCCGTTTATTAAGAAAGACAAGCTCGATAAATACTGGGATTCGCTTAAGTTCGCATTTTACTGCATGAGCCATCCTATGGACGGTTACTGGGATCTGACTCATGAAAAACGCGGTACCTATGCTGCGGCGAATACGATCCTGTTTATTACGATCATGGTGCGTATCCTGTCATTGAAATATACAGGATTTCTGATCCAGGTCGTTAACTGGGAGAGGATCAATATCTTCCTTTATATCGCAGGTATCGTTTTCCCTCTCGGATTGTTCGTTATCGGCAACTGGGCACTTACAACGCTGTTTGACGGCAAAGGCAGACTCGGTCAGGTATATATGGCAACCTGTTACGCGATCCTTCCTTATTCCGTTATCCAGGTTCCGATCGTTATCCTCAGTAATGTGGTCACCGTAGAAGAATCACAGTTCTATTTTACACTCAGTACGATCGCACTTGTATATGCGGGTATTCTTATCATAGTTGCGATGGGGCAGATACATGAATATTCGGGATTTAAAAACCTGTTTTTCATGGTCGCTTCGCTGGTAGCCATGCTGATCATCATTTTCATCCTTATGCTGTTCTTCAGTATGATATCACAGGGTGTTGCATACTTCGTTTCATTGGGTAAAGAACTTCTGTTCCGACTGTAAACGGTTGAGATACGATAGAATATTGATTATTTACTAATTTGGAGCAATTATGAGAAGAATAGTTAATGAAGAAGTCAAAAGAGAAAGAAGAAACGCTGTCAAGAATTTCTTCAAGAGCCTGATCTTTCCCACGGTATTTCTGCTGGTGATAGGTATTGCGATCTATTGGGTCATGGCAATAAGTTATCAGGAACCGGACGAGCCGCAGGAGATCCCGAACAAGTATGACGGCAGCTACGAACCGATCGTTCTTGAAAACGACGAGCTGATATTTACTATGGATCCTGCCACTACGGATTTCAACATAACAGTTAAGAAAACCGGCAAGGTATGGTATTCCACGGTTCAGGACGCCGAAAGCGATACCATCGCTCTTTCGGGTGAGAAGGATAAGCTCAGGTCGGATCTGATTCTTACTTACAAGATCCAGACCGGTAACGAGACAACTCTCAATACCTATGATTTTTCGGCTACCCGCGGAGTATACAATATCGTTACCGACAAGGATTCTGTTACCGTTAATTATTCGATCGGTGATATAGACAGGGAGTACAGGATACCTCCCGTACTTACCGAAGCCAAATATAAAGAGATCCTTCAGGGACTTGATTTCAACCAGCAGATCGACCTTAAGGGATGCTTCCCCAAGAAAGACATCAAGAAGATCAAGGATGCCGACGAGAAAGCTGCACTTATAGCCAAGTTCCCTTCGATCGAAAATGAAGTGCTTTATGTTGCGACATTCAACAATGCCAATGTAAAGCAGACAATCGAGAATCTTTTCTATGATATCGGGTTCACGGATGAGGAACTCGAAGAGTGCAAGGCACTTGCAAATATCGAGAATGTCAGCGATAAGCCGATCTTCTTCGCTACGATGAAATACAGACTTGAGGGTTCGGATCTTATAGTTGAGGTCCCCATGGGACATGAATATCTGCACGGCCCCAATTCGTACAAGATCACAGCGCTGTCGATTCTTCCTTATATGGGAGCCGGAGGAAAGGCCGAAGACGGATTCATTTTCCTTCCCGAAGGCGGAGGAGCCCTGCTCAGGTTCAATAACGGCAAGAAGGATCAGAACAATTATTACGCGAATGTTTACGGACGTGATATCTGTCTGAAGAAAGACGACCTGGTTCACGATACACGTATTTATTACAACCTGTTCGGTATTTCGGAGGGCGACAATTCATTCCTTTGCATTCTCGAAGATGGTTCTTCGTACGCGTCGATCCAGGCGGATACAAGCGGAAGACTGAATAATTATAATTATGTCAATGCGGTTTATACGATAAAGGCGTTTGAAAAGTTCGATATTCCAAATGCAACGAGCGACCTGTTCGGATTTAACGATATTATCCCCGATAATGAGGTTATCACTCAGAGATACAGATTCATCGATTCCGGAAGCTATGTTGACATGGCTAAGGAATACGGCAATTATCTGAAGAGTAAGTTCGGCAATTACCTGACTCTCAATGACGATACTTCGGCTCCTGTGGTATTTGATGTGGTCGGAGCTGCCGACAAAGTAAGACAGATCCTCGGAATGCCCGTTTCGAGACCTCTTCCGCTTACTACTTTCTCACAGGCCGAGGAAATACTCAAAGATCTGAAAGCAAGCAATATCAACAATGCTTCGATCAGACTTTCGGGATGGTGTAACGGAGGCGTTAACCAGAAAAGCCTTTCCAAGACCAAGGTAGTTGCGAAGCTTGGCGGCAAGAAAGGCCTGAACAAACTGAGCAAAACCGTTCAGGAACTCGGGTATGATCTTTACCTTAACGGTATTACCCAGTATGCTTATGACAGCAACATCTTTGACGGCTTCTTCTCATATACCGATGCCGCCAAGGTCATCAGCAAACAGCGTGCTGAACTGCATATTTTCAGTGCCGTTACCTATGCGCTCCGTGAGGGTACCGACAGCTACTACCTGCTGCATCCCGACAGGATCTACAAGATGATGGACAACCTGAAATCGGCTGCGGACAAGTACAGTGCCAATGTTGCATATGAGGATATCGGTGTTGATCTTTCTTCCGATTTCTATCGTAAGAATCCCGTAAGCCGTGAGCAGAGCATGGTCGATCAGACCGGGAAGCTCAAGGCGGTCAGGGACAGCGGAACCAAGCAGATGGTCAATATGGGTAATATCTACACCGTACCTTATGTTGACGTAGTTGTTGATTCGGATCTTGCGGGTACCAAGTATACCATCCTTGATGAGCATGTTCCTTTCCTTGAACTTGCACTGCACGGTTATTTAACCTATACCGGAGAACCTTTAAATATCAGCGGAAATTATGAGGAAGAACTTCTTACCTCCGCAGAATACGGTGCAGGTCTGATGTTCACCATCATGAATGAGAGTCCGTTCACGTTGCAGGATACACTGTATACGAAATATTACGGATGCGATTATTCGAACTGGAAAGACAGGATCAAGGCTACTTATGAAAGATACAACCGCGAGCTCGGTAATGTCTTCAATCAGGAAATGGTTGGACATGAAAAGCTCTCAAGGGAAGTATCCTGCACTGTTTACCAGGACGGTACCAAGGTATACGTAAACTACAGTTATGATGATTTTACCGCACCGGACGGTACAGTGATCCCGGCTAGGGATTATAAAGCAGTTCATTAATATGATTATAGCTCAAAAGAAAGGGCAGTAAGTGATATGAAGAATCAGAATGTCACGGTACAGGAAACAGCAGTCAGGAAAAAACGCAAAAAAGGCAAATATGACGGACTCATGCGCCGCAGGGCGATTTCGGGTTATCTGTTTATCTTGCCGTTTATAATCGGTTTCCTCCTGCTGATGGTCAAGCCGCTTATTCACTCATTATACATGAGTTTCTGCAATGTAACGCTTGAACCCGGATCGGTCAGTTATGAAGTGATCGGCGTAGAGAACCTCCGTTATATTTTCAGGGTGGATGCCGATTATACCAGAATGTTGACCGAAGATTTCACGAAGATGGTGATCTATACATTTGCGATCATAGTATTCAGCTTCTTCGTATCACTGATCCTGAATCAGGAATTCAAAGGAAGGGCTCTGGTCCGCGCGATCTTCTTCATGCCTGTTATCCTTTCTTCCGGTGTAATGCTCAACCTCGAATCCAACAACCAGTACATGGCGATCATCCAGGATACGATCGAGGAGGCAACAACAGGAGTAAGCGTTACCGCGGCGATCGAGTCGATCCTGAGAAATGCGGGTGTCGGCGTCAGGGCTTATGAAACGGTATTTGAGATCATCGATAATATTTATGATATAGCGATGGCCTCCGGTATCCAGATCATCATATTCCTGTCGGGACTCCAGACCATTTCTTCGAGCCTTTACGAGGCTGCAAGCATAGACGGATGTACCAAGTGGGAGAGTCTGTGGAAGGTAACTTTCCCGATGGTAAGCTCACTGTTCCTGGTAAACTGGATCTATACGGTTGTAGATTTCAGTATGCGTTCAGACGCGCAGCTGATGACAAAGATACAAACGGAGATGGTCGACAAACAGAATTACGGTGTCGCGTCCGCGATGGCCTGGGTTTATTTCCTGGTTGTGATTGCATTTATAGGTTTGACTTCATTCTTTATTTCAAAGGTGGTGTACTACAGTGACGAAAGATAAGGCGAAAAAAAGATCAATTGAGATTGCTGCTGCCCGTGAAGGTGCTGTTGTACAGAGAACCTTTTGGGAGAGAAACAAACTGACACACGGTTATCTGCTTCAGAAAAAGATCGGCAGTGTTCTTGTAAGTATTGTCAGGGCCATTCTGCTGTTCGGTCTGTGTTTCCTGATCCTGCAGCCGATCCTGAACAAGATTTCCGTTAGTTTTATGACAGAGGATGATGTATATAACCCGATCGTTATTTCGATCCCGCTTCATCCCACCATTGAGAACTACCAGGTCGCATGGACCATTATGGAATACACGAAGGGTGTTATCACATCCCTTATCGTTGCGACTGTAGCCGCTATCCTGCAGGTATCGATGGCGACACTTGTAGGTTACGGATTCGCAAGATTCAGATTCCCGCTCAAGAAGATGTGGTTTGCATTTGTCATGCTGCTCATCATGATCCCTCCGCAGGTTGTATCGACTTCACTGCATCTGCATTTCAGCCGATTTGATTTCCTGGGGATAGTCAAGATGATAACAGGCTCGACTTTGAACCTGAGGTCTTCGCCTGTGCCTTATATCCTGATGAGCCTTGGTTGTATGGGTCTTAAAGACGGTCTGTATATCTATCTTGTACGCCAGTATTTCCGTAATATCCCTGTGGATCTTGAGGAAGCTGCATATATCGATGGCTGCGGAACCGTAAAGACATTCTTCAAGATCATGCTCCCTCAGGCAAGACCGATCATAACATCCTGCTTCCTGTTCGCATTTGTATGGCAGTGGACCGACGGTTTCTATTCAAGACTGTTCCTGAGCAAGTTCACGCTTGTAAGTACAAGCCTTTCCAACATCGTAGCGAGTCTCGGTGTATATGTAGCGAGAGTTCAGAGTGGTTCATCCAATGCGCAGGCATCCATTTCGCCGCTTAGATCGAACCAGATCCTGTCAACCGGTACGATGCTGATCCTGGCACCTGTCCTTGTACTGTATATGTTTGCACAGAGACAGTTCGTAGAAAGTCTTGCAAGTACGGGTATCAAGATGTAAAAATTGTGAATAATAACATATAATTTATAAAGTTATATTTGCATTTTAGTTTAATATGTATTATAATCTTATGTATCTAAATCGCATAGCGCGCATGTCTCCCGGAAAGCAACAAATCGACATGCGGCGTGACGATTTAAATAAATTGGCTTTATGCCGGCACTTTTAAAAGGAGGAAGAAATGAAAAAAAGAAATTTGCAAAGAATCTTTGCCGCATTCATGGCTACTGCAATGGCAGTAACAGCAGCAGGTTGTTCTTCAAAGGGCGGAGATAGCAAGCCTACCGACGCTCCCGCTACTACCGACACACCCGCTACTACTTCTGCTCCTGCAACAACACAGGCTCCGGACGACGGGGGAGATAAAACAACACCTGAGCCTACTCCTGATACCAAAGTTGACATTCCTGCTGACGAGTTCTACGCAGTACTGAATGATGAAGGTATCTATGTTGACCAGAACGGCAATCAGATCGACCTTGGCGGAATCCCTGTTACAATCCGTGCCTGGTTCTCCAATGGTAGAAAAGATCCCGATCAGCAGAACGAGTACGATCAGGCTCAGTATGCTTACTGGGATGAGATGCAAGAGCTTTACAATTTCACATTTGAGAAGAAGACCATCGGTGACTGGGGAACCGTTCCCGGCGATTTCGTAACATATGCTACAGCTCCCGATGACGGCGAGTATTATGCATTCACACTTCGTGATGATGCAGCTGTAACTTCTGCTATGGCTAACGGTCTTATGTATGACCTTGCAACACTTCATGCACTTGACTTCACCGAGAAGAAGTTCACCGATAACATGCTGCATGATGCTTACGGAAAGAACGGCCACATCTATTGTATGTATGCCGGCGCTCCTGAGCCTCGTACAGGTGTTTATATGAACAAGAAGGTTCTGAAGGATGCCAACATCGACTTCAACGAGATCTATGATCTTCAGAAGAACGATCAGTGTACATGGGAGAAATTCTAAGAGTACTGCGCAATGATCCAGCGTGATACCAA
>JAEEGL017349831.1_pt1 | contig 16982 bp, 14 predicted proteins | sample 9134231 | NCBI WGS metagenome assembly JAEEGL01 (sample SAMN16246548, study PRJNA631951) | gut metagenome | biome: gut microbiome; feature: rumen; material: fiber-attached | host: Bos | place: Iran: Karaj | collected 2018-10
AACACCCGTTTCTGCGGCGTCTGCGGCGGCCCGATGAAGCTCCACACCGACATCTCCAAGCGCTGCGAGCACTGCGGCAAGGAGGTATGGCCACAGCTCGCCGCAGCCGTCATCGTGCTCATACACCGGGGCCCCGACGAGGTGCTGCTGGTGCGCGCCAAGAACTTCCGTACAGACTTCTACGGACTCGTGGCGGGATTTGTGGAAACAGGAGAAACACTCGAGGAGGCCGTTGCCAGAGAGGCATTGGAAGAGACGGGCATCAGCATCAAGAACATCCACTACTTCGCCTCGCAGCCATGGCCATACCCCTGCGGCCTCATGGTGGGCTTCAACGCCGACTACGCGGGCGGCGACATTCACCTGCAACGGAGCGAGATAGCCAAGGGCGGATGGTTCCGGCGCGACAACCTGCCAACCATCCCCGAGAAACTCAGTATCGCCAGAATGCTGATTGACGACTGGCTGGCACAACCGTAGTCCTAATACTCAATAAGCGAAGTAGACAGCCGACCATCGAACGAAACAAGATGTTCGGCTTTGTAACAAGTGGCGCCATCGGGAATGCAGACAGTAGCGACAAAGCGCAGCCCTCGGCCGTCGATACCGGCAAACTCCATATTGCCCAAGACCGACTGTCCCAGGAACTCCTTGGGAACCTTCTGCTGGTAGTCCTGCTTGCGGAAGTCGTGAGAGAAGACCTTCTGGGAACCCTTGAACACGCTGACGTGCATGATGTTGTCGTAGTAGACGTTGTCGACCTCGACGCCATCCTCGTTGTAGGCCGTCCGGTGAACCTTGTACTTCGTCGGGTTGATGGCAATATACCAATGGTAGCGCTCGCCGGAATACATGACCACCGAGTCCTGCTTGACGACCTCAGTATAGGTGAGGACAGAAGGCGTGTCGCCCTGCACGAGATCGCCGGGCTGCGCGTCACTACTCTTCACCAGGCGCACCACGTCGTCGTTCTGATTTCTGAACCAGAAAGTGTGCTCCGTCTGCTTTTCGATATGATACCTGACATCGGTAGCATCGAGCACCAGCTCGTCGCCGATGATGGCAAAGCGCGTCGGCTGGCTGACGGAGTCGGCATAGAAGATGGTGTCGCCCTTTGCCCGGAACGAAACCTCCTCCGTCTCTTCGTCCGCCCACACGCCTTGCAGCAGCCGCTTCGCCTCACGGTCTTCCTGGGTAGCACCTTCTTTACCCTCAGCACTCCCCTTGGAGCCACAGCCCGTCAGCAGAAGCACGACTGCGCTACAGAACCATATCTTCAGCAACTTTCTCATCGGCCAATACAATGATATTCAAATCCGTTCTCCTCCAGCTCCTCAACGTCGAAGATGTTACGGCCGTCGATGACCAGAGGCTGGCGCATGGCTTTCTTGATGACGCCCCATGTAGGTAGGCGGAACTCCTTCCACTCCGTCAGCAGCAAGAGCGCATCGGCATCGAGCACAGCGTCATACATGTCGCGACAGTAGGTCACAGACTCGCCGATGCGACGGCGGCACTCGTCCATGGCTATGGGGTCATAGGCACGCACCTGGCAACCGGCAGCCAGCAGCTTCTCTATCATCACCAGCGCCGTCGACTCGCGCATGTCGTCGGTCTCGGGCTTAAATGACAGTCCCCACATGGCAATCGTCTTGCCGCGCAGATTCTCAGCAGAGCCAAAAGCCTTCACCAGCTTGTCGAAAAGGACAGACTTCTGACGCTCGTTCACCCGCTCGACCGCCTTCAGCACCTCCATGGAGTAGCCTGCACAGTCGGCCGTCTTGATAAGCGCCTTGACGTCCTTCGGGAAACAGGAACCGCCATAGCCGCAGCCGGCATAGAGGAACTTGCGGCCTATGCGCGTGTCGCTGCCTATTCCCGCGCGTACCATATTTATATCTGCACCCACTCGTTCGCAGAGGTTGGCGATGTCGTTCATAAACGAGATACGCGTGGCCAGCATCGAGTTGGCGGCATACTTCGTCATCTCGGCCGAAGGAATATCCATGAAGATGACGCGAAAATTATTGATCAGGAACGGCTTGTAGAGCTTCGTCAGCACCTTCTTGGCCTGCTCGCTCTCAACGCCGACAACAACGCGGTCGGGCGACATGAAGTCCTTGATGGCATTACCCTCCTTGAGGAACTCCGGGTTGGAAGCCACGTCGAACGCGATGTCCACGCCCCGTCGGGCCAGCTCCTCCTCAATGGCCTGGCGAACCTTGCGTGCCGTGCCAACGGGAACCGTCGACTTGGTCACCACCACCACATAGTGGTTCAGATGCTGACCAATGGTACGGGCTACCTGCAGCACGTAGCGCAGATCAGCCGAGCCGTCCTCGTCGGGAGGAGTGCCAACGGCCGAGAACACAATCTGTACGTCGTCGAGAACCGATGCCAAATCGGTGGTGAACTTCAGACGGCCTGCTGCCACATTCTTCTTCACCAGCTCCTCAAGACCCGGCTCGTAAATGGGCACCTCGCCACGCTGCAACGCCTCTATCTTACGGGCGTCAACGTCGACACAAGTGACTGTGGCACCAGTGTCAGCAAAGCATGTTCCTGACACCAAACCAACATATCCCGTTCCTACAATCGCTATATTCATATCACCAATTAATACCTATTAATCAAATAGTTGCACATCTTTGAAGAAGGGTTGCTTTAAGTCCTTCTCGCTCGTCAGTATCTGCAAGCCCTCCGTCGGCCACTTGATAGCCAGCGTGGGATCGTCCCAACGGACACCGGCTTCCGACTGCGGCGCATAGGGGTTGTCAACCTTATAGGTAAAGATGGCCTCGTCGCTCAAGACCAGGAAGCCATGGGCAAAGCCGCGGGGGATAAAGAACTGGCGCTTGTTGTCCTCGCTCAGCTCAACCATCACATGCTGGCCGAAGGTGGGCGACGAGCGGCGAAGGTCGACAGCCACGTCGACGACACAACCCTTGATGACACGAACCAACTTAGCCTGCGAATCGGCACCACGTTGGAAGTGAAGGCCACGCAGCACGCCACGGCTCGACTTCGACTCATTATCCTGCACGAAGTCAACATGCCCGACATGCTGTTCAAACTCCGCCTGCTTCCATGCCTCGAAAAAATAACCACGTTCGTCATTAAAAACCCGAGGCTCAATCACGAACACACCTTTGATAGCAGTTTCCCGGTATTCCATAGATGCTATAATTTTCGTGCAAAGGTAGCATATTTTTTTCAGATAGCTTCATTTTTAAGGTTCTTTTATTTGCAAATCTGATAAAAAAGCACTACCTTTGCACTCGTGATTGAATTAAACAGACATATAGAAATCCTTCTGCTGAGTAGCGATTGCGTCATTGTGCCCGACTTAGGTGGCTTCATGACGCACCACGTTGATGCGCGCTATGACGCTGAAGACCACATGTTTGTGCCGCCCTTGCGGACACTCGGATTCAATCCGCAGCTGACGATGAACGACTCGTTGCTGGCGCAGTCGTACATCGAAGCCTACGACATCAGCTATCCGGAGGCCATACGACGCATCGAGTCCGAGGTCTCGGAACTCAAGCAGCAACTCTATAACGATGGCTACTACGAAATGAGCGGCATCGGCGAACTGAGCCTCAACGAGGACGGACACATCGTCTTCGAGCCTTGCGAAGCTGGTTTGCTCACGCCTGCCCTCTACGGTCTCGGTGCCTTCGAGATGATGCCGCTGCATGAAGAGGCAACCAGCAAGACCACAACGCTGCCATTCGTACAACAAGACAGAACGGCAGAACTCGCAATTGCCCAAGAAGAGACCTCAGGGTCTGGCGAGGACACCTCAAATAAGGGTAAAGATGGCGCTATCGTCATCAAGATGTCATGGATACGCAATGCCGTTGCCGTCGCAGCAGCCGTACTCATGTTCTTCCTGATAACGCCACCTGTAGCCAACAGCAACCTACAAGACAGCCAGCAGCTGACGGTGAGCCAGATGGAGCTGCTACCGCTTCCGCAGAAAAGCGAGCCCCAGAAGCCCAAGCAACTGGTTGTTGCGCCACAGGCCGACACCAAGCAAGAGGCTACTGCCGACAGTACGGCGAAGTCCGTCACGACTCCTGCTCCCGTAGCAGCCGACAGTCAGACTGCCAAGCAAGAGGAAGAGGAAGAGACCGGTTTCTGCTTAGTACTGGCGAGCCAAGTAGCCAAGAAAGGTGCTGAAGACCTGGTGGAGCGCATGAGGAAGCAGGGCTATGCCGACACGAGAGTGTTCACCCATAAAAACGTACGCCGGGTGGTGTACGGACATTTCAAGACGAAAGGCGGAGCCTATGCTGCGCTCCAGAAACTCCACGACACGACACAGGATTTCGACGAGGCATGGGTTTACGAAATGAACTGATCCAAAGACAGCCAGCATGAAGCGAGTCAGATGTCCCAAGTGTGACCAATACATCATTTTCGACGAGAAGAAATATAGCGACGGACAGTCGCTCGTGTTTCAATGTACACAATGCGGGAAGACCTTCGGCATACGCATCGGCGTCTCGAAACTGAAGGCTACACAGAAAGAGGAGACGGCCCAGCTGAGCAACGACAACGGACAGCAGACTGCCGACGAGGCCTTCGGCTCCATCGTTGTCATCGAGAACGTGTTCCACTACAAACAAGTGTTGCCGCTACAGATGGGCGACAACGTCATCGGGCGCTATCAGAAAGGCAACCCCATCAACACCCCCTTTGAGACCGTAGACCCCAGCGTTGATCTCAACCATTGTACCATCAACGTCAGCCGCGACAAGCAAGGCAAGCTGCGCTACACCCTGAGCGACAACAACAGCAACACAGGAACCTTTGTCGACAACGTAGAAATCAAACAACGCGAGCGGCGCGTCATCAGCGACGGCACGCTCTTTACCATCGGCGCCACCAGCATTATCCTGCGTAGTGCCGACTCCGACGAATAACCTTATTAATAGACGCGGGGGCCGAAAATCATCGTCCCGATACGCACCATCGTTGAACGACAGGTGACAGCCACCTCGTAGTCGTCGCTCATGCCCCAGGAACGCTCGCAGAACCAGGGTGCATCGGCAAAGTACTGTTGCTTCACCTCGTCAAAGAAGTTGGCGGCAACCGTAAACTCACGACGTTGCTGCTCCTGGTCATCGGTTAGCGAGGCCATCATCATCAGGCCGCAGATACGCACGTTCTTCAGCTGACGCCACTCGCCGTCGGCCAACAGCTGGCGACAGTCGTCAAGACGCAGCCCGTACTTCGTGGCCTCCTCGGCAATATGCAGCTCCAGCAGCACGTCGACTACACGGCCGCAGCGGGCCGCCTGCTTGTCAATCTCCTTCAGGAGCTTCAGCGAGTCGACAGCCTCAATCATCGTCACATAAGGAGCAATGTACTTCACCTTATTGGTCTGCAAATGACCGATGAAGTGCCACTCAATATCCTTCGGCAACGTCTCGTGCTTGAGGCGCAGCTCCTGCTCATGGCTTTCGCCGAAGACGCGCTGGCCCTCCTCGTAGGCTGCCTCAATATAGTCGTTGGGGTGATACTTGCTGATAGCCACCAGGCGCACACCTGCAGGCAAGCTGGCAAGCACCCGGTGGAGGTTCGCTTTAACGTCGTACATTATTGCTCGAATTCAGGTTTGTCGGCAGCCGAATTGTCCTTTCCGTACTCATAGACATCCATCAGCTGCGTCTCGGCCACCGAGGCGATGACATAGTCAACCATCGTGCCACCCATCACCTCGTCGATGTTCTTAACGGCTCCGTTCAGCGTGCCGGCATTTACAAGATAGTTGATGCTGGTACGCTTCTCCTTGGCCGTCTTCTCGTCGATGGTAATAAATTGCAACTTAGCCTTGTACCAGCGGTCGGCCGAGTCCTGATCGGCAAAGAATATCTCCTTGTAAGGAGCAATCTTGATATCCTTGATGGTAAACTCTCCGCTGATAAAAGCCGACATCTCTTCCATGATACGTTGCTCGGCCTCGGTAAAACTCAAGGCGTCAATCGTGTAGGCTTCTACAACTTTCTTCTGAAGACCGTCTTCCATGGTCTTCTCATACTGGATTTTACACTCAAACCATTGTCCTGTTCTGCTTCTCATATAATTTTTTAGTTTTTATTTTTGAATTCCATTGTATTCGAGCTTCGCCTTCTTCTCGTTGGAGATACGCTCGATAATCTCGCTGGCTATGCGCTGGCTCTTGGCATCGCTAAGACCAGCCTCACTGCCCAGCTCTATCTGTTTCTGCGCCAGTTCCTCCATCACATGAGAACTTTCGGAGATAAACTTCTTCTCTGAGCTGTTCATGTTCTCATTATTGTAAATCTTCGACAAGATACGGTTGGCCTCTGCAGTATAACGCTTACGGAATATCTGCTCCGCCTTGGCCTCATAGACCTTCATCTGCTTCTCGTCGACACGTGCTGCCGTAGAGTCCGTCGAACCCATAGACATAGAGTCTATCAGCATCGAGGAATCGTACTCGTCAGGATACATCTCCTCGCCAAAGTCTTCTTTGGGAGCTGCCTCCACGAAGTCAACGCGCTCCTGACTCGGCATCAGTTCGATGAACATACCAATACCAATAGCCGCCACGGCAAGGGCCACAAGAGCCATGATGACCGTCGACCGCATGGAATGGCGCGACGTCATAGCTTTCAGCATATCCTCCGGCGACGCATAGCGCTTTTCTGGCTCTGTATGTGTGGCCTTAGCAATAACGGCACGGTATTCGAAGGGCACATCAGACTCCGCATACAGGTATTTCAGGAGCAATCCCAGCGAGTAGACCTCACTACGGGCATCGGCGACGCCGTCCTCAAGGACCTCAGGAGCCACGAAGTCAACCCCCTTGCCGAAAAGCATCTCACGATCGTTCACCAAGATGTAGGAAGAGCCGTGGAATAACAGCAGAGGGGTGTCGTCGCCCTTGCGCACCAGGATATTCGAGGGCGCAAAGCACAAGTGGTAGATGCCCTGACTATTGAGCGAGGTCGTCGTCTCAACTAGCGACTTCATGACACGCTCAACGAAGTTCTTATTGGCCACGATGGCCGGCTTGTCTTCCAGCAGACGCTCGAAAGTATAGCAGCTGCCTTGCTCGACAATAACACTACACAAGCCGGAGCTGTCGGTCACCACCTGAAAGTGCAGCTGACGACGATCCTTCATCGTGGCCACCAACTGACTCTCAGCTTTCAGAGCCTCGCAGAAGCGCAGACTGTCGCACAATTCCGGGCGCAGGTCCAGATAATTGACATAGACGCCTTCGTTCTTTTTCTTGTAAAGCAGGCCGAAGGGCATCTCGTCCTTTCGCATGGCAGCACCGTTTCTCGATGCCAATAATTCTTCGTAGTTCATAAGCCTATAGCTTGATTTGACGGGCAAAAGTACGCAATAATTCTGAAAAACGCAAATTTTTAGCCATTAAAGAAAAATAATTCTCAAATCATCATTCTTAATTCTTATTTTTTCAGTAACTTTGCGCCTTGAAATTGAAAAATTAACAAGTAAGATGCCAGAAATATCTGTCCGAGGACTCGAAATGCCAGAGTCGCCTATCAGGAAGTTGGCTCCGTTGGCTGCCGCTGCAAAGCAACGCGGGACAAAGGTGTATCACCTTAATATCGGCCAGCCCGACCTTCCAACACCCCAGGTGGGACTTGACGCCCTGAAACGTATTGACCGCGATATCCTGGAGTATTCGCCCTCGCAAGGCTATCTCAGCTACCGTCAGAAGCTCGTCAGCTACTATGCCAAATACAACATCAACGTGACGGCCGATGACATCATTATTACCTCGGGCGGTTCAGAGGCCGTACTCTTTGCCTTCTTGAGTTGTCTGAATCCTGGCGACGAGATTATCGTTCCCGAGCCTGCCTATGCCAACTATATGGCCTTCGCCATCTCGGCCGGTGCCAAGATACGCACCATCGCCACCACCATCGAGGAAGGTTTCTCACTACCCAAGGTTGAGAAGTTCGAGGAGCTCATCAACGAGCGCACTCGAGCCATCATGATATGCAACCCGAACAACCCCACGGGCTATCTCTATACACGTCGCGAAATGAACCAGATACGCGACCTGGTCAAGAAGTACGACCTCTACCTCTTCAGCGACGAGGTCTACCGCGAATACATCTACACCGGCTCACCCTACATCTCCGCCTGCCATCTGGAAGGCATTGAGCAGAACGTCATCCTCATCGACTCGGTATCCAAGCGCTACTCAGAGTGCGGCATCCGCATCGGCGCCCTGATCACCAAGAACGAGGAGGTGCGCAAGGCCGTGATGAAGTTCTGTCAGGCACGTCTCTCCCCGCCCCTCATCGGACAGATTGTAGCTGAGGCTTCGCTCGATGCCCCTGAGGAATACTATCGCGATGTCTACGACGAATACGTGGAGCGCCGTAAATGCCTTATCGACGGGCTGAACCGCATTCCTGGCGTCTACTCCCCTATCCCGATGGGCGCTTTCTACACCGTGGCCAAGTTGCCTGTCGACGATGCTGAGAAGTTCTGCCGTTGGTGTCTGGCCGAGTTCGAGTATGAAGGCGAGACGGTAATGATGGCTCCTGCTGCCGGCTTCTACACCACGCCAGGTGCCGGTGTTAATCAGGTACGCATTGCCTACGTCTTGAAGAAGAAGGACTTGGAACGGGCCCTTGTAGTGCTGCGCAAAGCGCTCGAAGCCTACCCCGGGCGCGTTGACGAGAACTAAGGGTCAACTCTCAATTAGACACATGAACCTCCCACTATTCCTTGCCCGCCGCATACAGAGTGACCAAGGCGACCGTCGTAAGGTGAGCCGCCCGGCTATTCGTATTGCGACAGTTGGTGTTGCCATCGGTCTGGCCGTGATGATTATCACGGTGAGCGTCGTCATGGGCTTCAAGCACACCATCCGCGACAAGGTTATAGGTTTCGGCAGTCACATACAGGTCATCAACCTCCTCTCGGCCAACAATTCGGTCAGCTACCCCATTGCCATCAACGACAGCATGATGACCGTATTGAAGGGCATTGAGGGCGTGAAGCACGTTGAACGCTATGCCATCACGCAAGGCATCCTGAAGACCGACGACGAGTTTTTGGGCGTAGCGTTCAAGGGCGTTGGCCCTGAGTTCGACCCAACGTTTCTGCAGCAGAATCTGGTGGAAGGCGAAGTCCCTGCGTTCAGCGACAGCAAGAGCGGCCAGAAGATTCTCATGTCGCGCATGATTGCCGATAAGCTCAGGCTGAAAAGCGGCGACAAAGTGTTTGCCTACTTTATCGATGGTGATGACGTGCGCGTCAGACGCTTCACAATCAGCGGCATCTACCAGACAAACATGACGCGCTTCGACGAACAGTTGTGCTTCACCGACCTCTATACGGCTGCCAAGCTCAACGGCTGGTTTACCAATCAGTATTCGGGAGCAGAGCTGCTTGTCGACGATTTCGACCGTCTGGCAGAGATCGAACAAAACGTCGTCGAACAGGTGAACCGCAGTCTCGACGAATACAACAGCACTTATACATCACATACTATCTACGATGCCTACCCCCAGGTGTTCACATGGCTCGAACTGCTCGACGTCAACGTGTGGATTATCCTTGGGCTGATGATTTGTCTGGCTGGCATTACGATGATTAGCGGCCTGCTCATCATCATCCTCGAACGCACGTCGATGATTGGTGTCCTGAAGGCCCTCGGGGCGCGCAACAAGACCATCCGCCACACGTTCCTCTGGTTTGCAGCCTTCATCATCGGCCGCGGCCTGCTGCTGGGTGACGTCATAGGCATCGGACTGGTGCTTCTGCAGAAGTGGACGGGACTTGTCACACTCGACCCTCAAACTTACTACGTCAGCGAGGCTCCTGTCGAGCTCAATCTTCCAATCGTCATTACGCTGAACATCGTTACCCTATTTATCAGTATTTCTGTTCTAATTATCCCAAGTTTCTTTATTTCGCATATTCATCCGGCAAAATCTATGCGATACGAATAAAAAATTGCACAAAAAATTTGCGGATGTGCAGAAAACGATGTACCTTTGCACAAAATTAAAAAAATTGTGCAATGGATCAAGCCAAAAGCTTCAATCAATATATTGAACGTTCCATCATAGACAACTGGGACTCGGATGCACTAACAGACTACCAAGGCATCACCCTGCAATTCCATGATGTAGCGCGAAAAATTGAGAAACTTCATATCCTATTTGAGAACTGCGACCTGCAAAAGGGCGACAAGGTAGCTATCTGCGGACGCAACTCTGCCCATTGGGCAGTAGCCTTCCTGGCTACGCTGACCTACGGAGCGGTGGCCGTGCCTATTCTCCATGAGTTCAACGCCGAACAGATTCACAACATCGTCAATCACTCCGAAGCCAAGTTGCTATTCGTAGGCGACTATGTCGTGAAGGTTATCAACGCCAGCGAAATGCCCCATCTGGAGGGTATCGTCAATATTCCTGATTTCTCGCTTCACACATCACGTTCCGAGAAACTCACGTATGCGCGCGAACATCTTAATTTAATGTTCGGCAGCAAGTATCCAAAAGCCTTCCGTGCCGAGAACGTCCACTACCATCAGGACGAGGCTGACGAACTGGCACTCATCAACTATACCAGCGGCACTACGGGATTCTCGAAGGGTGCCATGCTGCCTTATCGTGCGCTGTGGGGCAACGTCGACTTCTGCATGAACCGACTGCCACTAAAGCCGCAGGACACGATGCTGAGCATACTGCCAATGGCTCACATGTATGGTATGGCCATTGAGTTCCTCTATGGTTTCTGTCGCGGCTGCCACCTGTTCTTCCTGACGCGCCTGCCGTCACCGGCCATTATTGCCGATGCCTTTGCCACCGTACGGCCGAGCATCGTAGTAGCCGTACCGCTCATCGTCGAGAAGATTATCCGCAAACGGGTATTCCCGAAGATTCAGACTAACGGCATCCGCTTACTACTACAGATGCCTGTGGTATCAAAGAAGGTGAAGGAAAGAATCTGCGAACAAGTCTATCAGGCCTTTGGCGGCCGTGCCTATGAGATCATCGTTGGCGGCGCTCCCCTGAGCCGTGAGGTCGAGCAGTTCCTCGTCTCCATCGGCTTCCCGATTACCGTTGGCTATGGCACTACCGAGTGTGCGCCGCTCATCAGCTACAGCGACTACAAGGACTTCATTCCCGGCTCATGCGGCACAAGCGTCGACCACATGGAGGCACGTATCGACAGCGACTCGCCCGCCCAGCCCGGCGAGATACTGGCCCGCGGCACCAACGTCATGCTGGGCTACTATAAGAACCCCGAGGCTACCGCCGCCGCCATCGACGCCGATGGCTGGTACCACACGGGCGACCTCGGCACCATGAACGAGACGGGCCACATCTTCATCCGCGGACGCATCAAGAACATGCTCCTCGGCCCCAGCGGACAGAACATCTATCCCGAGGAGATTGAAGACAAGCTCAACTCGCTGCCAATGATTAGCGAAAGTATCGTCGTTCAGCGTGACAACCGTCTTGTAGCCCTCGTCTATCCCGACAGCGACGAAATAGTAAACTTCACCGCCGACGAGCTGGAGGATATCATGGAGCAAAACCGCCAGCAGCTGAACGAACAGTTGCCAGCCTACAGCCGTATCACCGCCATCGAACTGCGCGATGAGGAATTTGCCAAGACACCAAAGAAGAGTATCAAACGTTATCTTTATAGCTAAATATATGGAACACATTCCAAGTTTTAATGAACTCATTGAGAAGTCCATTCTCGATAATTGGAACCTGGACGCGCTGACCGACTACAAGGGGCAGACCCTTCAGTACCACGACGTGGCGCGCAAGATTGAGAAAGTACACATTCTGTTCGAGAACTCTGGCGTCGAGCGTGGTGACAAGATTGCACTCTGCGGTCGCAACTCCAGCCAGTGGGCAGTAGCTTTCCTGGCAACGCTGACCTACGGAGCGGTGGCCGTGCCCATCCTCCATGAGTTCAACGCCGAACAGATTCATAACATCGTCAACCACTCCGAGGCCAAGTTGCTGTTCGTGGGTGACCACGTAGCCACCATCATTGACCCGCAGCAGATGCCACGGCTCGAAGGCATCATCAACAACCCCGACTACTCGCTGATGATTAGCCGAACAGACAAGCTGACCTATGCCCGTGAGCACCTGAATGAGCTCTACGGTAAGAAGTATCCGAAGTACTTCCGCAAGGAGCATGTCAGCTACTACCGCGAGCAGTCGCCCGAAGAGTTGGCGCTCATCAACTACACCAGCGGTACCACGGGCTTCTCGAAGGGTGTCATGTTGCCCTACCGTGCCCTGTGGTCGAACTATGACTTCGCCGGCGACGTCTTAGGAAAGACCATCAAGGCGGGCGACCCCGTCATCTCGATGCTCCCGATGGCTCACATGTACGGCATGGCCTTCGAATTCATCTTCGAGTTCCTGCACGGCTGTCATGTCTACTACCTGAACCGTGTGCCTTCGCCTGCTATTATCGCCCAAGCCCTGAGCGACATCAAGCCCGTCATCGTCATCGCCGTACCCCTTATCATCGAGAAGATTATCCGCAAGAAGGTGTTCCCGAAGATACAGAACAACCGTATGCGCCTGCTGCTGCAGATGCCTGTCATCTCCAAGAAGGTGCGCCAGATGATTTGCCAGGAAGTGCTCAAGGCCTTTGGCGGCCGTATGTACGAGGTCATCATCGGCGGTGCAGCCCTCAACCAGGAGGTTGAGCAGTTCCTCAAGCGCATCGAGTTCCCCTACACCGTCGGCTATGGTGCCACCGAGTGCGCACCCATCATCTGCTACCGCGACTGGCACACCTTCGCCCCGGGCAGCTGCGGCCGTGCCGCCCTCCACATGCAGGTGGAAATCGACTCTCCCAACCCGCGCACCATCCCCGGCGAAATACTGGCCAAGGGTCCCAACGTCATGCTGGGCTACTACAAGAACGACGAGGCAACGGCAGAAACCATTGACCGTCAGGGCTGGTACCACACGGGCGACCTCGGCACCATGGATGCCGATGGCAACGTCTACATCAACGGTCGCTCGAAGAATATGCTCTTAGGCCCCAGCGGACAGAACATCTATCCCGAGGAGATTGAGGACAAGCTCAACTCCATGACCATGGTGATGGAGAGTATCGTCGTACAGCGAGGCACGAAACTTGTGGCACTTGTTCACCCCGACATGGACGAAGCCAAGAGCATGAACTTCACCGAAGACGATCTCAGGAGCATCATGAACCAGAACCTCAACGGCCTGAACGAGCAGATACCGGCCTACGAGAAGATTTCCGAGATAGAAATCCACGAAGAGGAGTTCGAGAAAACGCCCAAGAAGTCCATCAAGCGCTATCTCTATCAATAGTCTGTTCTCAATTGAGTGTGCAGACTACTTGTCAGTAGAAGGGAACACCTGCTCAAGGAGTTCCCTAAACTCATGGTAGGCATCAGTTTCGCTTAAGGGAGAGAGACTCTCGGCCAGCTGCCGGTAGTACCAAGCATGTCGTGCGGGATCTTTCTCGTTGAAACGCTGCCATAGGCGGTCACCCTGCTGGCGCAGGTTTCGAGCCATGGCTCGCAGGTTCGACAACTTGTCGCCGAGGGCCACAATCTGAGTGTCGCGGTCGGCTGCGGCCAGTCTGTCGATGGCGGCCTGTTTGCGTTGCTGCCAACTCTCAACATGGCTCAGTCCCGGCACCTCGTGGTCGGTCTCGTCATTCACGAGTTTTGCCACACGAGAGCCGAACTCGCTACGTATTTGACTGATAGTGATGCCGGCGTCCTCCACCACGTCGTGCAGGAGGGCTGCTGCCATCAGTTCCTGATCACTATCGATGGTGCTGACAATGATCATGGCCTCCAGCGGGTGCACGATATAGGGAATGTCCGTACCTTTGCGGACAACCCCCTCATGAGCCTCTATAGCGAAACGAATGGCGCGGTCGATGAGTTGTGTATCGATGGTTTTTTCTTTTTTCATAATAGCTATATCATTTTTAGGCATCAGCGACGACTGCGCGTAATCATCGTCTTCACCTTATTATTATATTGGCTGGCCTCCAGCAACTGTTCTATCTTCAAGTGCATCCGCCACTGCCAGCGGTTGTATGGGTCGCTGGGCATATTGATGCGTTCCTCACGGGGGTTCTTCGAGCGCAGTTCGGTAGCCATGGAGAGCCAGTCCTGCAACGAGAGCAGACAGAGCATGGAAGGACAATAGAGATGGCGCGCAATCATCTCCTCAGCCAGATGAGCCGGCAGGTGTTCCGGTGCCCTTCCCTCCTTCTGGAGCATGGTGACGTAGTAGCGCTGCGTACGCTCCGGACTTTCTTCCCACCACAGGCGCAGAGGTGGCATGTCATGAGTCGAGATGGTAGCAACCGAGCGGTAGGGATTGCCGTCCAGATGGGTGAACTCCACGCCGCTGTGCTTGGGCAGCGTCTGAATTTCGAGTGTCAGGATGCGTAGCGCGTCGAGCACAGGTGCCACGCAGTCGGGCAGCATACCGAGATCTTCGGCACAAATCAGCAGACGGCAACCGTCGAGCACATCGGTAAGCCGATGCATGGCCACCCCACCCCAGTACATCGAGTGGCGCTGATAGAAGAAATTATTGTACAATCGCATATAGGCATCCTTGTCTTCCGCGCTAAGTGCCTCGAACACCGGTTCGCGGTAAGCCAGTATGCGGGGGTGATACATGTCGGGCTGCAGAGGGTCTTCGACAAAAAGAACGTTGCTGAGCAGCTGGTACATACCCTCACGAATCCAGAGACTATTCTCGTCGTTACGGCCCTCAAAGTATTGCTGCACCTTTCGTTGTGTATCATACTCATTCTTAACACCATATAGACCGTAAGCCTTTGGCTCTAAGAAAGTCTCTCGGACATACTGAGCATGGATGCCAAAGAGCCGCTCCAGCACGCGGTCGTTGATGAAGGGACGCGTCAACAACTCCTTACGGAATGACAATCCGAAGTACTCTATCTCGCCTGCCGTCAGCGGCAGCGCTGGCGAGAAGTGTCCCAGGAGACCGTAGACAGCATCGGAAGGGATTTCCCAAATTCGGAAAAATCCTAACACATGGTCTATGCGAACGGCATCGAAATACTGCTCCATCCAACGGAAGCGCCGGCGGAACCACGACACCAAACTCTCCTCCTTCCTCGATTCTCGTTCCTCCTTCCTCCTTCCTCGTTCCTCGCTCTCCCCCCACCGATACGTCGGGAAAGCCCAGTTCTGTCCTTTCGGCTGGAAGACATCAGGCGTGCTGCCCGTCTGACAGTCCATGTTAAACAGCTCGGGGTGCAGGGCCGTCTCGGCGCTCATGCGGTTGACGCCGATGGGCAGGTCGCCCTTCAGGACGACACCTTTCGAGCGAGCATAGTCGGCAGCGGCTTTTAGCTGCAGGTGCAGATGATACTGCACATAGCAGACCAGCGCAGGCGTCTTGCCACACCACTCGGCATAAGGTTCCAGCCACTCAGCATTCTCGTCATGCCAGGCTTTGAAGTCCTTCGACTGCAGCACCTGCTGGCCACGTTCCTCAAAGAGCTCCTTGACATATTCCCACTTCACGCGGTCAACAGCCTCGTAGTCACTGTAGGACAAGGCATTCAGTTCACGCTGCTGTCGTCTATAGGCAGTCATGCGCTTCTTGTCCGTCAGCTCGCCCAGCTGTTCAAGATCCAGATAGTGCGGATGGAGCGCAAAGGCGCTGACAATATTATAAGGATGCGCATCTTGCCAATGTCCGTCGGTGGTTGTGTCGTTGACAGGCAGCAGCTGGACGACCTTCATGCCCGTCACCACAGCCCAGTCAACGAAGCGCTTGAGGTCGCCGAAGTCGCCCACGCCATAGCTATGGTCGCTACGCAGCGAGAAGACGGGGACGACGACGCCGGCAGCACGCCAGATAGTCTCGCGCAGCCGTAGGTTCTCGCCGTAGCAGACAAACACCTGTCCGTCGGCCACTTCGGTATCAACGACGCGGTTATCGCCCTCTTCCCAGGCTATCAGGTCATGCGTTTTCTCGTCGACCACCACATATTTATACTCCAGCGGCAGGAGCACGGCGTCCACGTTGACGGAGAGCATCCAGTCGGCCTGTCCCAGGTACTCCATACGCAGATAGCGCGCCTCGCTCCAACTGCCCAGCGCGGGATGGCTGCCGACAAGAGCCAGCACCTGTCCGGGCTGCAGCTGCGGCGCCGAGACGCGGAAGAGTACCGTCTTGCGGTAGAGTGGCACCGTCAGCGCCTGAACCTGTTCGCCACGCTGGCGCTGTTGGGTGGTCAGGTAGGCATTACTATAGAGGTGGGCATTCAGCGGCTGCTCACGCCACTGGTCGGCAAAGACATAGCTCTTCGAAGCATCGAAGTGGTAGCGCCGTGCCACGGCCGTCCACTCCTTCCTCAGCACCTGCCCCTCGCCGTCCTCCACCTGGTAGTGGTATGTCAGCTGGCTGACGGGATGCTGGCGCGAGGCGACGACCGCCGTCTCCACCGTCCACATCAGTCCGTCGTCGGTGTTCATCAGCAGGTTAGCGGTGCGCTCGGTACCGTCGGCGCTGCCGTAGCAGAGCACCACATGGAGACTCTCGCCCCACTGCGTACCGTATTGTATAGAGAATTTCAATTTCATCGTTTCAGGCTTTTCACTAGCAAAGAGACAAAGTATCTTCGCGGTCTTGACTGCAAAGTTACGAAAAGTCGAGAGCAAAACAAAAGATTTTTATCTTTTTTTTGCCGAGACGGAGTAAGTTCGCCGTCGTAGACGGCAAAGTTACGAAAATAAACGAAAAAAGAGTGTTTCTTTCAGAAAAAAATTGTAACTTTGCCACGTTTTCTAACAAAGAACCTTAAAAATGAAGCGTCTGAGCTGCATGTGCGAAGAGTGGGATGGACTGCGGAATTTAGGAATAATTTAAAAGTAAGAAAGATGATGAGAAAAATCATGCAATGGATGGTGGTTGCCACCCTGACAA
>JAEEGL012855754.1_pt1 | contig 16981 bp, 12 predicted proteins | sample 9134231 | NCBI WGS metagenome assembly JAEEGL01 (sample SAMN16246548, study PRJNA631951) | gut metagenome | biome: gut microbiome; feature: rumen; material: fiber-attached | host: Bos | place: Iran: Karaj | collected 2018-10
CTACCAGATCATTCGGTGGGATCGGCGTGTTCGCTATGAAGGAAATGGGACGTTTCTATCGTCACGTACTCATTGAGAAGAACTATCCTCACCATGGTGCAGTTACATTCGGTCATCACGGCAAGGCACTCTATGAAGTATTCAAATACATCGGAGTACCCATTGAGGACATCAACTACAATCAGCCCGCTTCACTTCCTTATCCTACAGAGAATCCTTTCAAGTAAGATAATTTGTGACAATTTAAGTGCCCGGCTTCCGCAAGGATGCCGGGCATCTTTTATGATTTGACAGGGGTAAAGAAAAACAGGAAACAGAGGTTATAAACTGCAAATTTTTTCAGCAGATCAAAGCCCCGATGAATGATTAAAAAGCTCGTATAATTGACGCGCTTTGAACAGATTGATAAAATATACTTGTTATGAAAAAACTGCTTAAAAAAATCGTCAAACCGTTTGACAAAGTTCTTAATAACATGAGATTCAGACACAAATTTTTTGTGCTTTATTTCTTATGCGTTATTGTGCCCCTTGTCATAACGGACTCGATCATTCTCAAGGCGGTTTTCGATCAGGAAAGAGACTCCGTAAAATACGATATGGAGTATGTTGCGAGAATTTATCAGAACTATTTCGAGAATCTCATAAGCAACGATAAAACACTTGCTAACAGCATTTACATGAACAAGCAGATAAATGAAATGCTTGTTAAACAATACAAAGACACCGGCGATTATTATGAAGTGTATTACCCTCTTATCAAGGATTCGCTTCTTGACTCGACGCTCGGTCTTACAAGAAACAGTATTGTTATTTACGTAGATAACGAAACTGTTTACAACGGAGAATTCATAAGAAGACTTTCCGGAGAATACACATCAAGATGGTATACGGATTTTAACGAACGCGAAGGAAAGGACTTGATCGATGCTTATTATGACGACTCCTTAAAGCCCAACCAGGCAAACAAGAGACGTTTTCTTTATATAAAAAGACTTGATTATTATCAGAGCGACATAGCCAAGATACTGGTCATCGCACATGATACGGCCAGTCTTACCAGTGATTTAAAAAGGATCGACGGCGGTTATCCCGTGTATATCTTATCGGGAGATTACGTTATCTACTCGTCGGAAGACAACTCCCTTATCGATGCAACGAAGCTGGATCTTTCGTCCAAAAGAAACGTAAAAAAACGACTCAATGCAAACGGAGCGGAAATAGACATTGTGATCGTGAACAATACCCCGATCATAGCTTCCGCGATCAAGAAGAACCTCGGAATACTTCTTATGCTTCTTCTTATCACCATGATCATTCCGCCCCTGATCCTTAAGACCATCGAGAATTCCATTGTCAAAAGGATAAGGAAACTCGAGACCGCATTCGGAAACGAGTATACGAATACATTCAAAGCGATCAGTGAAGTTGAAGGAAATGACGAGATCGCTTTCCTTATGAAGAAATACAACAGAATGGTTGATATCACCAACGAACTGGTAACGACCGTTTACAAGGATAAGATCAAGGAACAGGAAAGTGATATCGCAAGGCAGAAAGCGGAACTTCTTGCGCTTCAGAGCCAGATAAACCCGCACTTTATGTTTAATGCGCTCGAAAGCATACGAATGCACAGTCTTTTAAAAGGCGAGACCGAGACAGCATCGATGGTCGACAAACTGGCCGTAATGGAAAGACAGAATGTTGACTGGGGTAAGGACTTCGTTACGATCAAAAAAGAGATCGAGTCCATCGAAGCGTATCTTGCGCTTCAGAGTTACCGTTTCGGAGACAGACTTTCTTTTAACATAGACATCGAAAAAGACTGCGAAGATTATCTGGTACCCAAACTTACGATAGTTACTTTCGTGGAAAATGCGTGCGTACACGGAATCGAATCCAAAGCCACGCAGGGCTGGATCTTTGTAAGGGTATATAAAGGCAAAGAAGCACTTTTTATTGAAATAGAAGATACCGGCGAAGGCATGAGCGACGAAAAGGTTGCACAGATGCAGAAAGATATCGCCGATGCATCGATCGAAACCATCAAGACCAAGAAACACGTGGGAATCTTAAATGCGTGCTTAAGACTTAAAATGGTTACGGATCATGCGGTAACATTCGATATCGAGAGTGAGGTCGGGATCGGTCTCAGCTTTATCATAAAAATACCTTTCGAAAAGCTAAAGAAAGCGGAGGATGACGAATAGATGCTTAAAGTTATGCTCGTGGATGATGAGCCTTTTATCTTACAGGGCCTTAAAATTCTTATAGACTGGGAAAAAGAAGGATACGAGATCGTAGCCGCGCTTTCTAACGGCAAAGAGGCACTTGATTATCTTAAGGAAAATGAAGTTGATCTGATCATCTCCGATATCCAGATGCCTGTAATGACAGGTCTTGAACTTCTCGAAACCATTCAGAAAGAAGGCCTTTCCAAGGCGAGATTCGCCATTCTGACAGGATTCGATGATTTCTCATATGCTCAGAGAGCGATCAAGAACAACAGTATGGACTACATTTTAAAGCCCGTACAGAAGAAGGATATCCTCGCTCTTTTACGCAATGTTTCCAACCTTGAAAAGGTTAACAAGGAAAAAGAAGGCGACCGTAAAAAAATGGAGGATGCTTATCTTGCCAGAAACGTGATCGCTTTAATAAAAGGAAAATATGACGAGAGCAATATCGAGTACGTAAAGAAACACATGCAGCTTTCGGGCAAGATCAGATACGTGGACATAGAACTCGTAGGCGAATTAAAAGAAAGGGACGAGGACGATTACGACATGCGAATGCTTCAGCATCAGCTTCACAATGCCTGCCGTGATGTCCAGAAGGAAAACCTAAATCATTTTATCTTCGACGTATCCTATGACGAGTCAAGCTACGATGTCGGATTTATATACTGCGAGAACATGGCGACCAGATACGACATGACGGACGACGATTATCTCGAAGGCCTGACCAAGAAGATTGAGGGTGTTCTTTTAAAACCCGTAAGAATGATCTGCGGCAAGAAAGTAAACGATGTATCCCAGATCGCCAAATCCTACAGCTCATGCAGAATGCTCAACAGTATCAAGGGATTCCATAACGAGAAAAGAGTCTACATTTATGAAGACGAAGTGCAGATCGAGCAGAAGAGTGCATATCTGTGCAAAAAGAGTCTTGATGAATGTATCGCGGCAATAGAAAAGAATGAAAAGAATCAGATCGAAAAGAGTGTCGAAAAACTCTACGAAGAGATGTACAATGTCGGAGAGAATTACAACCTCGTAAATCTGAACATCAACTATCTTTTATTCCAGCTTATACATCTTGCGAGCGAGCAGGATGACAATGTCAATCAGGAAGAAGTCATTCAGTACATTTCGGAGAATTCCTTCGAGAACTCATTATCGAGAGGAAGCCGCGAGCATATGAAAAACTTCGCGCTTCAGTATGCCGACTATCTCATGAGTCTTCGAAAGAACGTATCGAGGGGTATTTTATCGAGCATCGAAAAAGATATCTCCGAACATTATGCCGAGAACATCTCGCTAAGAAACTTAGGCGAAAAATACTACATGAACAGCTCCTATCTCGGACAGGTATTCAGGAAGAAATACAATGTTTCTTTTAAGGATTATCTTACGAACATAAGGATCAACGAAGCAGCCAAGATGCTGCTCATGTCTGATAAAAAGATCAATCAGATAGCCGAAGAAGTCGGATACATGGACTGCGATTATTTTATCAGGAAATTCATTGAGATCAAGGGCTGTACGCCTTCGAAATACAGAAAGAACAATAACTTAAACTGATCTTTAAGAGGAATCGGATGAGAAACATAGCAATAATCACCGCCAGAGGCGGAAGTAAAAGAATACCGAGAAAGAACATTAAGGATTTTCTCGGAAAGCCTATTATGGCATACTCGATCGAGGCTGCGCTTGAGTCCGGACTTTTTGACGAAGTCATGGTATCGACGGACGACGAAGAGATCGCAAAGATCGCGAAAGAATACGGTGCTAAAGTTCCTTTTTTAAGAAGCGAGGCCACAAGCAACGATTATGCCACTACCAATGACGTGCTTCTTGAAGTTATCGATGAGTACGAAAAAAGAGGAGAGGTATTCGATCACGGCGTATGCATTTACCCGACGGCTCCTTTTGTAGACGGCGAAACCCTCAAAGAGGCAATGAACGAGCTTATCGAAAAGAAGGCGGAAACGCTCATTCCCGTTGTTCCTTTTTCATATCCTCCGAAGCGTGCGCTTGTTATAAGAAACGAAAGACTTGTTTTCGAATATCCCGAGTTCATGAACACGCGCTCGCAGGATCTCGAGAGCGAGTACCACGATGTCGGACAGTTTTACTGCTTTAATATCGAAGCATTTAAGAAAAACCGCAAACTCATGCAGGGCGACATCGTTCCTTTCATTATTGACGAGATGAAAGTTCAGGACATCGACAACGAGTCCGACTGGAAGATCGCCGAAGTAAAATACAGAACAATCAAAGGAGTATAGGATGAAATCCGGCAGAATCTACGTTTGCCATACCTTTTATCATGTATATGTTTCTTTCTTAAAAGAGTTCGCAAGACCTGAAGAAGAAAGAGGAAATGCGAGCATTGTGCTTTCTTTAATGTCCAACGAATGGGGAGACATCAAAGAGAGAATCCCTCTTTCCGGATATTTTAAGGAAGTTTTCGAGTTCGACGAAAAAAGAGAGACCGAATTTCCGGAACTCGCGAAGTACAAGAAAAACCGCGGAAACATTGTTTTAAATATGATACCCCGTATTATCTTCACTTCAAAATTCGCGAAACTTCAGAAACCTTACGTCCCCGTGGATTTTAAGAAGTACGAGGATATTTACGTATACTGTGACAACGACCCCATAGGCATTTATCTTAACAAGAACAGGATCCATTATCATGCGATGGAAGACGGCCTTAATTACCTTTCGACTTTCGTCAATGCGCTTGCGGATAACAAAGGTCATTTCGGGATCAAGAAATTCATGAGCATGAATTTAAATCTTATCTTCATGCAGGACGGATACAGCAAGTACTGTCTGGACATGGAAGTTAACGATCTGTCACTCGTAAGGGATGATTTTTATAAATATAAAGAAGTTCCCAGAGCAGAGCTCGAGGCAAACATGACCGACGAACAGAAAGCGGTTCTCGTCAGGGTATTTGTCAAAAACATCGATAACCTTAATAAAAGCATCGAAAACACAAAGACCGGCGGAAAGAAGATTCTCATTCTTACCGAGCCTCTCTGTACGCTGGATGTAAGAGAGAGGATCTTCAGGGATCTGTATAACGAATATTCGCCCGAAGGAACGGTGTTCTTTAAGATCCATCCGAGAGATGAGCTTGATTACGACAAAGTTTTCCCCGATGTCTTTAACTTTGATAAAAAAGTTCCGATGGAAATACTCAATTTCTTCCCGAATCTCCACTTTGACAAAGTGGTCAGTGTTTTCACACAGCTCGGAAGCGTAAAATTCGCGGATGAAAAAGTCTACCTCGGTGTTAAATTTATGGACAAATACGAGGATAGATCCGTACATGCAAATATAGTGGAATAATCCGTAAATACGGCATATTTAGCATGCTTTTACCCCGATAAAATACAGGACAAATTTCAAACTGTACTTTATCGGGTTTTTTATTGGATTTTATCGGGTTAAAAAAATATATATCAAAAGTATAATAGAAAATACAATTAGCCGTAATAACGGTATAGTTTTATAGGAGGTAAAAAAATGAAAATGAAGAAATTCATTGCACTCGGCATGGCTGGTATGCTTAGTGCGGCAACATTGGTTGGCTGTGACAGCGGTAACGGCGGCGGCGGAACAACTGGTGGATCAGTTACCGGTGGCGGTGACGGTGGAGATAATGGCGACGGCGGTGTCGTAGCAGCAGAAGACATTATCGACTTCACTATGTTCGCAGCAATGGAAGGTACCGAGCTTAACCCTAACAACGACATTCAGGAGATCATCGCTCAGAAGACAGGTGTTAGAGTTAAAGAAACTTGGCTTACAAACCAGGAAGCTGGTGAAGCTATCGGTGCTATGATGGCATCAGGCGATATCCCTGATTTCATCGATGCTGGTAACAAGTTCACAGATATGTATGCAGCAGGTCTCCTTGTAGCTTGGGATCCTTACCTTGAGCAGTATCCTAACCTTAAGGAAATGTATACAGATGCTGAATGGGATCAGTTCCGTATGGCTGACGGTAAGATTTACTGGGCTAACGTATTCAACAATACTTACGGCAAATCCAAAGCTACAGGTCATAACGACGAAGCTTTCTGGATTCAGGTAAGAGTTCTTGAAGAAGCTGGTTATCCCGACATCAAGACACTTGATGAGTATTTCGATCTTATCGAAGATTACTACAAGAAACATCCTACATTCGTAGATCCTACAGGAACAGAGCTTCCTATTATCCCTTACACAGTACAGAGTGCTGACTGGAGATATTTCGGTCTCGAGAATCCCCCTCAGTTCCTCGATGGTTATCCTAACGACGGTTCTGTAATCGTTGAAAGAGATACAGGTAAGGTTGTTGACTACAACACAACAGAAACAGCTAAGAAGTACTTCCAGAAGTTGAACGAAGAATACAATAAGGGAATTATTGATTCTGAATTCGCTACACAGAACTGGGACCAGTACATTCAGAAACTTTCCAAGGGACAGGTTCTCGGTATCTGCGATCAGAACTGGGACTTCAACTACGATGTTCAGCCCGCTCTTAAGAGTGCAGGTCTTGACGAACTCGGATGTGAGTACGTTCCTCTTGGACTTACAATGCCCGGTGTTACAGAAAACAGATGGCATACATATGGTGATACACTTAACAACTCTTCAGGATGTGCAGTTACAACAGCTTGCTCAGATCCCGACAGAGCATTCAAGTTCTTAAGTGATATTCTTAACCAGGATATTCATGATCTTCGTTACTGGGGTGTTGAAGGTGTTGACTACCTCGTAGATGAAGATGGTATGTACTACAGAACACAGGAAATGAGAGATCAGCAGAATGATCAGGCTTACAGAGCATCTCATATGTGTCCTTACTCATACATGCCTCAGTGGCTTGGAACAAGCCGTGATGGAAAGAACGCTATGCAGCCTCAGGAACAGGGTTCAGAATTCACAGCATCCTTCTCAGAGCCTCTTAAGAAGTGCTTCGAAGCATACAATGCTAACGGTTATCCTGATTTCATCGGTTCCGTTCAGGAAGAGAACACAGTATGGTTCCCTATGTGGTCATACTCCAACACAATGGGCGATACAACTACATACCTTGAAGATGCAGCAGACGGCAGCTACAGCGAGGGTGATCCTTGGCCTGCAGCTATCGCATGGCAGAAGATGGGTAACTGCAAGCACGAGTGGCTTCCTAAGGTTGTTTCCTCTAAAGACTTCGAGAAGACATGGGCAGATTACATGAACGCATATGCAGCATGTAATCCTCAGGACTTCCTTGATGATATGCAGGGCGAAGTTAACAGACGTATGGGCAAGTAATTCAGCTTACGTTATCTAACTGAAATTAAATTAATTGTGGCAACCATGGTTGTAATATACTGTGGTTGCCATTTTAGAGAAAGGGAGGCACTTGACAAATGACAAATGACGCGGATCAGAATGTAAATGTTGAAAATCCGACTGAATTCGAGAGTGCAACAGATTATACGGAACAGACTGCAGAAAACGGGGAGACGGTGGTTGTAGTCGAAAGTCCGGCGCAGTCAACTGTATCGGATGAAGCTTTAAAAGCAATGGCTAAGAAAAAGAAGATATCTAAGGGCGAGATCAAAAGACAGGCAGTATTGCTTATTTTCTCGTTTATCTTCGTTGTTTACGGAATCGTTTTCTATTATCTTCCTCTTGGCGGATGGATAATGGCATTCCAGCATTTTAAATTAAGAAAGAATTTCTTTGATTCTCTCTTCCATGCTAAATGGGTGTGGTTCAAAAAATTCCAGTTCATGTTTGAATTTGATGTTCTCACACGTGCGGTAGAAGAGACGGGTTCGGTTTTCAAAGCACTTAAAACTTGGGTTGATAATGCGATGTTTATCCGTACCCTCAGAAATACTCTCGGAATGGGTATTTTAAATCTTGTATCTACTTTTGTAATGGCTATCGTATTTGCCATTCTTCTTAATGAAGTAAAAAATAAATTAGGGAAAAAATTGGTTCAGACGATATCATACTTACCTCACTTCCTTTCATGGATCATCGTTACGGCAATCATCAGAGATACATTGTCGAACACAGGTATTATCAATGATATCTTAAGAGCATTTCATATTATACAGCAAGGCGACAGTTACAATTTCTTCATGCACCCGGGGTGGTTCTGGCCGATAGTTGCGATTTCCAATGTATGGAAAGAGACCGGTTGGAACGCGATCATCTATCTTGCAGCTATTACCGCTATCGATCCCTGCCTCTATGAAGCAGCTGATATCGACGGTGCCGGAAGATTCGCTAAGATGAGATATATCACATTACCCGGTATTGCTCCTACGATCATCATCCTTTTGGTTATGAACATCGGTAACGTGCTTAATGCAGGTTTCGAAATTCAGTACCTCTTAGGAAACGGTATTGTACAGAAGGTTTCGCAGACAATCGATATCTACGTTCTTGAATGGGGTATCAGTAAGAGTGACTATTCACTCGGTACCGCTGCAGGTATGTTTAAGAGTGCGGTTTCGATCCTGTTGATCGTAATATCCAACAAGATCGTTAAGAAGACCGGTCACGGAAGTCTGTTCTAAGGAGGTAAGATAGTATGAAATTGAAAAAAGACGAATTTGCCATGAACTATGGCAACTCCCATGGAGACGGCAAAGAACTTACCCCTGATGAAATAAGAAGATTAAAAAGACTTGCCCGTAAAAAAACCATGAGAATGGACGGAGCAGGCTGGGCTTTCGTTATCTGCAACACGATCTTCCTTTTAATATTTACGGTAGTTACACTTTATCCCGTACTTAACACGGTTGCATACTCATTCAACGACGGTCTTGATGCATTAAAGGGTGGTATTTATCTTTGGCCCAGAAAGTTTTCACTTGAAAGCTTTAAAACAGTATTAAATATCTACGGATTCGTAACCGGTGCAAAGATCACGGTTTTAAGAACGCTTATCGGTACATTGACATCGCTTATCGCAAACGCACTTCTTGCATTTGTAATAAGCCGTAAGAGATTCCTCTTCAGATCCAGCCTTTCACTTTTCTGGATCATTACAATGTACGTTAACGGCGGTATGATCCCCGTAGTTGTACTTTACAAATATCTCGGACTTACAGGTTCATTCTGGGTATACGTTATTCCCGGTATGATCAGTGCCTTCAACGTAATGGTACTCAGAACATACATGGAAGACCTTCCTGATGAACTTGAAGAATCGGCACAGCTTGACGGTGCAGGATATATAACGATCTTCGTTAAGATCATCTCACCTCTTTGTAAGCCGGTTTACGCAACCATCGCGTTGTTCGTTGCTGTATGGCAGTGGAACTCATGGTTTGATGCAATGCTTTATAACAGACTTAAACCCGAGTACACAACACTTCAGTACGAATTGATGAAACTTATGAGTTCCGTATCGCATCAAAGCGGAAATGCAGGATCTCATGCTACACAGGCTGCGGAAAGTGCACAGGTTACTTCCGTCAGTGTACGTTCGGCTGCATCGGTTGTAACAATGGTTCCCATTATCTGTGTATATCCTTTCTTACAGAGATACTTCGTAACCGGACTTACCATCGGTGGCGTAAAAGGTTAACCAAATTTCTACCTATATAAAAAACCCGCTTCGATTCATTTGAAGCGGGTTTTTTAAAACTTGTTCTTTTTGAAAATATTGGTATAATATAATTTCGCAGATAATAAGGCCGTTATAAGCGCGGCTTTTTCAAATAAATTTTGGCAGGTTTTTAAGATGAACATATTCAAATTTGACAGTCCCGTAATGAATTTCATAGGTAAGGTGGCGGATATGATAATACTCAATATCCTCTGCCTTATATGCAGTATTCCGATCATTACTTTCGGTGCCGCATTTACCGCTAAATACTATGTATCGATGAAGATTGTCAGAGGAGAAGAAGGTACTATCATAAAGCCTTATTTCAAGGCATTCGCCGAGAATTTCAAGCAGGCAACGATCGCCTGGCTTATCCAGCTGGCCGTTCTTGCTCTCGTGGTTATGGACTGGTTCTGGGTATTCAATAAGGGAATTGATAATGTCCACACCATATACCTTATTGCGGTAGCCGTTCTCTCGCTTATGTGGATATTCGTTACCATCACGATCTTCCCTTTCTTTGCACGTTTCGAGATGACTCTTTTGGAAGCGTTCAAAGGATCGATCATTTTCTCATTCCTTTATTTTATCAAACTCTTCCTTATAGTGGCTCTTGAATTGATGACGTTCATCGCATGCCTCTGGTACGGCGAATGGCTTCCTTTAATCCTTCTTTTCGGAACAACAACGGCATTTTATTTCCTTAACCTGACACTTATAAAAGGATTTAAAAAGCTTGAAGCGGGAGTAGAAAAAAGAGAAGCTGAAGAAGCAGAGAAAAAAGAGGAAGAAGAAAAAGAGGGTGCAAAAGAAGATTCCGAAGAGGAAGAAGAACATCTTATCCTTCGTCCCGACGAGCATACGGTAAGCGGTAAGATCCAGGCTGAAAAAGAAACCATTAAAGCGCTTACTTTCAAAGAGAAACTGGTATTTTTCAAGGATTATTATCTCGGAAAAACGATCATTGTCGTAGTCGTTGCAATCTTTGCACTCTGGTTTTTATACGACGCATTTATCGGAAAGAAGGATATTGTTTATTCCGGCGGACTCCTTTACTGTGAGGTTACCGATGAGGGAAGAGCACTCCTTACACACGATCTTTTAAACGAAATGGTTCCCATTACCGTTAAGCAGAAGAAGGAAGTCAATCTTTCGGATGACCTTTCCCTTGATTTTGTCGAGGGAGAGCATGAGGTTGTTGCGGATGCTTCACAGGATCAGATGCTTGCATCAATGATCATGATCGGTTCATATGATTATTTCTTCATTGATGCGAAACTCATAGACCATTATGAGCAGCTTGACTGTTATAAGGATCTGACGGAATATGTTGAACTTTACAACATATCCGAAGAAGATGTTTATTATTCAATCCCCGAAGATACGGATGAGGAAGAATCGGATAACGGCGAAAAAGAATCTAAAGATGCCGAAACTGCTCCGGGAGAAGACGGCACATACATAAATGCGATCAAACTTTCGGATGAGATCTGCGAGAAGATCGGAGTATCCAGCCGAAGCGGAGAAGGTGTTTATCTTACCCTTGTTTTAAACGATAAAGAAGACAGAGACAAAGTATTCATGTCTTATCTTTTCGAGTAAGTTATCAGTCTGTGCATTGGACAAATCGTTTTAAAAATTGTAAAAATCTATCATAATTTTATTTACATATTGAGAGCGGCTCAAAAAAGTAATATTATTGCTTCTGATATCGTGAAGATGTTTAATGAGGCAATATGGAAAAAACTGCAAAAAGAAATTCTGAGATAAATGAATACACTCCGCTTCTGGTCATAGCGGGACCGATGTTCCTTGAATTGTTCTTAGGAACGATGCTTAACAACATCGATACTTTAATGTTGAGTCACTACGACGAATATGCCGTAGGAGCGGTCGGAAACGCCAACCAGATCATGTTCATGCTGAACATTCTCTTTAATATCATTGCGACGGCAACGGGTGTTGTTGTTGCGCAGTATCTGGGTGCAAAGCAGTATGACAAGATGAACATGATATATACGCTTGCCGTAGTGTTTAATGCGACATTCGGAGTGGTCTTAAGTCTTGGCATCGTTCTTGCCAACCCCCTTTTTATGACAATGCTGAAAGTTTCGCCCGAGATGCGCACTTACGCCATGACATATATTTATATTGTCGGCGGCGGAAGCTTTCTTATGGCGATCTATAATGTTTTAATGCAGATCCTTCGCTGCAACGGATATCCGAAAGTCGGAATGTATATTTCGCTTGCGATAAACGTTATCAACATCGGAGGAAACTATCTGTTCCTCTATGGCGGATTAAGGCATCTGAACATGGGCGTGGCAGGCGTTGCCATCTCCACGGTCGTTGCCAGGATCATGGCGGTAATAGCGGCATTTGTATTCTTTTACGGTGCAAAGATCGGTAAGATCGCGCTTAAATACATCAGGCCTTTTCCGTACAATCTTTTATGGAAGATGGTTAAGATCGGACTTCCTTCGGCAGGAGAGAATCTTTCATACACGCTTTATCAGATGTGTCTTCTTTCATTTGTAAACGGGATGGGAAACGATTCGGTAAATGCGAGAGTTTACTGCAATGCGCTTATTTCCTTTGCGATGATATTCTCGAATTCATCGGCAATGGCAACGCAGATAATCACCGGCCATCTTGTCGGTGCGGGCAAGGAAGACATAGCGTATAAAAGAGTGTTTAAAACTCTTCTTACCTCAATGCCCATTACCATAGCACTGGCCACGATAAACCGCATTCTGTGCCCTTATACGTTAAGGATCTTCACACAGAACGAGGCGATAATCGCGCTCGGATGTTCAATTATGTTTGTGGATATCTTCGTTGAAATAGGAAGGTGTCTGAATATGACGTTCATCTGCTCGCTGAAGGCGGCAGGTGCTTATATCTTCCCGCTGATCGTCGGTCTTATCACGATGTGGGGACTGGGCTTAACCTGCGGATATACTTTCGGAGTCCTTCTGGGAATAGGCGTAGCGGGCGTTTTCATGGGAACCGCCACGGACGAGTGTATCCGAGGACTGATAGTAATGTATTACTGGTACAGAAAAAAATGGTACGGCAAGTCCGTAGTCGATAAAAAAGCACAAAGCGAAGAATAGATCATCCTTCTTTTGCAATCAACGGGAGAGATACCGTAAAAGCGGATCCGCTGTCGGGTTCGGACTTAACGGATATCCTCCCGTTCATCATATCTATGATACGTTTAACGAGCGAGAGTCCGAGACCGTTTCCGTTTGTTGCGTGCGAAGAGTCTCCCTGATAGAATTTCTCGAAAATATGTCTCTGCGTATTTTCATCCATTCCCACTCCGTTGTCCGAAATTATCACATATACCGCATCGCTTCCGATACTGGCTTTAACCATGATATTGCCGTTTTCGGGAGTGAATTTTACCGCGTTTGATAAAAGGTTCATCCAGACGTGATATAAAAGATCCTTGTTCTGGAAATAATCGATATCATCAAGTTCCATATCTATCGAAATATTCTTTTTACTCCACTGTTCCTCAAAAACAAGCATGCATGTTCTTAACTGTTCGTCCAGACTGAAGGATTCCTTGTCCGTAATTATCTCCTGGGATTCGAGCTTGGATAAAAGAAGAACGTTTGACGACATAGTAGCAAGATGTTCGCTTTCGTCCATGATTATCCTTGCAAATTCACTCTGCTGCTCGGGAGTAAGATCACCGTTATATAACTGCCTTGCAAAGCCTCGTATGGAAATGATCGGGGTCTTGAATTCATGCGAGAAATTGTGGATAAAATCGTTTCTGAAGATCTCCGTCGAAGAGAGTTCGTGCGTCATGTCGTCGAAAGCCTCAACAAGAGTACCGAGATCTGTTTTTTCCGTAAAAAAGTTAGTGATCCCTTCAACCTTGACATCGTAATTGCCGTTTGCCACCTGCTTGGTTATACGTGTGAGTTTACGAAGCGGAAGGAAAACGTTTCGGTTGATGATGACCGAGAAAACGGACGAGGAAATATAACTGAAGGCGAGAACGATAAGAGTCATGTTCAAAGGTGTCAGATGCAGACGGTCTTTAAGAGGAGTTAAGTATAGGATCATCATGATTCCTCCGGCAAGAACGTTTGATACCGTAAGTGCGAATATCATAAAAAAGCTGATTCGAAAGATGATGCTTTCAATCAGCTTGCTTACAAGGGTTCTTATACCGTTCAACGTTTTTTTAACGACTTTTTTCATAAATCGCTCCCTGATAAATGCTATTCCTTTTTAACTGCTTTGTATCCGAGTCCGCGGACCGTAACTATCTCAAAATCATCGTTGTTTTTGAAGCGGTCGCGCAGTCTGTTGATGTGGACATCCACGGTTCTCTCTTCGGACTGGGTTTCGGAATCCCAGAATTCTTCCATTAACTGTCTTCTTGTAAAAGTCTTGTTGGGATAAGAGAGAAGTTTGAAAAGAAGCTGAAATTCTTTTCGGGGAAGTTCATATTCCGTGTCGTTTTCACGCACCGTAAAAGAATCGTATAAAAGTGCGGTGTTTCCGATCACGAGTTCATGTTCCGCAGCTATGTGGGCCCTTCTAAGAAGTGCCTGAATGCGCAGAATGAGTTCGAATTCGTCAATGGGTTTTACCATGTAATCATCGGTTCCGGTCAAAAAGCCTTTACGGATATCATCCTGTGAATCCTTTGCCGTAACCATGATGATCGGGATCTGCGAACCGGAATTTCTTAAGACTCTGGTAAAAGTGATGCCGTCCATAACGGGCATCATGATATCAACCAGAATAAGATCAATATGATTCTCATCGAGAATCTGAAGGGCTTCTTCGCCGTTTGACGCATGCAAAGTGGAGTAGCCGTTCTGGGTAAGAACGACCTCCATAAGCCTTGCCGTGTTTTTGTTGTCTTCAACGATGAGAATATTAAACATATTAATTGTTCTGTGACTGATTTGAATTCTGCATGGAAGGGATGTTAAGGTATCTTACGATCTTCATGCTTGCATTCTTGATAAATTCCTCTTTACGAAGTTTTACGACAGCAATACGTTTGTACATGGGACGCTTATTGTTGATGGTTTCCTTGAGGGCATTGAAATAATCGTAGTTGTCGAAGTATTCCTCTTCGGGATAGATCTCGGCAACGATCCTGCCGTCTTCGTCATATACCAAAACTTCGCGGACCTGAGGGTCTCTTGCAATGTTTTCCTCGAGTTCTTCGGGGGATAAGTTTTCTCCGTTAGAAAGGATGATAAGGTTTTTCTTACGTCCCGTAAGGATTATGAAACCTTCCTCGTCAACGAATCCCAGATCACCCGTGTGATACCAGCCTTCGGAATCGATAACGGCCTTTGTGGCTTCTTCGTCCTTGTAGTATCCCTTCATAACGTTGTCGCCCTTAAAGAGGATCTCGCCTTCATCGGATACTTTTACTTCCATTCCGGGAACGAGCTGTCCGACACTTCCGTCTCTGTGGTGGAAAGGTCTGTTAACAGCAACAACGGGTGAACATTCGGTTGTTCCGTAACCGTTTAAGATCTCGATACCCCAGGTACGGAATTCTTTGACATACATGGGATCGAGTGCGGCACCGCCGCAGATGATGTATTCGAGATTACCGCCGAATACTTTGTGAATAGCGGCATATGTTTTCTTTCTGACATCAACACCGGTTTTTAAAAGAACGTCGGTTGATTTCATAAGGCCTTTGGTAGCAGTGGTTTTGCCCTTTTTATCGATCTCTGCCCAGATCTGCTTGTGGAAGAATTCCACGAACATGGGAACAAGGAAGATTGTCTGAGGTTTAAAATCGGCAAGATTCTTCTTAACGTATTTAGGGCTCTTGTTAATGTATGTTGACTCGCCGTAATTCATTGTCATGAAGATTCCGACGATAAGTCCGAATGCATGATGGAAAGGAAGAACCGCGAGAACGTCTCCTGCGGGTTTGAAAAGATGACATGTCTGGTTGAGCTCAAAAGCGATATTGTGGTTTGTAAGCTCAACACCCTTGCTCTTTCCGCTTGTTCCCGATGTGAAAAGGATCGTAGCCGTCTTCTCGGGAATGATCTGGTACTCGAGGAACTCGGTATTTCTGGCTTTGAGAAGTTTTCTTCCTTCGTAAAGGATCGTGTCGAAAGTTCCGAGGTCATAAACTTTTTTAACCTTCTTGGGATCGACTTTTTCAATGAACTGGTCGGTTACGAATGCGTAATCGCAGTCACCGAGTTCTATAAGGGAATTGATCTCGGCAGCCGGAAGACTCTTGTCGATGGCTACTGCAACGTTTCCGCCGTTAACACATGCGAAGTATGCAACAAGCCATTCGTAGGAATTCTTTCCGATGATCGCAACGTGTTTGTCTTTTATCTTCTTGCCGTACATCCAGGTACCGAACGCATTGACATCTTCTTTAAGGTCCGAGAAGGTCTTACGCATTTCACCGGTTTCGCAAGGGTAAACGAATGCGATCTTATCGGGAAAATCAACTGCTTTCGTAAGTATCAGATCTTTTAAATCACTGATGTCTTCGAGTGTGTCGTACAAAGGATATTTTTTGTTTTTCATAATGATCTCCAATGGAATTTTTTTGATACGCGCCCGCGTAAATACAATTATACTTTATTTAAATTAATGAAACAAGTTTTAATCGCTTTTACCGTTTTCTGTCATACATTTTTATTGAAAATAAGGGCACTTTATGGAATAATTAAAATGTAGTTTTGTGACTTTTTGTACGGAGGGAAAACCTTTATGTCCAAATGGATTATTGTTGTTGATGACGATATAGCCAATCTGAAAATGGCAGGGCATATTTTAAGCCAGAACAATATGAGAGTAACTGCCTTAAAATCGGGCAGAATGCTTATAGATTATATAAAAGAAAACGGGGCTCCCGACCTCGTTCTGCTTGATATCAAAATGCCGGAGATCGACGGTTTCGAGACGCTTAAGCTCCTCAGGGATATGGAAAAAGAGAGCAACATGTCCGAGACTCCGGTCATTTTCCTTACGGCCGACGAAAACGAGGAAACGGAGAGCAGGGGCTTCGAAGTCGGAGTTTCCGATTTCATCAGAAAGCCTTTCAACCCCCAGGTTCTTCTTCGCCGTATCGAGAATATCGTTTCAATGCAGAGCGAAATGATAAGCTGGAAAAA
>JAEEGL016474547.1_pt1 | contig 16981 bp, 13 predicted proteins | sample 9134231 | NCBI WGS metagenome assembly JAEEGL01 (sample SAMN16246548, study PRJNA631951) | gut metagenome | biome: gut microbiome; feature: rumen; material: fiber-attached | host: Bos | place: Iran: Karaj | collected 2018-10
CTGAGCACCGGCCAGAGATAAACGGATTTCTTCTCCGACCAACAAAGGTATCTGCGCCTGATTTTTTAACAGTTCTGCTATTTTTTCTTCACTTATCGGCGTTAATCCTGACGGTTCGTCTTCTCTTTTTGCGCCTTGAGGATATAGTTCAACCGCACCGGCACACTCGCCGCCGATTTCCTTTAAGAGCGCAAACGGATTGTTTGAAGACACCTGCTTATAGCGAGCAACCGCTTCACGAATACCTTCTTCAGGCAACAAATTGTTGAAGAAACTGCGTGTAAGCTTATCGTTAAAAGCTTCTTTTTGTAACGGCAGATTGACCGATAAAGGTGTATCGGCATCCTCATTATACTTGAAACTCAAGCGAGAATTCTTTTCCGTCAGTGTTCCAATCTTTTTACCATAGAAATATACATCTAAAGCCGACATATCATTCCTCCGAGTTTATGTTAATGCCTAAAACGTCCAAAACCTTTAATACTTTGCTGATTTGGCAAGTTTCCTTGGCCTTTTCAATATCCACGATAAACCGTAAACCGACGTTGCACAATCCGGCAAGTTCGGTCTGAGTTAAGTTTTGCTTTTTCCGCTCGGTTTTAATCAGAATAGCAATATCTTGTGCTGTTTTAATCTTCATATTTTACCTCTCGGTAAAATTATAGCATGATAAAAATTAAAATCAAGTAAATTTTACCGAAAGGGAAAATATTTTTCATTTTGTAACAAATGTGTTCAAATATTACCGATAGGTAAAATTTGTTGCCAACTCCATGAAATGTGTTAAATTACCTAAAAATTAATTTGACTTTTAGGCACAATTTTGTATGCTGTCTTTAAGTTGCAGATGGGTGTGACACAATAATGTGACACAAAGTGTTGCCATACCTCCGCCCATGAGAAAATATTTTTGAAAATACAGAGGTTTAAGGGGTTGACAAAAGCGCTTCCAGCCGCCCCAGCCAAAATTTAGATAAGACCTTGTTTTTGCAAGGTTTTTTCTTTTTATAAAACCCCATAAAATCAATTTTGCTAATACTTTCTGCTAATAAATTCAACTGAATTAGCCTAAACTTCGGAGGCTGATTTATGAGTTTATATAACCGTGGAGCATCTTGGTATGAAGTTGTCAATGTTCCGAAAGATTTGCGCCATATCATTAAAAAACGACAAATATGGGTATCACTACATACCTCAGAAAAAACTATTGCAAAAATACGCTCGGCTATGATATTGTCGAAAATAAATCAGCAGTTTATTATAGAAAGGCAAAAAATGGCTGTATTTAATGATGGTGATGCTCCTCGCCTAAAAGTATTTTATGAATATCTTGCAACACCCGATGGATATCTCGAATATAAAGACGTAGATATTGAATCGTGTGCGCTTGATTTTTGTATTGATAAAACAAATAAAGACTTAGCCAGCATTAACCGTGATATGCAAACCTTGAACTACTATCAATTTTTGCTTAATGATTATATTTCTGCATACAAAACTAATGATTACATAATGGCAAAAGATGCTGTTGATGCGTATATTATTGCCAACAAAATGCCTAAACCGACCGAAAATTGCTATCCGAAGTTTTTAAAGACATTTATGCTAGCCTATATTCAACATATAGAGATGGCGATTAATTATTTAAAAGGTGCGGAACTAAATCGACCGAACAAAATCATATCAGCCCTTCCTTCTATTGAAACGCAAACAACTTCATATTATACCCCTGCCACAACTCAATCAATGCAATCTTACCGCAAGCCTGACTTAAACTTGGCTGAATTTGGGGAAATATATAACAACGAAGGTAGCCGTGATAACGTTTCGCAAGCTCAAAAGGATAAAATCAACCACCGCCTATATGTATTAAATCAGTTATTAAAAGGCAAAACCATACGTCAAATTACACCTGATGACCTACAAAAATTGGTTTATGACGTGCAATGGATACCTCTAAGACTTGGCAAAAATAATAAAGATGTCGATATGATTGCCGCAATTAAAAAGAATCGTGAGCATCCTGAAAAGTCCATATCCCCAAAAACACGTGGAGATTATCTTCAAACACTTAAATCAATATATGTGTGGGCTTTGAAAAGAAAATACATTAATGAAAACATAATGGATCAAATTGATGTACCTGCGCTTCAAATAAGTAAGACCGAAGAAAAATATATACCGTTCACCGTACAACAAATGAATGTTTTGTTCCATAGTAATTTATTTTCACGGCATTGGGACGATAATCCTCAAAAACGTTCAATGTTTTGGATTTCCTTTCTTGGAGCTTATACAGGTGCTCGCTTAAATGAAATTTGCCAGTTAGAGTTTGACGACGTAATGGAAGATGAAGGTGTTGCCTATATTTCAATTAATGAAAATAATGGAAAACACGTCAAAACTAAAGCTGGTATAAGACGTGTGCCTTTACATAATGAACTTTTGCGTATCGGTTTCTTGGAATTTGTCGCAAAAATGAAGAAAATTGCTCCGAGAAGAAAAGATAATAAACGCATTTTCTTTACATTAAAACCTAATACACGAGGTGAATATTCCGCTCAGCCTTCAAAGTGGTTTTTGAAATTGTTAGTAGAGCTAAAAATAAAGCAGAAAGGCTTATGTTTTCATAGTTGGCGACATGCAGTCCGCACAATTTTGAGAAACAATAATTGCCCTATTGACCGAGTGCAATTAATTCAGGGCTGGGAAGGTGCTAATTCCCTTTCTGAACACTATGGCACAATAAGTATCAAAGTTCTGGCTGACGAATTAAACGAAAAATTAATTTATAAAGGACTAGACTTGAGCCATCTGTATATATGATGGAGTAAAGCTATGGAACAACGTAAAAATAAAAATTTCTTTGATTGTCCTTGTTTATCATACAGCAAAGAATTCATACAAAACAATATAGATACCGTTAATGAAAACCTATACCTACATACTCTTCCATATATAATATCTGATAACAAAAATCTTAACGAATATAAAGCATTGGTTTCTTATGATATATTTGATGTAATTTTATCAGATTATGAACCCGAAATACAGGCTAAATTCCTATCATCTGTCATACTTAATAAAAAGGCTATTCGTACTAAAGATAATGAAATTCAAAGCGATTACAAAATATTTAGTTCAGAATATAAATATTATCGAAGTCATACAAATAAAGGTATAGTTTATGGTATTAATTACAAGACAATGGATGACGAGATGGAAAGACATTTTAATTGGCTTATATATACTTACTTCATTGTGCAAAATTTAATACGATTGGCAATTAACCATCCTAAGCTGTATAGTATAGAACAAGGAAAACAACTTTCTTATATGACAAATGAAGATGATGCCAAACAAGAATTATTTGCTTATAGAGGAATCAAAACTGCTTGGGATACACATATGAACGGAGCTTTGATTATATTTGGTTTTGTTCAAAATTTGCTGGATACAAAAGGATGGGATGAGATATTTAAAATAAAAAAATTTCTTAATAACTCTGAAATGAAACAGCTAAGTATTATACTCAGTTCCCCAGAATTAAAAACGGCTTTTATCGACTATCTGAACAATAAAGATGATATTTTTACCTCTAACCTGCAAAATATATTAGGCTATTCATTATTTGCCCAAAATATTGTATTAAACATAAAACACGAACAAGCAAAATATGTTTACGAAGGTGCTATAATATCTCCTCAAACAGCTAAACGATTCGGATTCGTTGAAAAACAAATAAATTTTATACCTCTGTCAAGTGATGAAAAAAATTTTATAACGGAATCAAAACACAAATAGTTACCGTTATCACCATTGCAATTAACAGATTCTATTGATTGTACATTTTAAAATGTACAATGCCCATTATATTATGAACTCCGTCCGAATTGCCAGCTCTGTTAAATAACGCTACTTTAAGGTAATTTGAAAGCATCAAATCAAAAAGTTTGGTTTGATGTTTATTTCAGGTAAACCTTCGTTTTCTAAAATAAACTAACTTAATTTTAATAGAAAAGGAATTTAACATGTGTAATGGATATAATAGAACTGTCTACAATCATTTAAACAACATTATGGATACTTTTGATTCTTTGCGTAATTCTACGTATGTAATGGATCATCTTGCTTGTCTTTTTAATGACAAAGTGCCATCAGAGTACTTTAATTTTAAGGAAGAGCTAATGCAATTCTTACCAAAAGTATATGATATGTTTCAATTTTTGCCTAAGGCTAGTCAGCTGCTTATTGAAGAGAAAACATCAATACGACGTGACTTAGAAGAAGATGAAATATATAATTACTTAACCAATATTATTTCTTATGTAGCTGGAATCTGCATGGAAATATCTATTATAGAGTCCTTTATTATTCTTGATAAAGAATCCATCCCCGATGTGTTTTTTGAATTTAAGCGTAAATTCGTTCAATTCTTGTCTAGTACGGAACTATTTAGCTTAAGCTACGAACATAATGCTTCTCTAATGAATAAAATAGTGAATACTTTCTATGAAGATATTGAATGGCAAGAAGAGGCGCTTGAAGAAGATAAACAAGCTATTGAGCATAAAAAATATTGCGTAGCCTTCTTTGAAAATTTTATTAATTTTTCTTCGATGATGAAATGCGATACGACGTTGCAAAGCTCGACAGATTTGAGTCCGTCGAAGAATGCATAGAGCGCAACCAAAAGATAGTTCGGGCTCTTGAAAAGGAGCCTGAATTATCCAAGGTTTTAGCCAAACGCATCAAGGATTGTTCGAAGTATGACCGTTGCCAGCATATTCTCTGTTGTAATTGTAAACGAGATTTCAGGCTTCAATATGTGCCGAAAATTTGCGAATTTTTAGCCCATCAAAAAGGTGAAAGCCGGATTTACGCTGTCACCTTATTGGAACCTCTCAACGCAAAAACGACAAAGGTAATTGATATAGCCGAACTTAAGAACACTCTATTTTATCGGCTTAAACGCTTGTTTGGTGACAGCATCATTGCCATTGGTGGTTTTGATATTGTCCTGAATACCGATGCCGAAAACACTTGGAAACCGTTCTATCACCCGCATTGGCACTTAATTTTTATCACAAAATTAGAGCCAAAGTTTGTACGTGAACGCCTGAAACATTATTACCACCAAACTGACATAATTAAACGTCCTGTACGAGTGGTAAATGTTACAAGCTATAAAAGAGCAGTTTCTTATATGTTTTCGCCTTACTTCTCACGTCGTGTCCGCTTTTTGAATACGAAGTGCGAAGGACGGAATCCTTTCTATGATGGAAAGGAATATAAGCTGAAATCCGATGAGATATGCAAACTGGCTAAAAAGCTCTTGCATTATGAAGTCCGTGATATGTTGGTCTTATATGGATGCCGTAGGTACTCCGTAAAGAAAAAGCCTGTCAATGACTTCGAATTTAGAATCACGCAAAAAAAGGGTTAAATCCCCTCTTTCATTCAAACTTTTATTAGTTGTTTGAAAATTGCGTGTAACACAGCAATTACTTTTGCTGTAATGTTTTTAATAAAATGCACGGTGAACGGCAATATAACGCAAATCATTTTATTTGCGCTATTGGTTGTTTTACATCAAAATCGACCGTTCACCGTACATAGCCAATTTATAGGAGAAAATAAATGGCTAATATAAAAAAATTTGAAAAAATGGCTTGTAAAAATCTTTTACTGCAAGCCGAAGAATATGAGACTGGGAATATCGTTATAATCCTACGGTTTCAAAATATTCGGAATAGCTGGACTTCTATAACAATTCCGATAATGCGTTTCAGAAGCCCTTACAGATTGTATACTATTTTATTATCAAAGGGCTTTCCTTTTCCAAGCGGTGATGACCCCATGGAGTTTTGTAAAGACCTAAGTGAATATGAGTTTATGAAAATTTCATTGCTGTCATCACAAACAGGATGGTACAAGTCTTTTGATGAAAAGTATTGTTACATCTTACCTGATTCTAGTTTTGGTGCTGAACATTACTCAGTACTCTATAAACAAGATATAGGTGATAACAAAAAAGTGCCTTACATAGGCACTACCGATGAATACATAAGGCTTTTAGACTTATGTAAATATAGTCCTCCTGCGATTTTAACTGTTGGAGTGGCGCTTGCAAGTTTTTGCTTGTTTCCATTCAATGCAGAAACTTTTGGCATACATTTATTCGGTAATTCATCTATCGGTAAATCCACTTTAGCTAAAGTTGCCAGTGGTATACTCGGCAAACCTTCTGACTTTATCCCTTGGAAAACAACTGAAGGCGGTATTGAAGAAGCTTGCTATACACATAGGCATCGTATTTTGGTTTTTGACGAAGCTAAACTTATTGCAAAAAATAGGCTTAAAATCGCCCAGAGAATTAGTGATTTAAGCTACTTCATTTGTGCTGGACAGACTAAAAAAAGGCTTAAGTCCTATAACCGTGATAACGATTTATATGTCGGAGACTGGGAGCTAACATTTATTAGTACTGGTGAATTTGGAATTATCGAAAACGCCGAAGATACAGGACATCTGAAAGACGATGGGGAAAAACTGCGCTTTATTGATGTACCAGCTCAAATGAGCGAAAAATACGGCATATTTTCTAAATTGCCTGATGGGTATGATGATTCCAAAAACCTGATTTATGACATCAATAATATATTATTGAACAATTATGGCACATTGGGAAGAGAGTTTGTCTACCACCTTGCCTTTGCTCTTAATGAAGATGCTGATAATCTAAAGCAAGATTTCAATACCCAATTTGAGTATTTTTGCAATAATATTGATGTTTCCGCTGTCGGTGGCTACAGTCAACGTTTCTTAAGCCGTTTCGCCTTTACGTATGCGGCTTTGATATTAGCTGTTTCGTGGCAACTTGTACCTTGGTCGCAGGAGCGCATCTTTAAGGCTATCAAAAAAATGTACGCATTGGCTTTAAATTGCATTAGAGATGACAAAACCATTCTTCAAGAAGGTTTGAGCATCTTGGATAAAAAATTGAGTAAAGACAATGAAAACTACACCAATTTGGCTGACTTATCTTCAAAAGATGATATTATCGCCGAGTGGAACAATAAAAAGTTCTTCGGTAGAAAAATTGGTAAAACATTTTCTTGGATTATCCCTTCCAAAACATTTAAGTCGTGGTTTATGACACCAAAGCAATGTATTTTGGTAGAAGACTACATCGAAGACTTAATTGAAAAAGATGACGAAGGCTATGCTTTGTGCAGTTTGGGGCATAAAGTACGCAAGCGAGCAATTGTGCTGAATAAAAAGAAGCTCAATAAATTATTATCGGAAAAATAATGCATTTAGGCGGTTGGCTTTCGGGCTGACCGCCTTTTTTATATATAATTATAAATGGTTTGACGGCTGACACCGTATTTTTTGGCGATAGAGCTGATATTTTGACGGTCTGCAACCATTTGACGTATTTCATCAACTTGCGTGTCTGTGAGCTTCTTTTGACTTCCTTTATACCGTCCTTTTGCCTTAGCTATTGCAATCCCTTCTTTTTGACGGTCAAGAATAATTGCCCTCTCAAACTCAGAAACTGCACCTAATAAAGTTAACATTAAACGTTGAAACGCATCAGCCTTCTTATCAGCATAAAAAGTCAAATTTTCTTTGAAAAACTTTATTGTTGCACCTTTCTTTAAAATTATATCAATTAATTGTAATAGGTCTTGAACATTGCGGGCAAGCCTATCCATACTATGTACTTGAATAATGTCGCCTTCTCTCAAATTATCCAATAATGCTTGCAGTTGCGGTCGACACGTATCTTTGCCCGAAAGTTTGTCGCAGTATTCTCTATCGCAAGAAATATTTAAGAGCTGTCTATCCGTATGTTGCAACACGGTCGAAACCCTAACATAATTAAAAATCATCGCTTCTTATCCTTTCATTTGTTGTAAAAATCAGTTCATACATATTGTTTAACATCTGTCAAAAATCACGGTTTTCAGAGTTCGTTTTGACACATTTTGCTTTATCAAAATCAATCATACTTCATTTTGACACCGCCTTTGCCTTGACAATAATCGTATCTTCAACTGTTAAATCATAGATTCTCGGCATGTTGGTTAACCGAAGAAATCTCAAACCGTTAGAATCATTTAAATAAATTCTATCTGCGGTTATTCGGTCAATAACGCTCCAATGGTCGTGTAGCCCTTGTATGCCAATAATAACGGCTGTATTTGGTTGTTTTGATATGGTCAATATTTTTTTAATGGCTGTTGTCGTGCGTGTTTTATCGTTGAATGGCTTATAATAACTCAGCTTTATATCATTAGCTATATGTGATTGAATAATACCAAGATAACCTTCGACTAGTTCAACCTCTGAGCCTTCTTTATGGACTAAGAGCAATTTACGGTGTTTATATAAGTCTGCAATAATCTCTTGAAACCAGCCTTTGACTTGTTTTTTACTAAACTTTGCAAGACCATTCGCAGATAAGAGTGTTGAATTGATTGAAGCATACACACCGCATAGATTGTCGATGCCTTGTTTGTATGGTTTAATATCTTGTGTCATTTTAATACTCATCGGCTAACAAAATTGTCATCACACGGTTTGTCTGCGTAGGATCATCTGGTTGCGGTGAATAGAACTCGTCATTTATATCGTAAAGGTCTATTTTCCAAAACACTTGAGTTCCACGGCTTGACGTTACAGAGCCAAAATCGTGTTCGTGGTATGGGTCATTATCTTGCGTAAAATCATTAAATGCACGAACCTTTTGCAATACCTCGGCTTGTTCGTCTTCGGGAAGTGAACGGAAACCGATTGTCAACAACACACGCCCACCAGTAAAGGTCTTTCGCAGGTTATCGTTTAATGCAGCGACTTTTTTAATATTTACTTTGTTTTCCATAATATTATTCCTTTCAGTAGATTTAAAACAAAAGAAGCGCCAATCTTTTTTTGACTGACGCTCCAGACAAGGTGCAATGATGATGCCCAAATTTACTTTACTTCGATAATAAAATAAAATCATCACGCACCTTACCTTTTCACACCATTTTAACCATAAACAACCTTTTCTGCCTTGTGACAAACAGAGCTGATGTTCATAGCTATTTCGGTGATTCATAATGAAAGCTGATTATTTCGAGTTTTCAACTTTCATTATGTGTTTATTTTATCACATATCTTTATAAATGTCAACAGAGCTTTTAAAAAATATTAAGCAATATCAGATAGTTAAATGCGAATTTTAATAATTTTGAGTATATAAAAAACGAATAAGGAGGTTTAAATGTCCAAAAATTCATTTACGGAAGCTCTGCAACGGCTTATTAAATTTCTGTCCGTGGAAAAATTTCGCTGTAAATACTGTGGAAAGCTTGTTTTGACAATTCCCAAGTCGCACCCAAAAGAATGTAAGCACTCTCCCAACCATCGCCACGATTTCATTACGGTGCATAGGTAAACACTACCTTAAATCGAAAAATGCAAAAAAAGCCAAAACTCTTACAAAATCACATCTTGACAGCATTATCTACACTGTATATCATTTATACAGAAAATCGATATATAGGTCATATCGATTAGTTAACCTTAATATATTGAAAGAGAGGTGAGTTATTTGTATACAATGTTAGACGCTATGACTTGGGCATCAAGGATTAATTCAGCACATAGTCTTACCCAAGCGCACAATTGGAATGATGTTTTAAACATCACAGCCCAATGCTTCATTACAGAATGCTTGCTACAACAAGCCAAAAATATTGTTCGTAACCAATACTATTACTGGTAAGGTTGCTTGAAAGGATTTCGTTATGTTAAATCGACATAGCTGACAAAGAGTGGAAGGATTAAACCAACCACTCTTTTTATTTATCTTTTTTATGTAAACAACGTATTGCTACTAATCTTAGCCTTTCACGGTGGAATCTGTCGTTTTTCCCCATACCAAAACAAAACTCATAAGTTTATTAAAGCTGAAATAATATAGGTTTATACAAAATATTTTACTAAATTAACTAACTCTTATCTTTTTTGATTCTAAGATGCATAAGGTTGAAAGGAATCAATGAATGATTAATACGTTAGAAGAATTTATTGCCTGTTATAAAGAAATTAAACAGCAAGGATGGATTAGAACTCATAGAAGTGGTCCTACTGGAATCGGTAAAACATTGGAAGATTTACTAGGAATTCCAGAAAATAATCTACATGAACCTGACTTTGGTGATTATGAACTTAAATCGTGTCGAATAGGTTCTAATAGTATGCTAACATTATTTACCCAGACACCTCAACCGCCAAGAGCTAATTCTTATCTGCGTGAAAAGTATGGTTATTCCAGTGACGCTTATGATAATGATGAAAAAGTTTTACATGCTACATTAACTGCATCAAGGTACACTTCAATTGCAAACACTAGTAAATCATTAAAAATTACGTGTTCATCTGATAAAATTTTTATAAGCTCAAATACAGAAGATGAAGATGTATATTGGAATAAAAATGAACTAGAAAAAAGTTTTAATAAAAAATATAAAAACAAATTTGTATATGCAAAAGCTTTATGTCGTGGAACAAGAGATAGTGAAGAATTTCTTTTCACGGAAGCTTATGAAGTTTCTGGCTTCTCATATGATTCATTTATACGGCTTTTAGAAGAAGGTAAAATATATGTAGATTTACGTATAGGGCAATATCCTGATGGAAGAACGCACGACCATGGGACAGGATTCCGTATTAGAGAAGAAGACCAAAACCTTCTTTTTACAATAAACAGAAAAATTGTATAATTAACTGATTTTCTTCAATACAACGATATGCTCATTTGTCATTGTTGCAACTTTCTCACCACTTATATTTGTTGGTGAGTTTAGAGAAGGCATAACTTTATTTGATATATTTCTATCAATAGTATAAATATGTTTAAGCCCATAATTTTGAGCCAATTCCGAAATAATTTTATCAGTTTGCAGATAAATATTTTTAACCGTTCTATTACCAACCACCCAGAATTGATATCCTTCTTTTTTTGTTTTTTGGGCTATCGTACGTATGGATTCATCTAAATCTTTGTAAAAACTAAAAACATCACCAGACCTTTCTATATCTATATCTTTTATTCTTTCTAATGCCTTTCTTAAAGTCTCACTATGTAATGAATATTCAAAGCCATTTCTGTATTTTTTTCCACCCATTAAAGATTTATCTATGCTCATTATTTCTTGGTTAGTTAAATTATCAATATTAAGCCATTGTAAAGACAAACGACTATATTCACCATATGCTACCGTAGTCCTGCTGTCACCATAAGGCGGAGACGTTATAATTAAATCATATTCATTATCTTCCACATCAGTTAATGTTATGGCATTATTATTCAAAATAGATACCAGTGGTTTTGTATCTATTGTATTTAAAATTTCTCCAAATTCATTCATTTTTTCAATATTGCGTGTCAATATATCTTCAAAAATTTTTATTACATTTGGTGAAAAGGCGTCTAATTTATTTTTGGGAAGACGAAACATTTTAAATTCACCATTTCTGCGGTTAGAAACGTACCTAATTGTCTCACTCATCGCAATATAACAAAAATCACGAATATAGATATTTTTAATTTCAGCAATACAATTTTTAATTAATTGCAGCAATAATATCACATTTGGTTTAAACCAATACCCTAAATTTTTAAATGATGGCAATGAGAAGTCCTTATTTTTTAATCTACAATATTTTTCTAAATACAAATGAGCGTTTTCACCCCATCCATCTTTGGCCGATATATCAAGTTTTTCTTGTTCAATTATATATGCATTTACAGAATCATAGAAGTCCTTATCGTTATTATAATTTTCTTTGATTCTATGCATTAGCAAAATTGTTTCTTGCTGTAATAAATTAATATCTATATTGGTTGTCTTAACTTTCGACAAATACAAAGCCAAAGGATTAATATCGCAACCTGTAACTTTATTAATACCTGCTAATAATCCTTCAACAAGTACTGTTCCTGAACCAACAAAAGGATCTAACAATGAATTGATATTTTTTACTTTTTTCACCAATCTAATTATATTTTTACTAATAGGTGCGACCATAACTGCTGGATAAGAATGTAGTCCATGTGTATATTCGTGTACATCATTTCCTTTAAAATCCCAAAATCTCTCTGGTAACTCTTTTAATATCTTAACTAAATTTTCCTCTTCTTCGGTATGATTCTCAAATAAATCCATTTGTTGCTCATCTTCTATAGAATTTGATATTTTATCATTTATACCTTTATGGGTCTTTACTTCTACTGTGCAAATAGTATCATTATGCCAACCACCGTGTGGAACCATTAAAATTCGCTCTATTTCAAAACCGTATTTATATCCAATACCTCCACTATTCCACCCGAAAGTAATTACTTTTCCTCCAATCTTAACAATACGTGAAATTTCTTTTTTATGATTTCCCCAAAAAGATGCTTTAGTTGTATCCCATGTTACATTGTAACCAACATCATTATAGCACTCACTAACTTGTCTTGGGGAATATGGTGGGTCATATAAAACACCATCAATACTATCGTCTTCAAAAATTTTTAAGAAATCAAGTGCATCCAAATGATAATCTGTATCGTATTTTTCATTTAAATCATTCGTAATATTAGCAAATTTGTTCTTATTGGCAAATGGGTCGATCCATGTACCTTGTGTCATTTCATCTTGTATTAAGGATGCAATAGGTTTGATGTCAAAAGTATTTTTGTTCGGCATAGCCCATACTCTTTCAATAATGACATCTTTATTGTTATTTGGAATAATCGAATTTATTTTCTTTCTAGCATCATTCGGTTTAGAAGCATTCAACGGAATACACCATACATTACCTATACGTTCAACTCCATCTATTCTATTTTGTGTGCATAATACCTGCACTCGTCTTGCAGTCATATTCCACTTCGTTGCAGCTTCTTTAACACTTAAATATTTCATATTATTACCTCTCACATTTGTTTTATACGCAAAAACGAACAAATGCAAGGCAAAAATATTTTTAATAACAAAACATTTGGTATGTATTATTTATTAACCATTAAAAAATTGTTCATATAAGTCTCTTCCCATTTGGGCATAATGACTGGCTTTATAATTCAAAAAATTAAATTTAGAAACATCTTGAAGTTTTTCTTTATAATAAGTGACATTTCCTGTTTTTTTATTTATAATTAAATTTCTCAAACAGTTAATAATCCCATTAATAAATGTAACATTTAACACGTTATTTGTATTTTTTCTTCTAAATTTCCATTGATCTTGCCCTATAGCATCCTTAAAAGCTATAAATAAGAACCTTAGTTGTTCCGCACAAAAATCTCTATATTCATTTAAGAGAGCATATTCTTCACTTGTATATACTTCTTTATTTTCTTTACTTGCTATTTTTAATCTTTCCTTATTTGTGTTACCCCATAAAGAATATAAACTATCATCCCCTTCTAGCTTGACTAAAGGTTTTAATCCATAACTGATAATGGAAGCCGTTTTAATTTTTTCCTTTTCAAATGCCAGTGTTTCAAATTTATCGCAGAGAGGGCCAGATTCATTCAATTTCAATAAAATTTTTCTGGCAATTGCAACTGTCGAAAATGGCTTTTGAACTTCTTCTATTATCTGCAACAATTCAGAACTAACTTTCTTCTGATTAGAATTAATTTCTTTAAAAATCGTTGCTTCAAATTTTAAACAATCTTGTTTTGGTAAGTTGCGAGGAAATAAAATTGCTGTAACTAAAAGATTTTGTTTTACTCTCAACTTTGCAATTTTTTCCTCATAAGTATCTGTTCCTTCATGATATGTATAAACTCTATGCTGACCATCTATAATGCCAATAATATTTGCATGATCTTTAATCTCTACGGAAATTGGATCAGTTTTTATTGTTCTGCTTGAACCATCAGCTTGGAACTCACCATTATCATCTATTATTATTTTTTCCGATTTTTCGTTATATAATGTAATTTCATCTATAGGAATCGTAACTATAATATTGTTTATGAATACTCTATCATTATCATATAAAAATTTACGCATTGATTTTATCTTAGATGGATTTAACATTCTCTGATAAAAAACTACATCGTCATCATCATTCCAACCATCTTTTCTCAAGACTTGCGCTCGTCTTAACAAAGAAGCTGCATCGATGTAAAAAGATATTATTTTAAAACCATTATTAAATGAAGAATGATGTTCTGGTAGAATGTTTCCTTTAAAACTATTTGTAGACAATGACGTTGATTGCAAAACTTTTACTCCTATACAGTCATCATCTATATTCAAAAATTTAAAAAATTCAGACTTTGCCGATCTTTTAATTACTGAAACTATTTTCTTAAAATATAACAAAGTCGGATATTCTATGTATGTAACATTAGAAACGACTTCTTTATGTTCATTAGCTATTTTTTGTTTAGAAATATAGACTATTCTCACTTGTGCTTGATCTAATGAATACATATTATCAAAACGATCCCGCATAAAATCCCTAAATCCTGAAAATTTCTCATGATTTTTTAAGAATTCTATAAATTTTTTAGGATTTTCGTTTATTTTACTATATATCACATTTTTTTTAAGCAAATGAGTAGATGTGTCCCCTACAGTATCTTCTATCAGTAAAATTACATTTTCATAAACATAAATTGCATCTAATTCACTTGTCCTACTTTCATACTCAAATTCTGTTCCGTTAATACGAGGAACTGAAGAAAAACCCATATTTATCAGAAAGTCTCGTATCTCTTTTCTGAATGCCCTTTGTTCTTTTTCTTGATCGGTTAATTTTCTCTTTCTTTTCTTTACCATATTAAAGTTCCTTGTATTCATTTTCATCTATATCTAATTTAATAGGACTTAAAATCACCTCTTTTTCATTAATTCGATCATCTAAATTGATACCCCTAATAAATTTATGCGTTATCTTATTTGAATAGGAATACAATTTTTCTTTAGGGCTTATTAATTTATCAATTTTATCTACATAAGAAAAAAGAGCTTCAATGCCAAATTTAGACAACGGAGCTTTAGAAATTAGTGCATTAATTATTTTTTCTATCTTTTCTTTTTCTTTTAATGTAGATAATAATATTGTGTACTTGTAGCAATCAACACTGTTTTTCTTTAAACATTTTTCTGATGATTTTTCAACTTTTATCTTTTGTACAATCCTTACATCTTGATCATCTATCTTTTTTAACAATATTCTTGCATATTTAAGAGCTCTCAATTGCAAAATTATTTTTTCAAAATCCATTTGATTGACCAAATACTTTTTCTCTTTTTCATATTCCGATTGCTTCTCTGTATTCGTATTTTTTATATAATTTTTAAACATCGAAATATATTCAGAATTTAGCTCCGTTCCTATATATCTTCTATTCATATTTAAGGCTTTAGCTAAAACAGTTCCGCTTCCACTAAAAGGATCTAAAACAACATCATTTTCTTCTGTTGATAACGTCAATATCCTCGCAACAAGATCTTCTGGGAGTGGGCAAAAATGGCGTATATAACCTTTTCCCCAAGAACCTTGAGTTGGTATTGGATAATGCCAAATACCATCGGGAGTTTTTCCTTTAGGGTTATAACGCTCTGGATATCTTATCCACCAAGATTTAAGTACTTCATAATCTCGGATTTTATCAATGAAAAACTTGTAATCGTCTGTTTTAGAAAACATCAAAATATACTCAAAAGAATTTCGCATCTGCCCTTTATGCGTCCATGGAACTGTTTTATCTTTTTCCCATATAATGATTTCTCTGAATATCCATCCAGCTTCTCTTATTTTATTTGCTATATCGAAAGGCAATGCAACAATTTCACCATCTTTTCTCAACGCATCAACTATAACCCATAAACTTCCTGTAGATTTTGTACATGCATAAACACTCTTAAAAACTGTACCAATATCGTTTAGATATTCTTTATAAGACTGCCCAAAACCTATTTGTTCTTTGTAGCCATAATCCTTCATATCAAAATATGGAGGAGATGTTACAGTAACATCCACTATTGGCTCTTTTATTAGTTTATCAATCTTACGAGCGTCGTATTTATGTATATTACACAGCTTATCGTTCATATTCTTTACTTAACATTACTCCAAACTGTTATAATAATATATTTTATATCAATTCATAGCAACAAAAATATACTTACTATACCCAATTTATAGCATGCTAACCTATCATACAAAATTTACGACCTGTTGCATATAAATTACGACTTCCACACTCAAAACCGATTAAATTGAAGATAAACCGCATACTATTATCTCTTAGAAGCAAAATAATAGTTGCAAAAATGCAACTATTATTTAAAATTTTTGAAACTATTATTTGCCTTGCATTTTTTCGTCATACAATGCGGTGGTGCTGTTTTGTGCATCATTTACCATAAAAAATCAATTTCCGCACTAAAAACGCAGGGAAACGAAGGCAACCGATATATGCAACTCAATACAAAACGCACACCGACGATATTCAGACCACCGCATTAATTTTTGTAAAATAGAATTTATATTTTTTGTCTAAATCTATTAGCAAAGTATTAGCAGAAAAATCAAAACTCCACATATACCTAACTTATTGATTGACAGGTGAAATTTGCTAATATATTGTATTAGCAGTGCTAATAACTTGTGCTAATACTTTTGAATTTACACCCCAGAAAATATTTTAACAAGTTATTGATTTTATGAAAAAATAAGGTTTTACGGTTTTGTCTACACGCATCCAGCCGCCCCAGCCAAGAAATTTGATAAACCTCTGATTTTTCAGAGGTTTTTTTTCGTTTAAAAGACCCGAAAATGGCGGTAAAATGGTATTTACGCACATCTGTGACACATGGGTGTGACACAATGACATTAAAATATAACCATTTAGAACGCAGAAATCATACCTTTTACTTTAGGTATCGTGTGCCCTCATGGGTGAGACACA
>JAEEGL011640532.1_pt1 | contig 16980 bp, 13 predicted proteins | sample 9134231 | NCBI WGS metagenome assembly JAEEGL01 (sample SAMN16246548, study PRJNA631951) | gut metagenome | biome: gut microbiome; feature: rumen; material: fiber-attached | host: Bos | place: Iran: Karaj | collected 2018-10
ATCTTATACATTTTTCTCCGCACACAGGACATGGAAGCATATTTCCTTCTCGGACATCCACATAGATATGCACCTCATTTTCGTGGGTCTCCACACTCCTGATGTACCACGGTTCCTCTATTCCTATTGATTTGCTGAATATATCTGTCAGCCCAGTTATGTTCTTTTCCATAACTCCATTATATCATATTTCTACGAAATTGGGAGTAGAGCCTTTTTTAATATTCAGCAAAAAGAACAAGATATCAGTTATTGACCCAGAGCGCTTTGCAAACGGCATTGAGTTTTATCATTAGTTCTTTAAAAGCATCAGGTGTGATAGATTGAGCACCGTCGGAAAAAGCATTGACAGGATCGTTGTGGACTTCGACCATTACCCCGTCTGCTCCTGCCGCGCAGCATGCAAGTGCGAGCTGCGGAACGATATCCGCCCTTCCGGACGAGTGGCTCGGATCCGCAAATACAGGCAGATGCGTCAATTTCTTTAACAACGGTATCGAAGCAACGTCAAGTGTATTGCGAGTCATATTTTCAAAAGTCCTGACTCCCCTCTCGCAAAGGATAACGTTCCTGTTCCCGCCTGCGAGTATATATTCAGCGCTCATCAGAAATTCTTCAATTGTATTTGCCGGACCCCGTTTTAAAAGTATCGGTTTGCTGATATGGCCGAGTTCTTTCAGAAGCTCAAAATTCTGCATATTCCGGGCTCCGACCTGGATGATGTCAACGTGTTCAAAGAAAGGCAGCGCCGATATGTCTACGATCTCAGAAACTATAGGCATACCTGTGATTTTTTTCGCTTCATAGAGCATCTCGATGCCCCTGCTCTTCAGCCCCTGAAAAGCGTAAGGAGACGTCCTTGGTTTAAACGCACCCCCGCGCAGGATCGTTGCCCCGCTTTCTTTTACGGAACGAGCGATATCAATGATCTGGTCATTTGATTCAACACTGCACGGCCCGGCAATAACGTGAAAATTATTGCCGCCCCCGATCTTAATACCTCCGACGTTTATGACCGTATCGTCTGGATAATTATGCCTCGATGCGAATTTATACGAATCACCGGCTTTAGTGATCGACGCAACACAATCAAATCTTTTTACGATAGAATAGTCGATCTTATCCAGATCTCCTTCAACTTTTAGAACTTCGCTGCCGAAAGCATAAGCAGATTCAAGAGTTACGTCACGGCGTGTGAGCCACTCTTTAAGATCCGAAACTGTTTTCTGATCTGCATCGCTTTTTAATAAAATGATCATCTGTATTTCCTCATAAATAATCGATTGTTCAGGTCTTTTTAATACTGAATTTGTTTTCTTCTCCTCTTATCAGGCGACCGATATTTGAATGGTGGCGGACAATGATAAGTATCGCTAAAAGCAGGCTCGTAAAGAAAGTGAATGATATGATATCACGCTTAAAGACAAACTGGAACAATGCTGTGAATCCGGGTATCGTCAATGCCGCCAATATCGATCCGAGTGATACGTACCTTGTTATCAGAACTACGATAATAAACACAATAAGACTCGATAAAGCCGCCAGAGGTGATATCATAAGCATAACGGCAAGAGCAGTCATAACGCCTTTACCGCCTTTAAAGCCGAAAAAGATAGGCCAGTTATGGCCAATAACAGCAAAAAAGCCAGCCACACAAGCACCTTCGGAATAACCGAAACGTCCTCCTAAGAAATGAAGCAGAAGACCGCCTATAAGGCACGCTAAAATGCCTTTTGCGAGATCTATAATGCTGGTGAATAATGCACTTTTCTTTCCGAAAGTTCTCAGCATATTCGTAGCACCGGCGTTACCGCTTCCGTGCTCGCGAACGTCTGATTTATTGAAAACTCTGGAAACGATAATAGAGCCGTTGACACTTCCAAGAAGATATCCTATCCCGGCCGCCAGACAGAGCATCACCCATTCCATAGATCAATCATCTCCTTCATCATCTTTGCCCCTGATTTTAAACCTAATCGGCGTTCCTGTAAAGTCAAAATTTTTACGGATCTGATTCTCGATATACCTGAGATACGAGAAATGGAAAAGTTCCTTTGAATTGCATTTTATTACAAAAGACGGAGGAAACGTCCCGATCTGCGTAATATAAAAGATCTTGAGGCGTTTTCCTTTATCAGACGGAGGCTGAACGGTAAGCATCGCTTCTGTGAGGCAATCGTTTAAAAGACCGGTAGACACGCGTCTGGAAGATGCTTCATAGACCTTTAGCACCGTATCAAAAAGTTTAACTACTCTCGAACCAGTGAGTGCAGAAAGAAATACTACGGGAGAATACATGATAAAATTCAATTTATTCAGTACTTCGGTCCGATACTTTTCCATAGTATCAGTTTCTTTTTCTATCAGATCCCATTTATTTACAGCGACAATGATTCCTTTCCCCTGTTCGAGTGCATATCCTGCGATCTTCGTATCCTGCTCAGTTACACCGTCTACAGCGTCTATCAAAAGTATTACTACCTGCGAGCGGTCAACTGCGCCAAGGCTTCTTACCGTACTGTATTTTTCGATATTATCAGATATTCTGCCGCGTTTTCTGAGTCCGGCTGTGTCAATAAAGCAATATTCTCTTCCGTCGATTGTAGTGTACGTGTCGATCGCGTCTCTGGTCGTTCCGGGCACGTCAGAAACTATTACTCTTTCGCTGCCTAAGATCCTGTTTATCAGTGATGATTTTCCGGCGTTTGGTTTTCCCACGACCGCGACACTAATAACTTCCTCTTCTTCGCCTTCTTCAGGCGGCTCCGGCATAAGTTCAAATAAAGCGTCAAGCACTTCGCCGATCCCAAGTCCATGTGCGGCTGATACGGGATAAAGTTCACCGAGGCCGAGATTGTAAAATTCGTACGCTTCGGCAGGCATATCGCCTACTTTATCCGCCTTATTAACAGCGACGATCACAGGTTTACCTGTCTTTCTCAACAGCGTGGCAATTTCTTCATCGCCGGCAGTCAATCCGCTTTGCAGATCTACCATAAAAAGTATTACGTCGGCGATCTCGGCCGCCGTTTCGGCCTGCCTTCTCATTTGCATCAGAATTGGATCGTCAGATCCGACTTCGAGGCCGCCGGTGTCGATCATTGTGAATTTTCTGCTTCGCCACTCAACTTTTTCATATATCCTGTCTCTCGTAACGCCGGGAGTATCTTCGACGATAGAGATACGCTTTCCGGTCACAAAGTTAAAGAATGAAGATTTTCCTACGTTCGGACGTCCTATTATAGCAACAACGGGAAGTTTTTTCATTGATCTATCCTCCGGTAACTTAACATCAGTCAAGGGCTGTTTTAACGGCCGGTCAAACCGAGCAGCATATCGACAAACGTTTTTCCGTCATCAGGTACGGGTTTTATTTCAACTCCGAGAGCGGTTTCAACATCTGACGTTTTCATATCGTCCAGAAATACGGTCTCTCCGCTTCTAAGCATATTTTCGGTTATAAGCAGTTCGTTTGAACTGACATTGCCTTTTAACTGTGCAATAAGATCCTGTCCGGTAATAAGTCCTGCTACAGTAATAGAATGGCCGAAAAAATCATTGACGACCATATGGGTGTTGACGTGAAGCCCCGGAAATTCATTTTCGATATACCTGCATATATTGTCAATAAACTTATATGCAGCGACGCCGGTAGCCAGGTCAACGTTTCTGGTATAATTTTTTCCAAGCTTTTTAGCTATCTTATTCTTATTCGCCTGAATATATTCGCAAACCTGAAAATCAAGTAATCGAAGCATACCGACTCCGTTTTCCAGCTGCGGATAATCGTCGTAAAAATCGTTATCAGGGATCTCCCGTCCGGCATAAATATAAAACTCATCCGCAGGATAAACGAAACCCGTGCCGTTCTTTTCGAGAGATATTTTTCTGAATCTCTCTATAATATCTATCGTTTCCGCAGCTTCTTCTTTTGTAGGAAGTCTCAGAGGAGTTAGATCTTCCCGGTACTTTGTAAGTCCAACGGGGACAACAGAAACGCTTGCGACACATTCGTCGAATTCAAGGAGATCTTTAAGAGTACGCTCTAATTCAGGTCCGTCGTTATATCCCGGGCAAAGCACTATCTGCGCATTTACTGTTATACAGCCTTTCCTTAAAACGTCAAGTTTCTTCAGTATATCGCCTGCTCCTTTATGTTTGAGCATTTTACACCTTAACTGAGGGTTTGTAGAATGAACAGAAACGTTTATCGGGGAAAGCCTGTATTTTACTAGCCTGTCAAGTTCGGAATAACCTATATTAGTCAAAGTGACGTAATTTCCGGTCAGAAATGAAAGGCGCGTGTCATCGTCTTTAAAGTATAGAGTATCGCGCATTCCGGGAGGCATCTGGTCAATAAAGCAGAAAATGCAGTTATTGACACAGCCCCTGTCAGCGTCGATGAGCGGTTCCGAGAAAGTTATCCCGGGATCTTCTTCCGCGTCTTTTTCGATGTCAACGATATATGGTTCACCTTCGGAGTCAATAAGTTCAAGAGATACATTCTCTTCGGTCGTATAGTACCTGTAGTCGAATATATCTTTAATCTTGTGACCGTTTACCTTAATCAAAGAGTCACCCGGCAATATGCCGCCTTCGTAAGCGGCACTGCCGGGTTCCACGTAACTTATTAACCCTTTTTTCATAGTTCCGGAAGTCGGTATTATTCCTCACCCATCGCAACGACTTCGCGTCCTCTATAGTAGCCGCAATTTCCGCATACCGTATGAGGAAGTTTGAATTCGTGACAGTGCGGGCATCTAACTATATTAGGAGTCTCCAGCTTCCAATTAGCTCTTCTGGAGCGCGTTCTGGCTTTCGACCATCTTCTCTTAGGACAAATCATTTGTAACACCTCCCGTGTCGCCTGAAAGTCTTTGTTTTGCAAAGACTATGGTATTATACATAAGTCAAAATGTCTTGTCAACACCAATTTGAGCTTCAGGCTTATATTTTTTCTTTTGTTTTTCTCATTTTCTGACAAGGCTCATCGTCTCTCTTGCGATAGCAAGTTCTTCGTTTGTAGGTATAACGTAGACTTTGCATCTGGAGCCCGGAACGGACAGATCGAGGATCTCTCCTCTGGCCTTTCTGTTGTTCTTCTCAAGATCGATCTTGATGCCGAAGAACTCCATATCCTCGCATGCATCTTTACGTACGTTGATATCATTTTCACCAATGCCGCCGGTAAACACGAGGCAGTCGATGCCGCCCATTGCCGCCGCGTATGCGCCGATGTATTTTTTGATCTGATAATCGTAAACGTCACTTGCGATCGTAGAAAGGTAGTTGTTCGGGTCGTCAGGATCGGCAACGGCAAGTTCAAGGTCACGTTTGTCGGATGAGAATCCTTTCGTCATGCCGAGAAATCCGCACTGCTTATTAAGATAATTGCTGAGGTCGTTGCCGGCAAGACCGGTGATGCGGCTGATCTCGCAAACGACGCTCGGGTCAAGGTCGCCGGTACGGGTGCCCATTGTCACACCGCCCAAAGGAGTAAGTCCCATTGAAGTATCGATGCAGACACCGTTTTTAACAGCCGAGATAGAAGAACCGTTTCCGAGGTGGCACGTAACGATCTTAAGGTCGTCTCTTCCCATAAGCTGAGATGCTATTCCTGCAACATATTTATGGCTTGTTCCGTGAGCTCCGTAGCGGCGGATATGATATTTCTCATAATACTCGTAAGGAATACCGAACATATATGCTTTAGCAGGCATGGTCTGATGGAACGTGGTATCGAAGACTACGACGTTCGGGATCGATCCGAAGATGCGTTCAGCGCAGCGAAGGCCCTGTACGTGAGCGGGATTATGCACGGGGGCAAGCGGAGATATCTCGTCGATCTTATTGATAACGGCTTCGTCAACGATCTCGGAATGTTTAAAGTATTCGGCACCCTGGACTATGCGGTGACCGATCGCGTCGATCTCGCTTTTATCCTCAATAACTTTAGAGTCACCGCTCGTCATCATTTCAACGAGCTTGTTGAATGCTTCTGTATGAGTCGGGAAAGCAACTTCTTCCTTGAATTTTTTATCACCGGTCTTGTAGGTGATGCTGGACGAAGCGGGGTTTCCGATACGGTCGCAGATGCCGCTGCATATGACAGACTCGTCGGTCATATCGAGGAGCTGATATTTAAGAGAACTTGAACCGCAGTTAATAACTAATATCTTCATTTGTTTACCTCCGTATCATGCCTGAGCCTGTACCGCGGTGATGGCAATAACGCCGACGATATCTTCCGCGCTGCAGCCGCGTGACAGATCGTTGACCGGGCGGGCAATACCCTGAAGGATCGGTCCGTATGCTTCTGCTTTGGCAAGACGCTGTACGAGTTTATAGCAGATATTTCCGCTGTTAAGATCCGGGAATACAAGGACGTTTGCTTTTCCGGCGACGGGGCTTCCGGGGGCTTTAGACGCACCTACGGAAGGAACTATTGAAGCGTCAGCCTGAAGTTCACCGTCAAGCATAAGTTCGGGAGCTTTCTCTTTTGCGATCTTGGTTGCATTTACGACTTTTTCAGTAAGATCGCTGTGTGCGCTTCCGTAAGTCGAATAAGACATGAGAGAAACGATCGGCTCAGCACCTACGAGCTGCTTAAATGATTTGGATGCTTCGATCGCGATATCGGCAAGTCCGTTTGCGTCAGGATTTTCGACAAGGCCGCAATCCGAGAAAACGAACGTCCCTTCTTCGCCGTATTTGCAGTCAGGTACGCACATTACAAAGAACGATGAGACCATTGACGTTCCAGGTCTTGTTTTTAAGATCTGCAGAGCAGGACGAACGGTATTAGCGGTCGAATGGCATGCACCGGAGACCATTCCGTCAGCCTCACCCATTTTAACCATCATCGTTGCAAAATATACGTAATCCTGCATCGTATCTCTTGCTTTTTCGATCGTCATTCCTTTATTCTTGCGAAGCTCGTAAAAAGTTTCGGCATACTTTTCGGTATTGGCATACGTAGCGGGGTCAACGATCCTGCATTTGCTTATGTCGAGTCCTTCTGCGAGTTTTGTAACTTCTTCAGGCTTACCGATAACGATAATATCAGCTATCCCCTGCTCCTGTGCCATTGCAGCAGCTTTAATGGTACGGATGTCTTCGCTTTCCGGGAGAACGATCGTTTTTACGTCTGATTTTGCTCTTTCAGAGATGGTCTTTAAAAATTCCATAATATATCATTTCCTTTCGTTTTTTCAGCCTGGATCAAAAAAATCCGGCGGGTATTTTAACACATTTTGTTATCTGCGGCAAGTACTGAAGCTCAGAAATTCAAAGATTTCAGGTAGTCGCGACGAAGAGTTGCATATTCATACATTGAAATAATACCTGTCGTATTATCCTCAGGGTTTGATTTGCCTATTGCAACAAGATATTGTTCGTATGAATAGAATCCGTTGGCATCGTTTTTAATAGTATCGCCGATGAGTGAATCTATTGCGGAAATCGTTTTGTCGAGATTGTCGAGGATCTCTCTCACTGCGGTAACGTATCCTTCATACCTGGTGCAGTATTCGTCTACTGCAAGGAGTTTTGAAGCAAGAGGTCTTTCGGACATTGTCGTTCTGTAAACAGGCTCGTATGGTGAAATATCTACAGAAACGCCGTTATCCTTTCCTGCCGCACCGAATGCGCTGTTTACGTTCCACGGAATAATAGTAAACTTGCCTTCATGAACAGCAAGATAGAAATTATCCGGATTTTTTGATAGATAGCTCTTGTATATTCCAAGTCCGGTGCAGACGGCAATATATTTAAGTGCGCTGTCAACGTCAAGAATCGATTCGATGTCACCTTTTTCTCCGTCAGGCATTTCGTTTAATTTCTGTATAAGCTCCTGGAGATCCGCCTTTGTCTTATCGTCGCCGTTTTTCTGATCAAGCAGAGCGATAGACGAAGAACTCAAAAGATCGGTCCCTTCGGCAGCCTTATAAAGATTACCGTCGTTGTCGCCAAAAACTCTCTTAAGGAACGCGTCGTCAACGCCTTCTACGGCCAGATATAATCCCTGTGCTTTACCGTTGATCGAAAGATTAGCGAAATTGCAGAGCGGAGAAACGCCTCCGATAGATCTGAAAGCGGTATAAGCAATAAAAGCTCTCATATAGGACGGATCGCTCATCAAATTGAGGAGATACATCTCGTCAAGCTTGAGGTACTTCTGCTTTTCGACGTATTTGTCGAATTTTATCTTGAACGAATATCTGGACTGAACAGAGTCGTCAAATTCTGACAGGTCTGTATTTCCGGATGTTCTGAAACCTATCTTTGAAATCGTGTCTGTTCCGATCTTAATGTCTGCGCTGTAGAACTGTTCTGCTTCCGGGGCAGCGAGTATTTCCGCGTAATAAGCATCAGAGATCGTGATGGCGATATCGATGATATTTTCCCCTTTTAGGAGATTCTGATAATTTGCGGCAAATTTATCATCGGTCGTCATACCGGGCTGATACGTTCCTGAAGGATTCGAAGACGGATTTCCGTTGCAGCCGAAAGCAAGGGCGATGATCGCAAGAGTGATCGTTAAGGTTAAGAGTCGAATGATACCCTTTTTCATTATTTCCCTCCGTTTGTAAATTAGTAACTGTGCATCCCGGGGTATATCGTCCGCTCCTTTGTCTCTGCAGAAGGATACGAACGGCCCTTAAGATCTACAGTGGCCGTAAGTGTTCTTATTGAATAGACCGGCTGAAAATTACCCGGATAAAATTTCGCGTGACTTATGTCATCGAGCAGTTCCAATCCTTGCGTAATTTTACCGATCGCACAATATTTTCCGTTTAGTTCTTTTCCTGCTTCATCGTTTAATACGACGAAAAAATCGCCGTGGTTTGAATCCGGATCATCTTCATCAAGCGTAAGCCCGACGGTACCGCGTACGAATTCAACGTCATTTCCGCTAAAACCGTTTTCGGCGAATTCTCCTTTAATAACTCTGTCGTTCTGTTTCGCGTTGCCGAGATCGCCGAATACGACAGAAGTACCTGAGTGGACCTGTGAAACGTTTAATTTGTTATAGTATCCTTCGTCAACGAGTTGAATAAAATAGTTGACGGAATTCGGCGCTTTTTCGGGAAATAATTCGATCGAAAAAGTTCCTCCGACACCGGAACTAGTCTCCGGATCCAGGACGAATGTAACAACGGGATCTCTGTTACTCATGTCAGTGCAGCCTGAAGCACCAAGCAGCAGAGTAACTAACAATATCGGAATAACGATACCGGTGATGCGTTTCATCAGTCATTATCCTCCGGTTTGAACAGTTCGAGTTTTCCGTCTTTAACTTCGATCCCGACCTTGCTTTTTTCGCGAAGCCCGGCTTTAGAAAGATAATATTCGGGAATAAAAAGTCTTCTTCTGCCGTCAATAAATCCGTACTCTATATGTGAACCGCTGTCGTGTCCGGCAGTAGCGTTCATCATCTCATCACTGTTAACGTCGATCTCTTCGCGGCGGATAAATTCGGTCCCTATTCTTCCGTCGCTTATCGTAACTACCCTCGGGACCATATGTGATAACTGTCTGTCGTGTGTGACAATGATGACAGTAACACCCATCTCTGAGTTGAGCCTGTGAAAAACGCTCATGATCTGTGCCGTTGTTTTAGTGTCGACGGCGCCTGTAGGCTCGTCAGCAAGCAGGATCTTAGGTTTATTGGCAAGACCGATAGCGATCGCAACTCGCTGTTGTTCACCGCCTGAAAGCTCATGCATCTTACTCTTTTTACGATGCTCAAGACCTACGATCTCGAGAAGTTCATTGGCTCTGTTCGAATCGAGACGGCCCGCCATCTGCATAACGAGCTTAACGTTGTCGAGCGCATTAAGATAAGGGATCATATTACGCGCAGTGTTCTGCCATACGAATCCTACGGTTTCGCGCATATATTGGAGCATCTGATTATCGTCGAGTTTGAGCAGATTAATACCGTTAACGTAGATCCTTCCGGCCGTAGGTCTGTCAAGTCCTCCGATTATGTTCATCAGCGTAGATTTACCGCTGCCGCTGTTACCGATTATAGCGATCATTTCTCCGTCCTGAACAGACAGATCAAGTCCCTGAAGCGCCATTACTTCTATGTCGCCGATCTTATATAGTTTAACCAGGTTTTCGCAGTAAACTACTGTATTATCCGGTACTTTAAAATCCTGCTCGTAATCATCTTTTCCTTCGGTGATCTCGGCAAGTGTTTTATGTTTACCGGCCTTTTTTTCTTCGGCGAACTTCTCTGCTTTCAGTTTTTCGGCAGCTTCGCGGGCTTCGGTCTTCTTTCTGATCTCGGCCTCTTTCGCGTCCTGCTTAGCCTTTTTTATCAGCTCCGCCCGTTCCTTTTTAGAGAGGGCGCTGTCGTTTAAGTTGGAAATATCAGGTCCTGTTTCCTTTTCTTTCACTGACAATTACACCGTCCTCCATAGTATAAATTGTGTCGGCAACGTCCATGATATTTACGTCATGTGTTGTCATCACGATGGTCAATCCTTCTTTATCAACCAGTTCACGGAACAGGTCGACAACTCTGAATGATGTTTTCGAGTCGAGTTCTGACGTTGGTTCGTCGGCAAGGATCAGTTTCGGGCTGTGGACAAGCGCTCTGCTTATCGCCACTCTCGCCTGTTCGCCGCCAGACATCTCTGCGGGCATGTGATTGCGCCTTTCGCGGATACCGAGTTTCTCAAGCCACTCGATACTAAGATCACGCTTGTTCTTTACCTTCTTGCCTGAAACCGAAAGCGAAAACTCTACGTTTTCAAGCGCTGACATCTGTGCGAGCAGTGCGGTGTTCTGGAAAATTATGCCGATATTCTTTCTCCTGAGCTCATCACGTTTGCGTTCGTTCAGAAGAGCAACGTTAACGTCGTCGAAAAATATATTTCCGCTTGTAGGAGTATCGATAGCAGCAAGCATATTGATCAGAGTTGTTTTACCTGATCCTGACCTTCCGCATAGAATATTAAACGTTCCGCGCTTAATATTAACGCTTACACCTCTAACCGCGTGTATGACCTCGGATTTGCGATAGAAATCACGGGTCACATTCTCTGCTTTTAAAATAACATCATATCCCGCTTCCATATCATTCTTCTCCGATTTTAACTGCTTCGTTGATCTTCAATTTCTTTATAAATACTCCGAGTACTATAAGTCCGATGATTATCATAACAAGTACGATTATCATGATCCTGAGCGTATCGAATATGCTGTACGTAAGATTGAGAGGCAGCATGCTCTTGAACGTCTGACTTAGTACAGGCATAAACAGCCTCGTAGTAAGATTACCTAAGAAGATACCAACAAGAACAGCCACGCCCGTTGTTAAAAGCTGCTCAAGTGTCAGCATCCACGTAACTTTCAATCGCGACATACCCATTGCCCTCAGTATACCGAACTGGAGCTTGCGCTTGCGCATATTCATTATCCAGTAAAGCAGGAAACCGATAAGCGTTATAAGGATCGTAGCAACGAAGCCCATTGACAGCGAACCGTTCAGCGCCATTGTGATCGAATCGTTCTTGCCTCGGCTTATATATTCAGACTTAAATCTGATGTTTGATATCCCGTCGGTAAGACCGCGCTCGTCTAAAGCATTCATTACGCTGGCTTTCGTGCTTCCGTCTTTTAATTTAAACCACAGATCGTACGTTACGTTGGATTTTACTGAGGTAAGATAAGAATAGTTCATCAGAACGAGCTGGTTTACAACGTCAGTGTTTACAGCGCCGTCATAATAATTGGGCCAATAGTCAAGAATGCCAAGTACGTAGCAGTTCATTACAGGAACTTTCTTCTCTTCAGGCGTTCCCCATTCATTAACGTCGACCTCGATAGTTGACCCCACGTGGAGATCGTAAACTTCGGCGATCCTTCTGGAAACAAGCACCGACGTCGGATATTCCTGCATAAGATTGATATAATAATACCAGTGGATAACGTCAGATGATTTTGCGTCAAGCAGCTCAGATCTGAAGTCAACGACCTGTGTAAATTCATACGGCTGGATAGCCATTATTCGTATGCCTTCATACCATTCGTAATCATATATGCTCTTTACTTTTGCATATCTGACTTCTGCAACCTGCGTATATTCCTCAAAATCACTTATAGTTACGTAATCATTAAGCGGTATTCTTACAAGATCAGATGAACTGGTTTTTCCTGTTGATCCAGATTCTTCAACTCCGGACCAGTCAGGCGAGACGACAACGTCTGCACCGCATTTATACGCGGCAACTTCTTCGACGTTATTGTTGATTATCCTTGCGGATGCAGAACTGTAAATACCGATAGAAACGGTCATGATCAGGAACATGATAAGGAAACGGTTATCATTGCTCCCCCTCGATACCTGAACGAACGTGGCGTAAACTGGAGGTGACATACGTTTCTTGAATAATCCGAATATAAGTTTAAGAATATACGGATATATCCGCATAAATACCATTCCGGAAGAAATGATAAACAGCGTAGAAATAAAGTAGATAGTGGGATCTATGCTTCCGTCGGATGAGAACAGCATATCCGTGTGCTGAGTATAAGTGAGGAGAAGATAGATCGAAACGCCAAGGAAAATAAAATCAAGGAATGCTTTTTCCCATAAAGGCTTTTTATTTTTCCTGGCTTTTTTCTGTTTATGCTGAACGATAGTGCTTTTAGTTGCCTGATAAGCAGGAATAAGTACCATCGCCATAAATAACAGACCTGCAAGTAAAGCGTAGACATATGCCATCGGAACGAGTCTGAGCGTAAGACCCGATCTGTTTACAAACTCCAGGAATCCGTTCGCACTTCCTATGACCTGCGACAGCAAAAGTCCAAGCGGTGGTCCTAAAATAAGTGAAACTCCGATGATCAGACCACATTCGATAAGATAACGCGAGAAGATCTGTTTCTGAGTGGCGCCGCGGCTGCGTAGTGATGATATCTCGTTTTTATCCTCTTCAATGATAAGTTTTGAAACCATAAAGAGATAATACGCAAGCATGATCACGATAGGAGCATTGAACACCCACATCGTAAGCTCGAGTTCCCAGCCTTTATCCGCGTAATTCGTTACGGTTTTATTTAACGGGAATGCAATATTTTTATGTCCGGAAGCAAACGTATCCAGGTATTCCCTGATACCGGTGTGGATCGAGAAAAACTGGTTCAGTTTAGATCTTTCCATATCCTGGAAATCGATATTATGATAAAACTCTATGCGAGTCAGGTATTTGGCATTTGCATAGGTAAACATTCCTGTTTTAAATGCTTCGGGAGAAACGAAGAAATCGAAAGGATAACCGGCATCAGAATTATAGAAGAAACCGGATGAATTTTCATTCATTCTGAAAACGCCCACAACTCTAAGCGGGATTAACGGGGCATTATCATCTCTGATGAGCGGTAATGAAAAATAATATACCTGGCCCAGATGGATGACGTTTGAGTTATATGCCTGTTCGGATACGATCACTTCATAAACACCGTCGAACGAGTCTCTGTATCTTCGTCCTTCGATGATCTCAATATGATTTAAAATGCCCGTCATATAGCGCATTTCATATTGAGAAGTATTGATCAGGCCGTTCCAACGATCGCTGCGCAGTCTCAGAACGCCGCCTTCAAAAGAATCTTTATAATAAATATCGTTTTCGTCGAAAACATAGTGAAGTTTATCGCGGGCTTCGTCGATCAGGTTAAGAGCACCGTACGAGGTATAATCACTTGCGAAGTTGATGCTGGTGTAATACTGACCTGCGGTTTTACCTGTGTCGTACTGGTAATTGATCAGCTCGGAATTAAGCATCTTTCGAAGAGCACCGTCGGTATAAACAGGTATACTCGACAATATCGCCGTGATCAGAAGAGAACCCAACGTCAGACAGATAAACAGCCATATATTATTCGCTATTTTACTGAGGACTGACTTTATCATCTATTTAAGCCTCCACAAAACAAGCAGAAATCATTAACAATCATTAACAATCTTTCAGAAAGCAACATAACACGGCCCGAGGATCAGTTCGTAACTATCCTGTCTCCGCGTTTCAGACCCGAGATGACCTCGACGTATGAATCGTTAGAAAGACCGAGTTCGACGTAAACTTCCTTTTTAAGATTTGTGGAGTAATCCAGCATGTAAACGTAATGTTTACCGTTATATTCATAGCAGGTGTTGATCGGGATAATAAGGACGTCTTCTCTGGAATCCTCGACGTAGGTATAGCGGATAAGCGTGCCGGAAGTGATCCTGCGTGATTCATCTCCGCCGTAGTCAGGATAAGAAGTAAGCTTACAGTAATATTTTGCCGAATCAAGGTAGCCGATACCGGTATCTTTAACGATCTGATCCGTACCGACGATAACGCCCTCGAACTTGATGGGATCAGGATCGGTCTTCGTAGGATTAAGAGAAAGGGTCAAAACAGTACCAACTCTGAACTGCTGCGGGGTCGCGGAAGAATCTTTCTGAGCTTCAAGTGATTTATCAAATACAAGATACATGTATTTATCATCTTCAGAATCGATCGCTATGATCGTCTCACCTGCGACTATTTCTTTATTAGTATTTGTCGTATAATCAGTGTTTATATAAACTACCTTTCCGGAAACCTGAGCTATAAGCTTCGTGTTTTCGTATGCGTTTTTTAGATTCGTATATTTTGATTCGACATACTGGAACTTAAGCTGTTCGATCCTGAAAGAAGTGGCATCGACGTTTCCTTTATTATATTCAGCAGTCATTTCGTCAAACTTTTCTTTAGCCTCCGTATACGCGATCGAAGCTTCAAGAAAATCCAGTTCAAGAGAAGAATTATCTGTCTCAACAAGAAGATCGCCTTTGTTTACGTATTGACCGAGCGTTACGTAAACAGCTTTTATGATACCGCCCGAAGAAGGAAAGGCATGTTTGTAATAATAGATCGACGTCATGCTTCCGGTGCCGGAAGAGCCTTTAACTATATCGCCCTTAACGACGGAATAAAACTTATATTCGACCGGTTTTGGTGTCTTGAGCGCCGGGGCAACGATATGATCCTCTGAGGGGAACAGTCCGCATCCTGCCGCAGCAAATATCATCGCACAGGTCAACGTCAAAAGCATAATTTTTACTAAAATATTCTTTTTCATAACGATCCTTCTTTTTTTATTATAGATCATCTTTTTCTGCGTCTGAGCGCTTCATCTCCGGCAACAGAAAAACCGTAAAAGCCAAGTATTTTTCCAAGTTCATAGTATTCGCCGTGGCTGTAAGCTATAAGCCCGGCTTTTTTTAGGTCAACTGCTCCTTTTTTATCAAACAGGCGCTGCGATACGTAAACAGCATCTACGTTTAAAAGGAACATGTCGTGGGAGCCAAGTTCGATCACCTGCTTAAGAGTGCATTCGATGTTTACCGGAGACTCTCCTACCATCGGAACGCCATGGATGGGTGATCTTACCTTTGTTAGTCCTGTTGCGGCAAATTTATCGATGTCACGCCCGGATCTTACTCCGCAAAAATCAGCAGCTCTGGTCAGTTCTCCGGAAACAAGGTTTATGCATGCATGGCCGCTGTTAACGATCATATCGTGAGAAAATCTGCTTTTCCTGATGGAAACAGAGATCATCGGAGGATCCGAATTAACCGTCCCGCACCAGGCAAGAGTAATGATATTTCCTTTATCCATATCTCCGGAAGAGCACATAACGAGAGGAACCGGATTAAGAAAAGCCGATGGTTTGATTTCTTTTTTATCAATATTACCGGTATTATCCCGGGCTGATTCCGTCATGTCGCGCCTTCATTCTTGCGTTGTGTGTATGCCAAACTATGTTACACGGGCTGGTGCACCGATTTTTTCCGGCATACATACGCATATATATTATACTCTTTTTCGCCTCTTCAGTGCAATAACAATTATAGTCGCAGATATCGCGAGCGTCAAACCGATCGCAATAACGGCAGCAATGATGACAGATCTCGTGTTATTTGCTGATCTGCCGTCGGTCCAATTCTTAAAGCCGGTAAGGCAGTACTGGGCGGCAGGGATCCATTGTCCCCTTTCAAAATCTCGTCCGCGGACAATTATTTTGTCGTCGTATAAGTAAATATAATACCCCTGACTTCCGTCCAGATTCTCGCCCGTGACGATATTATAACTCGTCCAGAGATAAGCTGTTGACGCCGTGTTGAATATATACGGTTTATCATCTTCGTGCCAGATGTTGCGCTCGGAATCCATTGTCCAGTGGCTGTGGCCGTTAAACATGACGATTTCGGGATACCGGAAAATAACGTCGCGGAATTCAGCGTCGTTGGCCACTCCGTTCCAGTTCTGGCCCGGCAGACTTCCCGCTACGGTGTCGTATAAAGACTGATGAATGAACAGGAAGATAGGACGCTTACCGTCACGACGCTCGTCAAGCGTGTTTTTAAGCCATTTAAGCGTGTTTTCGCTTAAGGTGGTATCAACACCCCTAACCAGCTGATCATTGCCTAAAAAGACGAAATGGAAGCCTTTCAGCCAGAAGTCGTAATGGGGGCTTTCGGGATTTTTACCGTCGGGAAGTACGGCATATTTTAAGAATAATCTGTTCTGATCTTCCGCTGATCCGTTGTACAGGTCATGATTTCCGATCGCCATAAAAAGCGGTGGCAATTTTCCGGCGTTATCATAGATGCGTTTCATCTGGATATATTCCGCTTCGTTACCTGTATTAGCCATATCGCCGACAATGAATATACCGATGCTTCCTGGCGATACAGCAGAGATCTCTTTCATTACGGCTCCGAAATGGACGTCGTGGATGTGTGCGTCGTTGTTCGTAATATGAATGTCGCTGATGACCTGAAATTCGACAGGCTTCCCTTCCGGCATTTTAAAGCCGCAGTTTTCAGGAAGATCGATCGAATAATAATCGTCCGAGCGTTTTCCTCTTTTGTCTAAAGTATAGAGCCGCATCTGGGTGACACCGTCCGGAATTATCATTGACGCCGGAAAAGTG
>JAEEGL015176433.1_pt1 | contig 16980 bp, 22 predicted proteins | sample 9134231 | NCBI WGS metagenome assembly JAEEGL01 (sample SAMN16246548, study PRJNA631951) | gut metagenome | biome: gut microbiome; feature: rumen; material: fiber-attached | host: Bos | place: Iran: Karaj | collected 2018-10
CCTTAAAATGAAAAAACATTAACAAGTACCCTATGACACCAAATATATTTATTCCCATGAGAGGGAAATAAATATCAAGCCTCAAAACATAACGTCGCTCATAGCATACGCGTCGTATATGATATGTCTTATATATCTTCTTGTTAAAAAAGTGTCAATACCGCAGCACATTCCTTTTTTAAACGAAGAGCACGACATATTATGCAAATTGCGTGCCAAGCCATGCGCGTTATCGCCCTTCCGAAAAACCGGCAGTATTTATGCCGCTGTCAAATCTAATGTATTGGAGCTGGTGCACAGAAAGGATCTGCGCGCACTCATCGGTTGTATTTTTTCAATGTATATGCATGGTCGCATATACCAAAATGCATATTATGCCATGTACCCCTGCTGCTGCAGGAAAGCGCGCACTTCGTCCATGGAGGGGATGCCGTCCCAGCCTCTGCCGTTCCGGCAAAGGATCGCTGAGGCCGCGGATGCCATGCGCACAGCTTCCGAAAGGTCCTTTCCGAGTGCGAGCCCAGCAGCGAGAGCCCCGTGAAAGACATCGCCGGCACCGGTGCTGTCCGCTACAGACACGGAGAAGGAAGGCACGTGCGTGATATTCCCGCTGACATTCCAGAGTGACCCCTTGTCACCCCGTGTCGCCGCGACGACGCCCTTGCAGCGTCTGCCAAGTTCCAGCAGGGCTTCCCTCGTTTCATTCAACCCGACGAGCTTCCGCAGTCCCAGCTCTGCACAGATGACATAGCTGGCGCGCCGCACACACTCCATGTAGCAGCGGTCTTCCGAAACCACGTCCACGTCAAGGAGCACCGGTATGCCCAACCGCTCAGCCTCATCCATCACTCTGGGCATGACTGAAAGCCAGCGCATGTCGCTGAGGATGAACGTGTCCGTATCGAGCATATCGAAAGGCAGCTTCTCCGCCCTGGCCTCCATGGCAGGATCGGTATAGGCAAGGATCTGCCGCTCCCCTGAAGGATCGACCATGATGCTGGAGCATGACGTGCTGGCCTTCGGGCACACGACGATGCCCGAGACATCAACGCCGCGGACAGCAAGGCTGTGCTTGAGCCACTGCCCTTCCGCATCGTCTCCGACACGTCCCCAGAAGGCTGTTTCCACCCCCATCCTGGCAGCCGCGATGGCTGCTGTGGGCGCAGGGCCGCCCCCGCGTTTGACTACGCTGGACGAGGCCACCTTGCAGGGGCCGGCCATCAGGTCCCGAACGCGGTAGACGCGGTCCAAAAATAGATTGCCGATGCAGACCAGCTTCATGGGATCCTGCGCTATTCGCCCCGGAGCATGCGCTCCGGCAAGCTGTTTGCAGTGATGGTGCAGCCTTTCAGGCGTCCGGCTGATCCGAACAGCTTCATATAATGGACTGCCAATGCCCGGACCCCGTCGCGCCCCTTCTCCAGCAGGTCAAGGAGGTCGCAGTCAGGTTCTTCGCCAAGTCGCTCTCGGATGCGGAGCACGGCTGCGCCCTTGAGCGCCGTATTGATATTGATCTTCCGCAGTCCGTTGCGCGTCGCCGTGCGGATGGCGTCCTCTGTGACGCCCGACGCCCCGTGCAGCACAAGGGGAACGCCGATGGCGCGCAGCGTTTTGAGCAGGTCCTGGTCAAGCTCCATGGAAGAGCACTTCATGCCGTGAATAGAGCCCAGGGACACCGCAAGGAAGTCGACGCCCGTACGCTGCGCGAACTCCGCGGCCTGTTCAGGATCTGTATACATGATGTCTGCGCGGCTGCCTCCGGGCATGGGGACTTCGCCCACCTCCCCTTCCGCGCTGGCGCCGTAGTCATGCGCCATCTGCACCATTTCACGGGTCATGCGGACATTGTCCTCAAAAGGCAGGGACGAGCCGTCAAACATCACGGAAGAAACGCCAAGACGCAGGGCTTTGCCAATGAGCTTAAGCTCGCGCGCATGATCTATATGCAGGGCAAATTTGGCGCTGCTTTGCTCGGCTGCTGACCGGCAGAGCGCAATGATGTTTTCCATGCCGATATGGCGGTATGCCTGGGCACCCAGGGCAAGTATGGCTGGAGACCCCGTTTCCTCAGCGGCTCTGATAACTCCGCCAAGGGTGGTGTAGTTATGCACGTTGAAATGGCCCAGGCACCAGTCCTGCGCTGGGTCAAGGGCCAGAAGCTCGTTCATGGTGTAAAATGGCATAGGGACACGTCCTCTCATGGCAACGCGTTGGAGTTACAGGCAGAAAAGTGGAAAAGACCAATCAAAGAAAGCTGTTACCACGGTTTTCTCCCAAGCGTCAATGCACAGGGGCGGCAAAACGCCGGAAACTGCTGCGGACACGCCGCTCCCGCGACCCGGCGCAAAAGGAGAAAAACCCTTCTATCCTGCAGAGGCAGGATTCGCCGGAGGAGTCTCGTAATGTATGGTATCCAGGTCTTCAAAGGATGTGTATTCCGGCCTGAACGACAGCTCCACGGTGCCTGTGGGACCGTTCCTGTGCTTGCCAATGATGATCTCGGCAATGCCTGTCTTCGGGCGTTCGTTCTTCTTATTATACGCGTCGTCACGGTGGATGAACATGATGACGTCCGCATCCTGCTCGATGGCGCCAGATTCGCGCAGGTCCGAAAGCACGGGGCGCTTGTCCGTCCGTTCCTCAACCTTACGGTTGAGCTGGGAAAGGGCCACAACGGGAATCTTGAGTTCTTTGGCGAGCGCCTTGAGATTGCGTGATATGTCGGAAATCTCCAGCTCGCGGGAATCGTTGCGCGCAGAGTGCATGAGCTGCAGGTAGTCCACGATGACGAGGTCGAGCCCGTGTTCAGCCTTGAGCCGGCGGCAGCGGGCGCGAAGCGTCAACGGCGAAAGACCGGCCGTGTCATCTATGAAAATCTTAGCGCGGGAGAGCGCATCTGCAGCCATGGAAAGCCGGGACCAGTCATCGTCTTCCAAAAAGCCGTTGCGCAGGCGGGAAAGCTCCACTTTGCCCCAGAGGCTGAGCATGCGCTCAATCAGGGATTCCTTACTCATCTCAAGGGAAAACACGGCCACGGTGGATCCGGCAGCCATAGCCGCGCGCAGCGCGACATTGAGGGCAAAGGCCGTCTTGCCCATGGATGGGCGCGCGGCGATGATGATGAGGTCAGAGGGCTGGAGCCCGTTGGTCATCTTGTCCAGGCCCCGGTAGCCAGTGGTCACGCCGGTGGTCGCTGTCTTTTTGGAGTAGCGGATGGTAAGCTCGTCGAATACGGAACTTACGAGCTCTCCGCTGCTGGAGAACGTCCTGCTGTTGGCGCGCTCGGATATGGCGAAGATGGCGCGTTCGGATTCGTCAATCAGCTCAGGCACGTCCTTGGATGCGTCGAAGCAGTTGCTGATGATGTCCGCTGAAGCGTCAATAAGGGCGCGCTGCGTGGACTTGTCGCGCACGATTTTCGCCCAGTGCACGGCGTTGGCGCCGCTGACCACGGCATGGCTCAGTTCGGCAATGTATGCCCCGCCACCGGCTTCCTCGAGCTGGCCGTGATCCTTCAGCCAGTCAAAAACAGTCACGATGTCAACAGCGGCGTTTTGCTGGAAAAGCGCCACGAACGCACCGAAAATAAGTCTGTGGGCCGGGATGTAAAAATCTGAAGGGCTGAGTTCGTCGATGATCTCATGCAATAGATCCTGCCGCAGGAAAACGCCGCTGAGCACCGCCTGCTCAGCCTCCTCGCTGTGCGGCGGTACGCGGCGCTGCAGATATTCCTGGGCGCGTTCCGCGGAGGGTTGCTGCTTCCGCTGGAAAGAACGCGAGCCGCCGCCCCGTGAGGGGGCGGCGGACTGGCTTGCAGAAGATTCCTGCTGTGACATGTGTGCTTAGGCGGGCTACGCGTTCTCAGCCGGGGCTTCGGCAGGAGCGGCTTCGGTCTCTGCCGCTTCGGCTTCGGGCTCAGGCTGTCCGTGCTTGTCTTCAGAAATGATGTTCACCGTGAAGGAAGGCACGATGTCGGGGTGCAGGCGTGCGCGCACGGAATGCTCTCCCAAAGTGCGGATTGCTCCGTCGAGCAGCAGGCGGTGGCGGTCCACCTCTATACCCATGCCGGCGAGGGCATCACCAATCATGGCGGGGGTAACCGAGCCATAAAGCTTGTCGTTCTCGCCAACGCGCATGGGGATGGTAACGACAACGCCTTCGATCTTAGCGGCGAGTTCGGAAGCAGCGGCGCGCAGGGCATCCATGCGGGCCTGCAGCTTTTTGCGCTCCAGCTCAAACACTTTGATGTTGGCCGGCGTAGCCAGGCTCGCCAGTTTCTGGGGGAGCAGGAAGTTGCGTCCGTAACCGTTTTTGACATTCACGATATCGCCAAGGTGGCCGAGTTTTTCCACATCGGCACGAAGGATAACTTTCATGATATTCTCCTATGCCTTAGATGTTGGATTTCTTCAGCACGTCGGTGCTGTGGGCTGACGTATAGAAGAGAAGCGCCATCTGCCTGGCGCGCTTGATCTCGGTCGTCAGGGCGCGCTGGTGCTTTGCGCAGGTGCCAGTGATGCGGCGGGCGACGATCTTGCCGCGCTCGGTGATGAAATCACGCAGCAAATCAGGGTTCTTATAGTTCAGCTGAAGCTCTGCATCAGCGCAGAAGCGGCAAACCTTGCGGCGCGGGGCGAATTTTTTGCGGAAAGCCATTACGCTACCTCCTCAGTCACTTCAGCGTTGTCAGACAGTCTGACAGTCAGGTACTTGAACACGCCGTCGGTGATGCGGAGTACGCGCTCAAGCTCGGCAACGAGCTTGGAAGGCGCCGCATACTCAAGACGGACATAAAAGCCACGCATCTGCTTGCGGACAGGGTAGGCCAAATCACGCATGCCCCACTGGTCCACGGCAAGCATCTTGCCGCCCTCGCGGGTGACGACGCCGTCCATGGTAGCCAGGATGGTCTCGCGCTGTTCCACCGACAGCTCCGGAGAAAGGAGCAGCAGTGTTTCCATTTTGCGCATAGAATGAACTCCTTATGGTCAATGGTCCGCCGCCGCCAGGCTACCCAGCCAGGCAGGACAATTGCGGCGAACAAGGCAGGTTTGCGTACATATCCGACACAAGCCGGAATGTCAAGCACGTAAAACAGCCGCCGGAGCAGGGATTAATACACGGTAATGGTCGGCGGCTGCTCCAGTGCGCCAAGCACGGGCCCAAGGGTCGCATCGGAAGGGATGCCGCCTATGCGCTGTCCGGCGGCAGGCACAGCTTCACAGCGAGCCCGGGAAAAGGCTGATGCCGCGCGCTCGCCAAACTCCGACACCACCTCCGGCGTGTAGAGCAGCTCCTCCGCAGGAGCCGGAGCCGGTTCGCGGTATTCCACGATCAGCTTCCCGTTGCTGGCAGCATTGAGCCATGTGTACTGCGCGACCAGGGAATCCTGGTCCCAGTCTGTCCCTTCCGCAAGGCCGCGGAAAGGATCCATAGCTGCCGGCCGCACAAAAATCATGAAGTCGGGGTCCCCCGAGGCCACGCCGTGCATTTCACGGAGCAAGCGGTAGTTCTCATATTCCGAACCATGACTGCTTATGCTCCATTTCCAGTCTGCGCCACAGTCAGCCAGCAGCGTGGCCAGTTGCGAGCCCTCCCTGGCACTGAGCCCGTACCACACCTGAGCCGGCACAGTGGCCATGAACGCGTCTTCCTCCTTGACCATGCAGGTCGTGCGCCCAGCAAGCACTGTCGTAAAACCTTCGGCGGGGATCACGCGCACCTGCGGTGCCGCGGTAGAAACAAAAGCTCCGTCGGCGTCCATGCCGCGGTAGAACGAGCCTGCGCAGCCGGAAAGTGCCGCAAGGGCAACGGCGAACGCTATGGCAAGCATTTTTTTCATGATCATATCTCCACGTAGAAAATCTCTCTGCACGCAAAATATAGCCTTTCGCGCATCACTTTGCAAATCTGAAGGGTCCGCCGTGCCTAGACGCAACGGCACAAAACGAAAGCCCTGGCGCGCGCTCCCGTCCGCCATCGGGAAAACGCACATACGCATAGTGCGCCGCCTCGCCATGGACGTTCGGACCCTGCTGAAAACGGCAGGTACAACGCTGTAGCTCAAGTTAATTCAGGACGGCAGGAAAAAAGCATAGCCTCCACAGGACACACCGGTAACAGCCTCGCTGCGCGCAGCCCCAGTCTGCTCCCAGCCAGTTGTGCACAGGGGGATGCTGGCGGCACTTACAGGCATGTATATTTTAAAACGTCATTGAAGCCTATTGATCAGCCAAAGGCAGGCCAGTCCGATAGCCACAAAGGGAATCAACGCCACCCATGGAACACTATACGCAACGCCAAGGACAGCTGCAGCTGCCGCGATAACTGCAGCCACGCAGAAAAGTATTTCCTTCTTATGCTTCCTGCTCATGTGCATAGGCATTAAATCCCATGTTTTTCAAGCCATTGTCTGCATTCCAGTCCTGAAAATTCGCTGTCGCAGCAGCCCGGGTTAACCTGCACGAGCAGAAAGCGGTCAAACTTATCCACCGGCGAGGGAAGCGCGTCCCTCACCATGCGCTTTGCCTCTTCAAGGCCTCCTGCTGTAAATAGCAGGGAATACGCATCGGGGTAAAAGCAGCCGCTTTTAGGATCGTTGAATACGCCGAAGGCATCGTAGATATAGTTTTCAAGCCCCCGCGAAAAGGAAAGATAAAAGCACTGCATGGAGTCCTCCTTGTTTCTATCCTTATCGCCCAACGCTATGAAAATGTCCATAGCAGCGACGCTGCATGGCTGCATGACGCATCAGAGAGGCTTCTTGGAGCAGCCTCCCTCGTCCGCATGCTCATGCCCGGCCTGGGCCATCAATTCAACTTCAAGCCTGTAGCCGAAATGGAGTTCCTTGACCGGCACCACGACGCGCGCCGGTCTGTGCTCGCCGAAGCGTTCTGCATACAACCGGTTTATCTCCGGCCAGTCACGCAGTTCAGCAACATATATCCTGCAGAGGACGGTCTGCGAAAGCGCCGATCCGCATCCGGCAAGAATGGACTCGATTGTGCTGAATACCGCATGGAACTGATCTTCCAGTGCTGCCTCAGGCGACACTGCATTGGGAAGGATGCCTGAAAGATAGACTGCGCCGTTGAACACGACTGCGTGACTGTAATGCCCGTTTGGTCCTGGGACAGAAGGAAAGATACATGTGCGCATTGCCTGCCCTCCCTAGATTTCGTACCAGCCGCTGAACCGTTTCCATGTGTCCTTGACATCCATTCCCGACCTGACAACACGGTAAAAGGGATGCTGCGCCCCCATTGCGCAGGCATGGTTGGGGAGTATGCGGAGGCGCGTCCCCACGGGATAGCGGGAAATGTCCACGGGACCGCCGTCACGTCTTGTAACGATCCCGTGCTCCTGATTGGCGGAGCAGACGATCAGACCGTCAAGGGGCTTGCCATCGATGCCGCAAACCAGGCCATAGCCCTGGTCGACCTGCTGCGAAGCGGTGCCCCTGTCGCGAGAAAGCGCCATCCAGCCGCCATCCGTGATGATCTGACCTTTCTCAGGCTGATGGCCAATAACCTCGACAAGCAGGGAAAGGGCTATGTCCTCAAGAGAGCAGGCTCCTATGCCTGCCATGACGAGGTCAAAGAGGCTGTACACGCCGCAGCGCATCTCCGTCACACCGTCAAGCCTCCGGGCGAACACGGCGGTAGGAGTGGACCCCACGCTGACAATCGGCACAGCGTAGCCAGCGGCCCGTAATCTTTCTGCAGCAAGGACAGCCATGGCGCGCTCGTTTTCCGCAGCCATGGCGCAGCAGTCAGCGCCCGAGCATTTGTAGGAATCTCCGGCATGGGTCAATACGCCTGCCAGCTGCGCCCCGCCGGCAAGGCATCCCGCCACCTCAAGCAGCAGTGCGGAATCAGCGCGGACGCCTGAGCGGTGTCCGTCACTGTCAATCTCTATAAGCACGGGAATGGTCACGCCCTCCGCAGCGCAGAAAGCGGACACGCCTTTCGCGGCCGCCGTATTGTCTAGAATAATTTTTAGGGAGCATCCCTCCCTGATCAGCGCCTTGCATCCGGGAAGTTTTGCCGGGGTGATGCCGACAGCGTAGATGATGTCCGTTATGCCGCTGCGAAAGAACACCTCCGCCTCGAGCAGGGTTGATACGGTTGCCGGGCCCTGGGGGGATGTCATCTGGCAAAGTGCCATTTCCAGGCACTTCCCCGTCTTGAGATGGGGACGCAAGGCGACGCCAAGGCTTGCAGCCTTCTGCTTCATCCTTGCGCAGTTGCGCTCAAAAATGTCGGCATCTATGATGGCTGAGGGTGTAGGGATGTCGTATAAAGTCATATGCTTCTCCCGGTGTTGATCTTCCTCTTTCAGGGCGGTTCATTCCCGAAAAAAGTATGGCTGATTACTCCTGCCTTGTCCATCTGCCATGGATGCTTGCCTTGTTGAAACGCTGCCGGTACCATGGCACATCATACGGTGCTGTCTGACCAGAAGCCAAAGGAGGTTTCCCATGCTATGCCGGACCCTGCGCGCTCTTTGCTTCGCTGCTTTTATCCTGCTTACTCTTCCGGCATTTCCCGCTTCAGCGTGGAACGGCTTTTTTTCCTACGATGGGCTCCTGCTTGGAGGATATATCGATGGGAAATGGATATCCGATGCCGATTTGCAGCAGAATGAAGCATACCATATGCACCGCATCTGGGGCGGAGAAACGGTAGGGCTGTATACGTTCCGTGGCTATAAATGCGAAGGCGTGGCCTGTGCCTTGTCTGAAGACCACCCAGACGAGGATGAGGGGGATGCATCCCAGCCTTCAGGCCTCGCCTCCTCTGCCGGGGGAGCGCTCCGCATTCTGTCTGTGCAGCACATGGACGAAGATGGAGTCAAATCGTCTTCCCTGGGGTGTGCGGAACTGGCAGTTTCCGGAGAGCGCAACGCCCTTCCCAGAGCGCCGATTCCCCTGGGCAAAACAAACGGGACGTATGTCAAAGCCGTGCGCGACCACCTTGCCTCACGGGGGGTGGATGTCAGCCAGCCGGTCATCACGCAGATATACCGCGTGGACATCGAAGGGGACGGTGCGGACGAGGTGCTGATCGCCGCCAGCGACGATCTCCCGGGCAGTTTCGCAGAAAAAGCATCCCTCTATTCCTCTCTGAAAGACGGGGACTCTCCTGAAGACGGTGGATATTCCGTGCTGCTCCTGCGCAAGGTGGAACGCAATGGCGTGCGCACGGTTGCTCTCGCAGAAAGCCTGCCTGGCATCTCTGCCGTGCCTGCGGTCTATAAAATTTGCCAGCTTGCCGACCTGAGCGGAGACGGACACCTTGAGCTAATCATGGGGGAAGCGCGCAAGGGAAGATATGCTTTCCATGTTGTCACTCTGGGCGCGGAACCGAAGTCCGTGATTTCGAACTGGGTGGTTCTGCCCTAATCTTCAGTTCATGAAAAAAGGCGCAGGTGCCTGCGCCTTTTTTCATGAACCTTGATGGAAGGGCTATTTCACCGCATCCGGACGGATGACCTCCAGTCCGCCCATGTAGGGGCGGAGCACGTTCGGGATGACGATGGAGCCGTCCTCCTGCTGGTAATTTTCAATAACAGCGACCATTGAACGCCCCGTGGGCAGGCCGGAGCCGTTGAGCGTATGCACGAATTCCGGCTTGCCGCCGCCTCTCGGGCGGAAGCGGATATTGGCCCGCCGAGCCTGGAAGTCAACGCAGTTGGAACAGGAAGAAATTTCTCTGTAGGTGTTCTGGCCGGGCAGCCATACTTCCACATCATAGGTTTTTGCAGAACCGAAGCCCATGTCGCCGGTGCACAGTGTGATTGTGCGGTAGGGCAGCTCCAACTTCTCAAGCAGCATCTCCGCGCAGCGGCGCATATTTTCCAGCTCTTCCCAGGATTTTTGGGGATGGGCGAAGCGCACCATCTCAACCTTGATAAACTGATGCTGGCGGATCAGTCCTCGCACGTCCTTGCCGGCGGAGCCTGCTTCGGAGCGGAAGCACGGCGTTCCCGCGGTGTAGCGCAAGGGCAGTTGATCCTCTTCGAGGATTTCCCCTGCGTGCAGGTTGGTCACAGGCACTTCTGCCGTAGGAATGAGGTAAAAATCCCACTCAGGCATTTTAAAGAGGTCTTCTTCAAATTTCGGAAGCTGCCCCGTGCCCTGCATCGTCGCGCGGTTAACCATGAAGGGCGGCAGGATCTCCGTTGCACCGAATTCCGTGGTCTGGGTGTCGAGGTAAAAATTCATCAGCGCACGTTCCAGGCGCGCGAACACCCCGTGTGACACGCAAAAGCGCGAACCGGCGAGTTTTGCCCCCCGCTCGAAGTCCAGGCCTGCAGCCGCTGCGCCGACCTCAAAATGCTGCTTAGGCGCGAAGCCGAAGTCACGCGGCGTTCCCCAGCGGTGCAGCTCAGGATTATCGTTTTCGTCAAGCCCTACGGGCACGGAGGCATCCGGGATATTGGGAACGCGCAGCATCCATTGATACAGCTGCTCCTTGATATCGTCCGCCTTCTGGTCAAGCTCCTTGATGCGGTCGGAAAGGAGCCCCAGCTTGGCGACGAGCTCAGAGGCGTCCTGCCCTGTGCGCTTCAGCATGGCGACTCCGCCGGATTCCTTCTTCAGCTGAGCCTTGAGCGCTTCAACTTCCGTAAGGGCGGCACGGCGCCTGCCGTCCAGTTCCTGAAATTCCTCGATAGCTATGTTGGAATGGCGATCGGCAAGGGCTTTGGCGACCACTTCCGGCTGTTTTTGCAGTAATTTTAGGTCAAGCATGAGCAAAACTTCCTTAATTTGACGTGTGCAGTACGAGATACGACCAGAACGGGTAATGTTATCCTTGCCGCCCCCTCCCGTCAATCTCACGGAAACGCTACGAATCGCCCCGAACCATGAGAGAGAAAGGACGATGGTGGCAGCATGAAGGTTGCCGCCGGCACATTCTCAGGCATCGCGGCGAGACGCAAAGACTCGCTGGAAAATTATCGGCAGGCGGGATAGGATGAGGAAGTTGCATATCTCAATCCAACCTTACTGACGGCTCCATGCCGGGAGGAGCAATGAAAATCGTATCGTTGATCATTACGCTATGCTGCATGGCCATAGCCATGCCCGCCGCGGCAGATTTGCTACCGCCACCGGAACGCTATATGCAGAGCAATCCCTTCAGCAGCACTGTGGATGTCACCACTGACCTTGCCATGGTGGCGGCCACGAATGGCGGCGTTCCCATCCCATGCTTTACGGTGACCGTGCCCGGCCCGTGCAACCTCCGAGCCGTCGTCTCTTTAGAGAGCGCCCCCAAACGGCAATGGATCAGCTATACCCATTATGAAAGGCCTGGAGCATGCAGGTTCATTATTCCCATCCCTTCATCAGCTATGGGCGACGGGGAAACGGCCAAATTCATCATGCGCACGGATGTCAGGCTGCACAGGTATGAAAAGAGAAGCAAGCCGGTTGGCAGCCTGCGTTATATATACGTAGACGATAACGGGGAGCAGCACCAATGCGAAGCAAGGGCTGTTCTCGAAAGGAAAGGCTCTGCCATAGCTCCAGCGGCAGGGCAAGGAGTTGCTTCCCCTCGATTTGGCAACCTACCGGAAATCTGGCTTAACTCCCGTGAGGACATAACGAAATAATGCCCCTCCTCGTTCTGTTGACGCTCTTCCACTTCGCCGTTGACGGCGTCTGCGCCGCGTCAATGATGGCCTATGCAGCAATGGAACCGGAGTGGGAGCGCGCCGTCTTCTTTTTCGCCCTGTACAACATCACCGCCTTTGGCGGGCAATGGGTCGCGGGACTGTCGCTGGACAGGCAACCGGCATGGACGGTCCTGGCGCTGGCAGCAACCCCCGTTCTCCTTGGGATGGGCTGCGTGCAGGGATTCGGTCCGGCGGCCCAGGCCGTGCTGCTGGGGCTTGGCAACTGCATTTTCCATGCTGCAGGCGGCCGATGGGTTCTTGTCAGGTCCGCTACGTTTTCTGCGCCTGGGTTCTTTGTCTCCAGCGGCGCAGTTGGGCTGGCCTTGGGCCTCGCCGGCATGGTCGCCGCGCCTCCCTTCCTTATCCTGAGCGCGGCATGCGCTGCAGGATCCATCATACTGCTGAGGCGGTATGCATTCAATGAGAAGCCCCCGGCAGGGCATCAGCCGCCTCCCCGGAACGCTGCCCTTTTCTGTTGCGCTCTGCTTCTGCTGGGCGCTGTTTCCTTGCGCGGCTTAGGAGGAAGCGGATCCAACGCGGAATACGCCCTGCTCTTCCCCTGCGTATTTGCTGCGGGCAAATGCCTGGGAGGTCTGCTCTGCGACAAAATTGGCTACCGGAACACCGTCCTTGCTGTTTTTCTCCTGTGCTTTGCCGCCCTGCAGATTCCCGGGCCGGCATCTGCCCTCCTGCTGTCCTTCGCCTTCAACATGACCATGCCGCTAACTCTGCGTCTGGTGCATTGGTGCTTCCCGGAATATCCGGGCATGATGTTCGGGCTGGCTGCGGGCTGCCTACTGCCAGGAGCGTTTTTCAGCCATGCGTTCGCCATCCCCATGCCGGGAATGGCCGCGGCGCAGTTCATGATGCTTTTCCTTGCCGGGCTGCTGTACGCCAGGCATGGAGGGACGGGCAGGAATCAGCTTGGCTATGGCGGAGAATCCCATGCTTGAGGCCGATGCGATACAGACGCCCATGCTCCTGCCTATGCTGCTGACCGTTCTCATCGAAGTGCCGCTGTTCTACGCCTGCGGTTTCCGGGGACGTCGGCAGCTGCTGTGGTTCGCCTCCGTCAACGTTATGTCGAACCTGCTGCTGAATGAATTTGCCGTGCAGTGCGCCTACCGAAGCAACTATGGCATGTTTGCAGTTTGCTGTGAAGCGATGGTGATCTGCCTGGAATGGATGCTCTGCCTCTGCGTCTTTGAAGCCGATGGCAGGAAGCTCTTTAAAACGCTGCTGCTGACCAACGCCGCCAGCTATCTCGCGGGACTGCTTGCCAATTTGTAATGCAAAAAAAACCTGATCCATGGGACGCAACTACTGGAGCCAATGGCATAAAATGCGCGAAGCAGGACGGCTTTCCTCGAGGCAGGGCAGGCATGCATGTGGCGTTCAAGGCAAAAAGCGACGCTGTATATAAAAAACACGCCTGGGACGCCATCCCCTACAGCACCAGCCAGCGCATGATAAGCATGGAAAGCATGGCGTTGAGCAGCCCTATCAGCATTATCATCTTATAGTGGCGGGGAGGGATGCCGGCGACGGAAAGGATACGCCCCACATACTGAATCTGCGCGCCCAAAAGGAAAATGGCAGGAATAAGAATGCTTAGGTGCGTGCCGTTAAGCGTCCCATGCGTATACAGGCCGGCAGCGGCGCCAACGCCCCCGGCAGCGGAAAGCCACGCCGTCAGGAGCACGGTGATGGCCTCTCCGGGCAAACCGAAAAATCCCATCAATGGACCGAATACATTCCTCAGTATCTCCAGCAGCCCGATCTTGTTCAGAACTTGAATCAGGGCAAAAGCCAAGACCATGTTGGGGAGGAGCTGCATGGTGCCCAGCGTCCACCCATTGCGCATGCCTTCCACAAAGGTTCCGTACATGCTTTTGCGGCTCATTCTGCGGCTCCTTGCTTCTTGCCGGCCGCCAGATGCAGATAAAGCCGCATCATGTTGCTTCCAACAATCTTACACAGCAGAATCACGCCCAACGGCTTGATATACTGAACAGAAAGGAAGGGAAAAAGGGCAAGGCCCGTCGTGAGGTAATTGATGATAGTTCCGCCGGAGGAAAACTGGAACGCGCCAAAGATGCTGCTTTCATCATCCGTCAACAGATGCTTTTCCCTGAGCTGGCGCGTCATGACAGCGCCGGCGTCGGAACTTTGGAGGCTGCCTATCAGGGCCAGCCCCACCACGCCGGGCAAGCCAAGAATAGGCCGCAGGAAAGGCGTAAGGATACGTTGCGCCGCATGGAGCGCGCCCTCGCGTTCCGCCACGGCCACGACGCCAAGGGCCAGCATGATGCCTGGAATCAAAGACAAGGCAAAAAGAAAACCATACCTGGCGCCAAAGCCTCCCTTGCCCACAAAGGTCGCGTCACCAATTTTGCCGAACTGCCCGTTCAGCGTATTGAAATCCATAAAGCCATACCAGCCCGCGCTGTCGGCAAACCATCCGGAAAAAAAGAAGATTACCAGCACCAGGGCGACATACGCGCGCAGAGGCACAGGACCTTTTCCCGGCGTCAGGTTATCAAGAGGCATAAAAAAACTCCCGCATAAAACTTTGCCCGGTTTCAATCCGGCAACACGCCGGGCTGTTTTATCTTTGCCATCTCCCGAGCCAAACGGCGGGCGCCGGCCCTGTCCGGCTTGCCAGATCCTGTACGGGGAAGAGAGGTGACGGAAAAAACACGCTTGGGGCAAGCGTATGGATGCAGGACTCTGCGGCAAACAGCCAAGCAGTCCTCACTGTCATTTCCCTCGAGCAGTAACACGACCATCTCGCCGTAATGCTCGTCAGGCACGGAGGAGATGAAGAAGGAGCTTTTAAGGTGCGGTGCAAGCGCGGCTTCCACAGCTTCAATCTGCACCTTTATGCCGCCGCTGTTAATCACATTGTCCTTGCGTCCAAGGATGCGGAAGCGTCCAGCTGCATCCAATTCCGCGAGGTCGTTGGTCACAAGCTCGCCGTCGCAGACGGCCGGCGCCAGAATGCACAGGGCGCCATCCTCAGCAAGCCGTACAGAAACCCCGGAAAACGGCGTGTACCACTCAGAAGCTTCAGTCCCGTTCAGCCGGCGCAGTGCAATATGCGAGAGGGTCTCCGTCATGCCGTAGGTAGACCACACAGCGTTTGGGAAATCACGCAGGCTTTCAGCCAACGTACCGGTTACGGCCCCGCCGCCGATAATCAAATGCCGTATCTTTTTCAGCGTTTCAGCCTCACGCGGAACTTCAAGGGTGGTATACACCTGGGCAGGCGTCATGGCGGCAAACGCCAAAGCTTCCGTCATCCCCCGCAGTGGATGGCTTGAAGGAAGGACACAGCGCAGGTCAAGCCCGCGTTCCAGCGCCCGGACCACAACCATTTTTGCGCCGATATACTTGAGAGGCATGCACAAGAGGGCGCTGTCTCCTTCTTCAAGGCGCAAGAAATCACAGGTCAGCCGTGCACTGGCCAGCATTTTCGCCTTGGGAGCCATGAAGCGCTTGGGGGCTCCCGTTGAGCCTGAGGTCTGAACGGGCACAGCATCAGACGGCAAAAACCAATCTGCAAGGAACTGCCCGAGTTCCGCGAATTCAGGGCGCCCCTGTTCAGCCAGGCACAAAAGGGCATTAATATCTTCCGGCCCATATTTACGCCCGTCAATGCAAATAAACGACTTCTTCATCAGGTATAAGAACGAGTGGTCACAAAAGCACCGGCTACGCGCAGCTATATTCCACCGGGGAAATAGCGGGGAAAGAGGCCTTCCCCAAACGTATCCGTCTCCATCTCCATACTGAAAGCAAACGCCGGGCTACGGGAACTTGGGATACTGCGAAAAATCCGGGCGGCGCTTTTCAAGAAAAGCTTTGCCGCCTTCCTGGGCCTCTTCAGTGAGATAATAAAGAAGGGTTGCGTCTCCGGCCAGTTCCTGGATGCCGGCCTGTCCGTCCAGTTCGGCATTGAGGCCTGCCTTAATCATGCGCAAGGCCATGGGGCTGTGCTGCATCATGGTTTTAGCCCAGTCCACAACTTCATCCTCGAGCCTCTCAAAGGGCACGACTTTGTTGACAAGCCCCATTTCCAGTGCTTCCCTGGCCGAATACTGGCGGCAGAGGAACCAGATTTCACGTGCCTTTTTCTGCCCGACGATGCGGGCGAGGTACGAAGCGCCAAAGCCGGCGTCAAAACTGCCAACGCGAGGCCCTGTCTGCCCAAAAATGGCATTCTCGGATGCAATGGTCAAGTCGCAGACGACATGAAGCACATGACCTCCGCCGATGGCATAGCCATTGACCATGGCGATAACCGGCTTAGGAATGGAACGGATCTGCTTCTGGACATCAAGCACGTTCAGGCGCGGCACGCCATCCTGGCCGACATAGCCGCCATGGCCTTTCACATGCATGTCTCCGCCACTGCAAAATGCCTTGTCACCAGCGCCTGTCAGCACCACCACGGCAACGTTCTGGTCTTCTCGGCAGCGGTTCAGGGCATCACTGATTTCCGCCACGGTTGTCGGCGTAAAGGCGTTGCGCCAACGGGGCCTGTTGATGGTGATCTTGGCAATACCTTCAAAGAACTCAAACAGGATTTCACTATACTCACGAATCGGCTTCCAGTCCCTCTTCGCCATGATGCGGTCCGCCCCTTTTGATATAGTTTACAACACGGCTGGTTGAAACCAGCCTGCCATGTTCATCAACAATCTCTATGTTCCAGACATGAAGTGCGTGACCACGCACAAGGACGGTGCCGCGCGCAGTAACCCAGGTACCTTCGGGAACAGGCAGCAAATGGTTGCCACTGACCTGCACGCCAAACGGAAATTCCCCTTTGGCGCATATGGCCAGCGAGCCATGCCCGGCCAGCGTTTCAGCTAGGGCGAGAGAAGCCCCTCCGCTCAAAAAGCCCAAGGGTTGGCATAATTTCCGCTCGACTTTCAGGCGGGCGGCAACGCTCCCCGCCGGCGCTGGCAAAAGCTCTATGCCCATCAGTCCGGAAAAGGTTTCGGCATCAGGGATAACCTGACCTGTATTTTCCATATTCCGCCTCTCAGGCAAGGCTTATCAAAAAAAATGATGGGAAAAACTATGCTTGGCAACCATAGTGCGACTAACTTCGTTTTTCTGCATTTCGTTTCGCAAAAGCGCACAAAACCTCCAGCCTCGACAAGCTGTTGCACGCTAAAAAACCGTATACAGCTAACTAGGGTAAAAACATAGGTCTGTCAATTTACCCCAGAGAACTGAGCGAACTGCCCGCCGATGGAGCTGCAACATCATTAAAAAAACAAGCCCCAC
>JAEEGL010624116.1_pt1 | contig 16979 bp, 16 predicted proteins | sample 9134231 | NCBI WGS metagenome assembly JAEEGL01 (sample SAMN16246548, study PRJNA631951) | gut metagenome | biome: gut microbiome; feature: rumen; material: fiber-attached | host: Bos | place: Iran: Karaj | collected 2018-10
CCTTCGACCAGCTCTTTCTGAGCGTCAGTCAGTGCGTCCCAAGCTGCCTTTGCTGCTTCGCAGTCAGCTTCTGTGGTCTCTGTCCATTCCTGAACGTAGATCTTGTCGATGAGTGCTGCAACTTCTGCTGCCAGCTCTTCATCTGTCTTTGCTGCCGGTTCGGGCTTTTTGCCGCATGCTGCAAAGCAGAATGCCATAGCAAGAGCGAGCAGCAGGGAGATAATTATTTTTGCATTTTTCATTGTTGAAACCTCTCTTTCTGCAAATATAGATTCTCCGTTGATACCTTGATTGTTTGAAAAAACATCCGGCGTTTTAGAAGTCTTTTGCATCCGTGTCTTTGAAAAACACAAAGCCCGCATGATGCGGGCTCAGAAAGGCTTTAAGATGGGCAGAATAGTACTGTACCAAGTCTCAGACTCTGGTGCTCGCAGAGTTAAAACGCACCGCTTCTTAATCAGCGGTCAAAGCAGGCGGCGATCTGACTTACGCGCTTTTTGCGCGATCACAGTAACGGCCTTGTGCGGGATTCTCACCCTCTTCTCCGTATCTGCTTCCGAATATGGGTTTTTTCAATAATACTACCCTTTTATATAACCCCGAAAGACTGCAATGTCAAGAAAAACGGGGTTTTTCGGGAGAATGTCCGTTTCACCGGCTCTCTTTCTTTTTCATGGCGGACAGTCCTTTCAGGTAGACCGAAGCAAACAGCAGGGCGAAAAAGGCGCCCGCTGCCGGATAGAATGCCGCTAGCCTGTTCGTCGTGCCGTAGATATCGAGTATCCCCTTGAAAACGCTTCCGAAGGCGAAGCTTGCAACGGAGCAGGCATGGAGCTGAAGGAGCAGGTCTCCCGGAAGGAGCGCAGCCTTCCTCATAAGGAAAAGCGGCAGCGCTCCGAGGAGAAGCGGAACAAGGAAGGCCCCCAGCATGAAGGGAGAATATACTCCGTGGGAAAAACACTCGTACAAAAGTCCAAATATGAGGCAGAAAGCCGACGCAGCCATATATCCTGAGATTCGTTTCCTAAGCCCGTCTCTGCCGGAGGACGGACATGCGAAGAGTCCCTTTCCCGAGACGATTTTTTCAGTATCCGATGTATACAATGTCGCTCACGCTCCTTTCCTTTATGCTGCCGCCCGAAGTGGGCTCGTTGACGACAGTGCCGCAAAACACCATGGTGCTGGAGCCGCCGCCGTCCAGGTTGTATACGGTCTTAGCTCCGAGGCTTTGGGCAAACTGAGCCAGTTCGTAAAGGCTCAGTCCCTCGCTTTCGTCAGTCCTTCCGTCGGCCACTATGAACAGGTAGTGCAGATCATCCGTGACCGCTATGGCCGTCCTCGGGTTAGAGGCTTTTGCCTTTCCCACTTCGCTGTTTTCATCTACGCATATCTGTCCGTTTTCCACAAGAGCGGGTCCGAAGGAGAGTATCTGCACTGCGCCTTCAGAGAGAAGTTCTTCGGCAGACACCTCGCTTTCGCAGATGATCTCAAAGGATCCGTCGCCGTATATCACGAGGTCTTCCTGGTTTTTCGACGGGGTGTTTCTGTATAGTATCCCGTTCCTCAGCACGTAGCCTTTTTCTCTCACTCCGTAATAGTCGCCGTTTATCGCGAGTATCGCTCCGGTCTGCGCCGCTGTCTGACTGGTCTTTGCCGTGACGTTCTTCCCGTAGGTGCCGTTTGCAAAGGCTGTCTTCAGAAAATCTGCAGAGGAGAGCTGTACGTCGGCGACGTATACGTTCGTGTCGTAAACCCGGTATTCACTTAAGGATATGCTTATGTTCCCGTCCGAATAACTGCTTTCCGTGATCTCGGACGAGGTCTTTGCAGAGCCCGTGTCAGAGCTCTTTTTTCTCTTCGAATTTCTGCCGGTATCCGCAGTGCGTGCGCTGCTTTCCGTTCCTGAGATACTGACAGCTTCTGTATACGCTTTAGGTATGACGAAGGTGTCGAGCAGCGCATATATGGAAAAAGCTGCGAGTATCACCGCATATGTCTTCAGGATACGGTTTCCTTTCTTCATTTTTGCCTCCTTTCCCCTTCCGCATGCTATGGGAAGGATATATGCAGGAAGCGGCCCTGCGGCCGCCTCCTTTCTTCATAACTGACTGGTGTTTTCCGTGTAGGGCAGTATGGAGATCTCCAAGTTCCCGTTCCTCGTGCGGAGTTCGTCTATGAAGGCCTTTTCTTCCGCTCCTTCCTTCAGCCTTATCCTGTAGGAGAGGCGGAACATGCTGCCCATGCCGGTGGTCTTCACTCCGACACTCTCGGCCTTTGCCGTGTAGCGGGCGAATATGTCGTCGAAGGCACCCCCGTATTCGAGGGTCTCAGGGATGGTGATCTTAAGGAGCCTGTCCGCAAGCGCTTCATGCTCGAATATGGGAAGCCTGCTCAGAAGCAGGTATATGAGGGAAAGTCCCAGCATTATCATCACTCCGTATGCGAGATAGCCCATTCCGAAGGCTATGCCGGCTCCCATGGAGATGAGTATGGCCGCGATCTCGTCGGAGCTTCCCGGGGCGCTTCTGAAACGTATGAGCCCGAAGGCGCCTCCCACGGCTACCCCGGCGCCTATGTTGCCGTTGACGAAGGTTATGACCGCCGCCACGATGAGGGGTATGAGGGACGTCACCAGGAAGAAGCGCTTCGTTGAGCGTATGGCAAAGCTCATTATCCACCCGTAGATGACGCCTGCCGCCAGAGTGACTCCGGCCATGGTGAAGAACTGGGCCGGCGTCACTATCACAGAATATATAGAATCAAACATTGTTTCGTCCTCCTTTTTTCACTGTTTTCAGCAGGCTTTCTTCATGAGCTGCTGCCTGTAGGCCTCTCCGTACTTGGAGAAGCCGGTCTTGTATATCTTTCCTTCCGAGAGCACTTCGGAAAGCCACAGTGGCATCGCACCCTGTACCTTGACCTCCAGTATGGTCCAGCCCTCCGGAAGAAGGGCCTGTCCGTCCATGTCGTCTGTGAGGGAGAGCCTCTCGGTGCGGTATCTCGGATTTCTGTCTATGGTGAGCCTCAGGTCTCCGTTTTCCTCATAGTAGGCTGTTCTTTCGCAGACGATGAGGCAGGCCGGGATCAGAGTTTTGTAGAAATCCCGGAAGTATACTATCTCCCTGTTGATCTGGTCATCTTCGCCGAAGCTCCCTCCGTTTTCGAAGAAATCCGTAACAGCAGGCACCGTGCTCCGTACCCTTCTCTTGTATACCGTGTCCTGCGCTTTTCTCTTTAGCTCCAGATATACGGGAGAATCTTCGGTGGCTCTGCCGTAGGAGCGGAGCCTTATCTTTTCCTTGAAGGCCGGCTTTTCGAGGCTTTCCCTGATGAGCCTCGAGTCAGGGGTATCATAGTAAAGGGAAGCGATGGTCGCCTCTCCGTAGCAGTCGGGGAACAGTTTCCCCTCGATGCTTTTCACCAGATATTCTGTCTGCTGCCTGTTCATGAGGTATTTGATCTCGTAGCGCTTCATGACCGCTATCGCCGTATTGTCTGCCATTGGGGTCCTGCCTCCTTTCGTTTTGTCTGTGTCCATGATACAAAGGCTTCCTTAAATGAAGCTAAAGGATTATATTTTCAGTGTCTGGGCATTCCGAAAGCGTTTCCGCCGGGGGCGGCCTGGTTGCCCTGGCCGCCCATGTTCTGCATTCCGCCCATTCCGCCCATCATCTGGTTCGTGATGGAGTTCACGGTCTGTCCGTTGATTATGATCGTTCCTCCGGTGTACTTTGCAGTCCCGTCATAGTCGAAGGCGCTCTGTCCCGTGATGTTTATCGTTCCTCCGGTCACCAGGATGTTACCGTTGGAATCGATGGCGTCCGTATCTCCCTGGCCCATGCTGACCTTGAGAGTTCCGCCGTTCATCTCGAAGAGGACCGTATACGCAGTGGACTTTTTTGCTGCGTTGACGCCGTCGTCGGTTGCCGTTACGGAAATGTCTCCTCCGTTGATCTGCACCCAGGTCGCTTCTATTCCTTCTGCTGCCGCAACGGTTATATCGCCGCCGTCTGCTTGGAATATCGTCGTGGCGTGGATCCCGTCGTCACCTGCCTTAAGGGACAGGGTCCCTCCGCAGATGTAAATGCTGCCTACGCTGTAATCGTCATCGTTCTCGCAGTGGACGGCATCGTTTTTCGCAGTGACTGTGATATTTCCGTCTGATACGGAAATGGAGTCGTTTGCTTCCAGTCCGCAGTCCGCCGCAGATATTACGACGGTGCCTCCCGTTATCTTGAGGTCGTCCTTGCAGCTTATGCCGTTGTCAGAGGAGCTGACTTTCAGAGTTCCGAGTCCGTTCAGCACCAGGTCGTCCTTCGAGAATATGACAGCGTCCGTGTTGGTGCTGCCGTCTGCCGTGAAGGTCCCCGAAACGGTGAGGCTGCTCACGGTCCCTTTGACTGTGGTCACGAACACCTTGTCCGCATTCTTTACGTAGATGCAGGGGAAGTCTTTGTTGGTGATCTCCGCTCCGTCCAGGACTATCTGTACTTTATCTTCATCAGTCGCATCGACCGTTACGGTAACTTCCTCAGCGCTTCCGCTTATGACGTATACGCCGGCGGAGGTGATGGTTATATCTTCTCCGCTCTGGAGAGTTAAGTATACGGCTTCCGTAAGATCCGCCGTCTGGGTCAGGTCTCTTTTAGTGAAGAGATCGGAAGTGTCCAAAGCTCCGGAGGAACCGGTGTTCGCGCTCGAGACGACCGTGCTCTCCTGAGCGGAGACCGTGCTCTGAACGCTCTGCGTTCCCGTTTCGTTGCTGCTTACGGTGACGGTTTCCTTTTCGCTTGCGCTTCCGCAGGCTGCCAAAGATGCTGCCAGCGCCAATGCGAGTAAGATAGCAAAAGTTTTCTTTTTCATGATATGTACCTCTCTTTCCTTATGTCTGAGATCAGTTTTCTTTTTTGAAAGCCCTGCTGCTTTTATGTCCCCGATTATACGGACCAAACTAAAACGAAACTAAAGGAAGAAAAAAATACAAAAAAAGATCATGAGCCCCGTCTCCGTCTGCCTTTAGTCCCGCTTAAGGTTCGCGCATATATTGTAGTTAAAAACTTCCGGCATAAAGCGGCGGTCTTGCCACCGGAGCGGGAAGGAAATATAATCTAGAAAAAAGAAAGGAGACCCCTATGAAACTTCTCATAGCCGAAGACGAACTGGATCTCGCAGAAGCGCTCGAGGCGCTCTTCACAAAAAACAGGTTCACCGTGGACGTCGTGAACGACGGAGCCGACGCATACGACTATGCATCCGGCGGAGATTACGACGCGGTGATACTCGACGTCATGATGCCGAAGATGAACGGCATAGAGGTGTTGAGGAAACTGAGAGCCGAAGGCTTTGCGAAGCCCGTTATGATGCTCACGGCAAAAGGCGAAAAGGACGACCGCATAACAGGCTTCGATTCGGGCGCCGACGATTATCTCCCCAAGCCCTTCGCTGCAGACGAGCTCATTTCGAGGGTCAGGGCACTTCTCCGCCGCAGCGGAGGATACACGGACAGCGTCCTTTCCTTCGGAGACGCAAAGCTCGACACGGCCACAGGCATGCTGTCCGGACCCGACGGAGAGATAAGGCTCCTCGGGAGGGAGTTCCAGCTCATGGAGCTTTTCATGAGGGCTCCGAAAGTGCTGGTTTCCGCCGACAGGCTCATGGAAAGGATATGGGGCTGGGAGAGCGACTCGGAGATAAACGTGGTATGGGTCCACATATCGAATCTGAGGAAAAAGCTCTCGGCCATCGGTTCTGACGTCACGGTCAGGGCGGTGAGAGGCATGGGTTACGTGCTGGAGGACGGACATGATAAAAAAGCTTAGGAAGAAATTCATACGCATAGCCATGCTTTCCGTCGTGCTGGTGATGGCTCTTCTTACCGGCATACTCAACGCAGGCAACTATATATCGGTAAACAACGATCTTAAGACCACCCTTGTCATGATAAGCGAAAATCCCGATATGTTCAGGGAAAGGGGAGGCCGTCCGCAGGATGCTATGCCCGGACCTTCGGACATATTTACCGGAACGGAAGAGCCCTGGGACGAGCCTTCAGGCGGAAGGAAGGAAGAGTGGGACTTTTCCGGAAACAAAGGGCCCTTCAACAGGGAGACCCGCTTCTCGCTGAGATTCTTCACGCTCTCGTACGGAGCGGACGGAGAACTGCTGAAGTCGAATCTTGAGAACATAGCGTCGGTGGAGGAAGGGGATCTGTCCTCCTACCTGTCGGCAGCCGTGAAGAACGGCGAAGGATTCGGCCGCACCGGAGAATACGAATATTATGTATACCGGACGGGAGAGGATACGTATACGGCCATTTTCCTTTCAGCTTTCAACCAGTTCAGAAGCTGCAGGAACCTGCTGATCACATCGGCCCTCGCAGCGGCTGCGTGCATACTTCTGGTCTATGCGCTGGTGGTGCTTCTTTCCAGAAGGGCCATAGATCCGGTCGTGAAGAGCGCCGAAAAGCAGAAACAGTTCATCACAGATGCGAGCCACGAGCTCAAGACCCCGCTCACGGTCATAAACACGAGTCTTTCGGTGCTGGAGATGGAGGTCGGCCGGCAGAAGTGGATAGACAAGGCCAAGGGCCAGACCGAGAAGATGAGCGAGCTCGTCAATTCCCTCGTCACTCTTTCCAGGATGGATGAGGAAGAGCCTCCCATGGTTCTTGCGGATATGGACGCAAGCGAAGCCGTGAGAGAGACAGCTGAGTCCTTCAGGGAGACGGCGGAGCAGAAGGGATATGCCTTCGAGACAGACATAGAAGAAGGGATAATATACAGAGGCGACGAATACATGGTAAGGCAGCTCGTGTCGATACTCTGCGAAAACGCACTGAAGTACACGGCACCGGGAGGAAGGATATACCTGAGCCTTGCAAAGGACAGGAAAGGCATAAGGATAACGGAGTCGAATCCCTGCGAAAATCTGGATACGGATGAACTGAAAAATCTTTTCGACCGCTTCTACCGTTCGGACAAGGCCAGGACCTCGGGAAACGGCTTCGGTGTCGGACTCTCCATCGCCAAGGCCATAGCCGAGGCGCACAGAGGAGAGATATCGGCTTCAAGTCCCGAAAAAGACGTGATACGCTTTACAGCTATCCTCAAATAGGTTGGAATCTGATCTGATTTGTGATATATTTCCATAGAAATGAATATATAGGTGCAGTGCCGCCCCAAAGGGGCGGAGAATAGGGAATCGCGTGAGAATCGCGAACGGTACCGCCGCTGTGAGCGCTTACTCCGTATGCCGCTAAGCCATTGGATGATATCTGAGAAGGCAGGCATACGGGGGCGGAAGATCTTCTTCCACAGGCGCAAGTCAGAAGACCTGCTGCATGATGCCCCGGACCGAGTAGTCCTCAAGGGGCGTTTCTTTACGCTATGGAAACAGTCGGCTGTAGCAACCTCGTGTTGCTGCAGCTTTTTTCTTTGCGACGGAAATGATAGAGATAAAAAATCTGGTAAAAAAATTCGGTGACTTCACCGCCGTGGACGGTCTCGACCTCAGGATAGAGACAGGAGAGTTTTTCGGTCTCCTCGGACCCAACGGCGCAGGGAAGACCACCACCATAAGCATGCTGTCAACGGTGCTCCTTCCCACCTCGGGAGAGATATACATAGACGGCCAGAGACTCGACCGCAAGGCGTCATCCCAGAAAAGGAAGCTTTCGGTCATAACCCAGGAATATTCCATGCGTCAGGATATGACGATGGACGAAGTCATGGAGTATCAGGGCCGTCTTTACTATATGCCGAAGAGGGAGATAAGGGAAAAGAGCGAGGAGCTCCTCGAGTTCGCCGGTCTTTCCGAATTCAGAAAGAGGACCGTAAGGCATCTTTCCGGCGGCATGAAGAGAAAGCTCATGATATGCAGATCTCTGATGATAGACCCGGAGATACTGCTCCTCGACGAGCCGACCGCAGGCATGGACGCTCTTTCGAGAAGGCAGATGTGGAACCTTCTCAGGAAGCTCAACGAAAAGAGGATGACCATAGTACTCACCACCCACTATATCGAAGAGGCCCAGGCTCTCTGCGACAGGGTGGCCCTCATAAACCGCGGGAAGCTCCAGAAACTGGACACTCCCACTGCTCTCATAGAAGAGCTCGGCGCCTTCGCCGTGGACCTCACCTCCGATGACGGCCTCGTGAGCAGATATTTTCACGACAGGGACGAGGCCATCGGATATCTTTCGGAAGCCGGTCCTCAGGCTTCCTTCAGAGCAACGACTTTAGAGGACGTGTTCGTAGACTGCGCAGGCAGGAAACTGCAGTAGATATATATTTTGCAATGGGTATACTGACTGTTCTTTGGGAAAAATGGGTGGAATTCAGGCGCGACTTCTACAAGATAACCGTCGCGGCCATGATATCGCCCCTCATGTATCTGATCATATTCGGTATGGGCATACAGACCACATCTCACGGCGAGCCCTACCTTCATTTTCTCGTGCCCGGAGTCGTGGCCATGGCCACCATGCACGGGTCCTTTTCGGCCATAGTCCAGAACATGAGCACCCAGAGGCTCTATGAAAAGGCTCTCGACCAGGTCATGGTATCGCCGACTCCTTTATGGCAGTTCATATTGGGCCAGATCATAGGAGGCAGCCTCCGAGGCCTTTACGCAGGTGCGGTTATACTGCTCCTTACAGCACCCATAAGGACCGACCTCGTGTTCAACGGGCTTTCCATTTTTATCATGTTCCTCAACGGCATGGTCTTTTCCACCATAGCGCTGGTCCTTTCCTTCACGGCAAAGAGCTATGCGGACCCGCCCAAGTTCACTTCGTACATAATCACGCCCATGTCGTTCCTGTGCAACACATTCTTCTCCACGGAGCAGATGCCTGCAGGCTTCAGACAGGCCGTGTCGATCCTGCCTCTTTCCCAGAGCTGCGCCATGATAAGGAGCATCGCCAACGGAGAACCGGCGGGCACTTTCGGTTTCATAGTACTTGCAGCCTATCTCGCAGTGTTCGGCACCATTGCGGTGGTGTTCATCTACAGAAAGAAGAATCTTTAAGGAGGCGGAGATGATCGTGAAGAAAAAAGACAAGATCCGCGGGATCCTAAAGACAGCGCTGTCGGTGACTCTTCTCATCGCTCTTCTCTTATCCTTTGCGTCCTTCGCCTTTGCCGAGAGCGCAGAAGGAGAAACGGAGGATACCGCAGCCGAGAGGATACTGAAGGCTCAGAAAGAGATAAGGACGAAGAAGGCCGGAAGATACGGCATGGTCCCCGTTTACGGCAGGGATCTTAGGGACGGGACCTATGATATCTCAGTCGACTCCACTTCTCCCTTCTTCAAGGTGAGGAAGGGCTCCATAACGGTGGAGAACGGCGAGATAACCGCCAGCATAACCATCGGAAGCACCAGTTATCTCTACGTATATCCGGGAACGAAACCGGAGGCTGCCAAGGCAGACAGGTCGGAGTGGATATCTCCGAAGATAAGCGACGGAAGGACGACATTCACCTTCAGGATAGAGGCTCTCGACAAGGAGATAGACTGCGCGGCTTTCAGTAAGGCAAGAGAGAAGTGGTACGACAGGAAGCTTGTCTTCGACGCTTCGAGCCTGCCCGGGGAGGCCCTCCTCATAAAGCTCCCCGATTACGAGCTCATTGAAAAGGCCATAAGTGCCCTCGAGGTCGAGGGGGCAGAGGACTGGCTCGACGACAAGGGCTACAAGCCCGCAGGGAGCGGAGGCGAACCTCAGGCGGTCTCCGTCGATATCCCCGACGGGGAGTATTCCATAGACGTCAACCTCATAGGGGGAAGCGGCAGAGCTTCCGTAAGCTCTCCCACGCTCCTCATAGTCAGGGACGGAAAGGCCTATGCAAGGCTCATATGGAGCAGCCCCTACTATGACTACATGGTCGTAGACGACACCATGTACAAAAACCTCATAACCGACGGAGGGAATTCCCAGTTCGAGATACCCGTAACCATAATGGACGATCCCATGTCCGTGGTGGCCGATACCACATCCATGGGTGACAGCCTGGAGATAGAATATGCCCTCACCTTCTATTCGGATACGGTGGGCGAAAAGGGCGCCATCCCCCAGGAGGCTGCGAAGAAGGTCCTGGTGCTTGCCGCCGCCATAATAGTGGGCGGAGGAGCACTCAACTATTACGTAAAGAAAAAGCGCAGAGCGTAAAGGAGAGAAAATGTCTTTTTTCCCCGTACTCATACAACTCGATAAGGGACCCTGCCTCGTTGCGGGAGGAGGAGCCATAGCCCTTCATAAGGCGGAGGTGCTCCTTGAGGAAGGAGCAGACGTGACTGTTGTGGCTCCCGAGGTCTGCAGAGAGCTCGAAGACCTTCCCCTTAAGATAGAAAGAAGATGTGTCACGGCTGAGGATGCGAAGGACAAGCTCCTCGTGGTCGACGCCAGCGGGAGCAGGGATGCGGAAGAGATCCTTTCGAAAGCATGCGCAGAGCACCATATACCGTATATATGCTCGGGGAACGGCGACGCCTGCACGGCCATATTCCCTGCGGTCTTCAGAAAGGGAAGGACGACGGTGGCCGTATCGAGCCTCGGTGCGAGTCCTCCCGCCAGCGCATGGCTTAGGGACGAGCTTGCAGAGCACGTTCCGGAGAACATGGACCTGATCCTTGACCGCATGGCGGAACTAAGGTCACTCGCCAAGGATAAAATATCGACTCAGGAAAAGAGGAAGGCTTTCTTCCGCCGCTGCCTTGCAGCGATGCTGGAAAGCGGAAAGATCCTCACCGAAGAGGAGGCGGAGGCGCTGCTCGGGGCGTTCTCCTGATGAAAACGGATACTCTGCAGCCCTTTGCGTCTGCACGGTAAATATATGATTAAACAGAAAAGAGAAAGAAAATGAAAAGAACAAGTCTCAGTCTGATCGCGCTCCTTCTTTGCATCGCTATGCTTGCGGGCTGCGGAGCGAAAAAGGAAGAAGACGGAAAACAGGGAGAATGGACTCCCGTAACAGTGACCGACGATCTCGGAAGAGAGGTCACCATCGAGACGGAGCCGAAGAACGTGGCGGCCATCATGGGAAGCTTCGCTGACACCTGGGTCCTCGCAGGAGGATCTCTCAAGGCTGCGGTCCATGACGCATGGGAAGATTTCGGTCTCGAGCTTCCCGAAGACACAGTGGATCTCGGAAAATACAACGCCATCAACCTCGAACAGCTCTTCGGCGCCGAAGTGGATCTGGTCCTCGCCAGCGCCAACACCAAGAAGCAGGTAGACATAAAGGATACGCTCGAAAATGCGGGAGTAAAGGTCCTCTATTTCAACGTGAACAGCTTCGATGATTATCTCCGTATGCTCAAGGTATGCACGGACATCACTGGAAGAGCGGATCTTTACGAGCAGAACGGAACAGCCATAGGAGCCCATGTCGATGCGGCCATAAAGGCAGCGGAAGAAAAGGTCAAGGCCGGAACGGCTCCGAAAGTCCTCTTCGTCAGGACTGCGGCATCGACCGTCAAGGCGAAAGGTTCCGACGACACGGTACTCGGACTCATGCTGAAAGACCTCGGCTGCATCAACATAGCTGACGGAAGCGGCCTTTTGGAAGATCTCAGCATAGAGAAGATCATCGAGGAAGACCCGGACATGATATTCATCACCCAGCAGGGGAGCGATTCGGAAGGCGCACAGAAGGCTCTGGAAGACGCCCTTACCGGAAACCCCGCATGGGCCGGTCTTACGGCAGTAAAGGAAGGCAGAGTCCACATGATGGACAAGACCCTCTATCACCTCAAGCCCAATGCGCGCTGGGGAGAAGCCTACGAGAAGCTGGAAAAGCTCATCTACGGAGAATAGTACCGCATTCATGCGATGAAGCAAAAAGGATATACAAGTGTCGAAACCAAGTACTGAAAAAAAGCCTGTCGGCAAGGCGGTGCTGTATATATCGGGGGCAGTGTTCGTGCTGGTCTCCGCAGTCCTGAGCATTTGCCTCGGGGCTTCCGGCATGTCCCTTGCCAAACTGTGGACGGCCCTCGTTTCCGGACCGGGACCTTCGGCTGCCCAGAGGATATTCTGGTTCGTAAGGCTCCCAAGGACCGAAGCCTGCCTCCTTGCAGGCGCGGGCCTTGCGGTATCGGGGACCGTGATCCAGAAGGTATTGTCCAATTCCCTGGCATCGCCGGGCATCATAGGCGTCAACGCCGGGGCGGGTTTTGCCGTGGCCCTTTGCTGCGGCCTCGGGATATTCACGTCCTGGGCCATAGCAGGCGCCGCCTTTGCAGGCGCGGTGCTCGCCACTTTTCTCGTCGTATCTGTGGCAAGGAAGAGCCACGCATCGAAGACCACCGTAGTCCTCGGAGGCGTGGCGGTGACTGCCTGCCTCAATGCCATGACGGAGACGGTCATAACCTTCGTGCCTGACGCTGCTCTTTCCAGCAGGGACTTCCGCGTGGGCGGTTTTTCTGCTGTGAACCAGGCAAGGCTCGTACCTGCGGCTATCATAATCATAGCGGGCGTGCTTCTTGCCATGACCCTCACAAACGAACTGGACGTGCTCTCCTTGGGCGACGACACGGCAAAATCCCTGGGAATGAAGGTGAACCTGGTAAGAAACGGTATGCTGACCCTTGCCGCACTGCTTGCGGGCGCCTGCGTCAGTTTTGCCGGCATACTCGGTTTCGTCGGCCTAATCGTTCCTCACATAGCAAGAAAGATAGCGGGCAGCGAAAGCGGAAGGCTCCTTCCCTTCGCCGCCCTTCTCGGAGCAGGTTTCGTATCTCTTTGCGATCTGCTGGCCAGGATGATATTCGCTCCCTACGAGCTTCCCACCGGCATACTCATGAGTTTCCTCGGAGGACCCTTCTTCATCTGGCTCCTCAGGAACAGGAAAGGAGGCGCGAATTGATCAGCATCAAAGAGCTTTGCACCTCTTATGACGGGGAAAGGGTGCTCCACGGCGTGAACGCCGAATTCCCGAAGGAGAAGATATCCGTGCTCATAGGTCCCAACGGCTGCGGAAAGAGCACGACAGTAAAATCCGTGATGAGGCTCGTTCCCGAATATACGGGAGAGATCTCGGTCGGCGGATCTCCTCTCGAAAGCATGAGCCAGAGGGACCTTGCCAGGAAGATAGCCTACGTATCCCAGAGCAGGAACGTTCCCGACATCACCGTATACAACATGGTCATGCACGGAAGGTTCCCCTATCTCAGCTACCCCAGGCGTTACAGAAAAGAAGACAGGGAGATAGTGAGCAGAGCCATAGAGACGGCGGGACTTTCGGAGTTTGCGGACAGGAAGCTCGAAAACCTGTCGGGAGGCCAGAGGCAGAAGGCATATATGGCCATGGCCCTTGCCCAGGACACGGACGTCATCATCATGGACGAACCGACGACCTTCCTGGACGTAAAGAACCAGTTCGAGATGATGGATCACGCGAGAAAGCTCACCAAAGAGGGCAAGACCGTGATCATGATACTCCATGATATGGAGGCTGTGCTCCGCTATGCGGATCACGTAGTCCTCATGCAGGACGGAAGAGACGTCCTTTCGGGGAGCGCCGAAGAAGTGCTCCGCTCGAAGGAGCTCGAGGAAGTCTTCGGGATACACACGGGCTTCTACAGAGCGGAAGACGACCTTCACATTTATCTGAAACCCTGATACAGGAGGAAAAAATGAACGAAGCACAAAGAAGACCCGTCATACTGGTCGTATCTTTCGGGACCAGCCACGAAGATACAAGAGAAAAGACCATAGGAGCTATAGAAAGGCTTCTCGAAAAGGAGTTCCCGGCCTGCGAGGTGAGGAGAGCCTTTACCTCGAAGATCATAATGAAGATCCTTAAGAAAAGAGACGGGATCTCGGTCGACAGCGTGACCGAGGCTCTTGAGCGCATGGAGGCGGAGGGCGTCCGGGAAGTCGTAGTCCAGCCCACTCACGTCATGGAAGGCATAGAATACGAACTGATATGTAAAGACGTCGAGGAATTTTCGGGGCGCTTTGAAAGCCTGAAAATGGGAAGGAGCCTTCTCGTATCCGATGAGGATATACGGGAGCTCGTAAGGGCCATCGATGAAGACACTGCAGGATATGCGGACGAAGATACGGCGAGGGTCTTCATGGGACATGGAACGGACCATTCCGAGAACTCCGTGTACGCAAGGATGCAGGAGGAGATATACGAAGCGGGCATACGCGATATGTTCGTGGCTACGGTCGAGGCCGAGCCCGGGCTGGATGACGTCCTCAAGGCGGTAAAAAGTTCCGGAGCAAAGAAAGTACTTCTTTCGCCTCTCATGATAGTCGCCGGCGACCATGCGAAAAACGACATGGCCGGAGAAGACGGAGACTCCTGGAAGAGCGTGTTCGAAAGAGAAGGCTTCGAAGTGACGTGCAGGATAGAGGGTCTGGGAAGCAGTCCCGGAGTGCAGCGGATGATAGTGATGCACTGCAGGGAGTCCCTCGGCTGAGAAACTGAAAAACAACAGTTGACATATACCCCTATGGGGTATATTATTTTGTCATAAAATACCCTCTCGGGGTATATCAGGAGTTTGAGAGGAAAGAAGAGAATGGGAAAGAACGAAGAGACGGCGGCAATGGAGATAAACGCCAAATGCGCGAAGTGCGCCCATGCGGACATCTGCGAAAGCGAAAAGAAATACGGCAAGGACGGAGAGTCGAAGAAGAAGCTCCTGAACAGACTTGCAAGGATAGAGGGCCAGATCAGAGGCCTGGAAAAGATGGTCGAAGAGGACAAGTACTGCATAGAGGTCCTGACCCAGTCTTCAGCCATTAGTTCTGCTGTGAACTCCTTCAACAGGGAGGTCCTGATAAACCACATAAAGAACTGCGTTACTGCAAACATCAAGGCGGGCAACGACGAGATAGTCGAGGAGATGCTCGGGATGCTGCAGAAGCTGATGAAATAAAGGAGAGAAGTTTTGGAACAGTATGACGTAAGCGGTATGACCTGCGCCGCATGCCAGGCCAGGGTCGAGAAGGCCGTGTCGAAGGTGCCTGGAGTCACTTCCTGCGCCGTGAGCCTTCTTACGAATTCCATGGGGGTCGAGGGCACGGCAAGTCCTGCCGACATAATCAAGGCCGTGGAGGATGCGGGTTACGGAGCGAAGAAAAGAGAGAGCTTTAAGGCAAAGGAAAAGGCCCATGCGGGCTACGAAGCAGAGGAGGAAGCCTTAAGGGACAAGGAGACCCCGCTTCTCAAAAAAAGGCTCATCGCATCGGTGGGCTTCCTTCTGGTCCTCATGTACATATCCATGGGACATATGATGTGGGGATGGCCTGTGCCGGGATTCCTCGAGGGCAATCACATATCCATGGGAATAGCCCAGATGCTACTTGCGGTCATAGTCATGGTCATAGACAAGAGGTTCTTCATATCGGGCTTCAAGGCCGTGCTCCACGGATCGCCCAACATGGACACCCTGGTGGCCATGGGCTCCATGGCATCCTTCATTTGGAGCACCTACGCACTTTTCGCCATGTCTTCTGCTGCCAGCAGGGGAGATCATGAGGCGGTCATGACCTACATGCACGAGTTCTATTTCGAGTCGGCGGCCATGATAGTGACCCTCATAACCGTGGGCAAGATGCTGGAGGCAAAGTCCAAGGGAAAGACGACGGACGCTCTCAAAAGCCTCATGAAGCTCGCGCCGAGCACGGCGACGGTCATAAGGGACGGAGCTGAAAAGAGCGTTCCCATCGACGACGTGGAGGTGGGCGACATCTTCACCGTAAAGCCCGGTGAAAACATCCCCGTCGACGGGACCGTGGTGGAAGGCACCTCCGCCGTGAACGAGGCGGCCCTTACGGGCGAGAGCCTTCCCGTGGACAAGGCAGAAGGCAGCAGCGTTTCCGCAGGCACCGTGAACCAGTCCGGTTTCCTCAGGTGCAGAGCGACCAAGGTCGGAAGGGACACGACCCTTTCCCAGATAATACAGATGGTATCGGACGCCGCGGCGACGAAGGCGCCCATAGCGAAGATAGCGGACAAGGTGGCCGGAGTCTTCGTGCCCTCGGTCATAGGCATAGCAGTCCTTACCATAGCGGTATGGCTCATTTTCGGAAGGAGCATGGGAACGGGAGCCGAAAGGCTGGGCTTCGCCCTCGCAAGAGGCATATCCGTTCTCGTGATAAGCTGCCCCTGCGCTCTCGGGCTCGCTACGCCCGTTGCCATAATGGTCGGAAGCGGCATGGGGGCAAAGAACGGCATACTCTTCAAGACAGCCGTGTCCATAGAGGAAACGGGAAAGACCGGCATCGTAGTCCTGGACAAGACCGGGACCATAACCGAAGGAAAGCCCAGGGTCACGGACATGGAGCCTGCGGAGGGGATATCTGAAGAGGAGCTCCTCCTGAAGGCTGCGGCGCTCGAAAAGAAGAGCGAGCATCCCCTTGCCAAGGCGGTCACGGAAGAAGCCAAGGAGAGAGGGATGGAAGTCCCCGAGACTTCGGACTTCACGTCTCTTACGGGAAACGGAGTAAAGGCATCTCTCGGCGGCAGGACTCTGCTCGGAGGAAGCGCCTCGTATATGGCGAAGAACGCCGATTTCAGCAGAGAAATGCAGATGAAGGCCGACGTCTTTGCCGATGCGGGCAAGACGCCTCTCGTTTTTGCCGAAGACGGAAAGGTCCTCGGGATCATAGCAGTGGCTGACACGATAAAGGAAGACAGCGCGAAGGCGATAGAAGAACTGCGCGGCATGGGCATAAGGACCGTCATGCTGACGGGGGACAACGAAAGGACCGCAAGGGAGATCGCAAGGGAAGCGGGAGTCGACGCCGTGTGCGCAGGGCTCCTTCCCGACGGAAAGGAAGAGATAGTAAGGAGGCTCAAGGAAAAGGCCAAGGTCATAATGGTCGGAGACGGCATAAACGACGCCCCGGCCCTGACGAGAGCCGATATGGGCATAGCCATAGGAGCGGGCACGGACGTGGCCATAGACGCGGCGGACGTGGTGGTCATGAAGAGCAGTCTCTCGGATGTCGCAGCCGCCATAAG
>JAEEGL010808554.1_pt1 | contig 16979 bp, 11 predicted proteins | sample 9134231 | NCBI WGS metagenome assembly JAEEGL01 (sample SAMN16246548, study PRJNA631951) | gut metagenome | biome: gut microbiome; feature: rumen; material: fiber-attached | host: Bos | place: Iran: Karaj | collected 2018-10
AACAATTTCCGCAGGTGTTTTCCTTTGTAAAGTAAATATAGGAAGCATTCCTGAAACGATGCTAACAATTAATAATATAAAGAAACCAATAATGGCGTAAATTGGCGAATATCTAAATAGATTTAATAGTCCATGTATCTTTGAATTTGCAAAGTGGCACAATAATAAGCTTCCTAAATATCCTATCATTGTAGTCATAAAAATTAATACAATTAATTCAACAAAGAACATTCTATATATTCTATATTTAGATGCACCAATTTCTCTAAGTACTCCAATTTCATAAATTCTATGAATCATCTTACTTCTCATCATAAAGAATGTGTAAATTATAGTTATTACTAAGAATACTAAGCTAACAGTTATAGTTGAACCAAACATTTCTTTCTTTTGTTTTACTTTTAAATCATGATCTAAATCATAACTAGTCTTAAAAGTAGAATTAACACTTTTAAATCTTTCTATAACTAAGTTATCATCTTTAGTTATTAATACTCTAGAATTAGATGGGTATCTAATATCTTGATATAATACAAAATTATCATCCATACCTATAGTTGTAATAATATGAGAATAATTAGAATCAAATTTACCAACTATTTTATAGTCATTATCTTTAATTAGTTGATCAAATTCTAAATTTAAGCCTTCAGCATAACATTTACTAACAACTATCTCATTACTTCCAATAGGACTTCTACCTTCTACAATATTTAGTTTTGAAGCCTTAACTAAACCATTATAAAAATACTTTTTAAAATTCCTTTGTGCTAAATTATTATCGCTAGTTAAAAGAGTAGGAACATTATCACTATCTGTATTAAATAAACCAACTATACTATAAATAGTTCCATCTATTTCAATAGTTTGTTTATTAGAATACTTTTTCATATAAGTAACTACATCCATTAATACTTCGCTATTATTTTCAATATTTCTTCCACCGACTATTTCATAATCGATATTTGAAATATATTCAAAAGAAACTTCATTAATATCGCTAATTCCATATGATTCAGTATTATATCTTCTACTACTTGATGTATTAGTTGTGTAATATGAAGTAGATAAATTATCAACAATACCTACTATTTTTTTATTATTAAATGTATTACCTATTAATGATTTATATGTCAATTCGCCATAATTAGACATTTTTTTAATAATAGAATCCGCAATTCTTTTTGTGATTATTACTTCATCACTTTTACATTCATTAACTCCTTCAATCACACTATCATTAATATATTTATAATTCAAGTTATAGCATGAATTAGTAAGATTGACATTTCCAGCAATATTTGATGTATATGTTCCAATGCTTGAATCAGTATAATCAATAATTAATCCCTCATCAACGAGCTTTTTTGCTTCAACATAATAGTTTCTAACATCTCCTCTTTTATAAGTGACACCTATATCTGAAAAATCTAATTGATCATCCTTTACATATGTTCCAACACTCATCATAAGTACACATATAGCCATTACTACACCAATTAAAACAAAACATACATGTAGGCCTTTCATTTTCTTACTAGATGCTCTATGGGTACTATATGCATCAGCTAGGCTATGCCATAGTGGCATTAAGCTAAACTTTTTCTTTTTCTTTTCTATTGGCTTTAAATCAAATTCATAATTATCAATATCTTCTTTTTTAATAGATTTATAATTATCATCAATCAACTGTACTTTTGAATCACTACTTAAAAATTTAACATTATCTGATTTTAAATAAACTATTCCATCTTTCTTTACAATAGTTAGTTTTAAATCATTAAGTGTATCCCCATCTTCTAAAAATAAGTTTAGTTTTACATTATTAATATCAATTACTTCATTTTTTAAATCCTTTAAATATATTTTAGATTTATCATAATTATCAAGCGTATCATTACTATTATTTTCATAATCTTTATCAATAACGCCATCTTTTATTTCAATTATTCTATCAGCATAAAAGTTTGCATTTTTTCTATCATGTGTAACCATAATAACTAATCTATTTTTACTAATAGATTTTAATATATTCATAACTTCAATAGTATTTTCGCTATCTAAGTTTCCTGTAGGTTCATCTGCGATAATTATTTTAGAATCTTTTATTAGCGCTCTAGCTATAGAGACACGTTGCATTTGACCACCTGATAAGTTAGAAGCAAGCTTATTCATACACTTTTTAATATTTAATTTATCCAATACATAAGTAATTCGCTCTTTAATGATACTATTATCAACTATACCCATTAATTCAAGTGGTAATCTTAAATTATCATATACACTCATATTTGGTAGTAAGTTATAATTTTGAAAAACATAGCCTATATTATCACGTCTATATTTATCTATTTTATTCATCTTATAATTCTTAAAAGTCGCTTCATCATAAGATATTTCACCTTTTGCCTTATCAAGGCCAGCTATAACATTTATTAAAGTAGTTTTACCACTACCACTAGCACCTAAAAACACTACAAATCCTGTGTTAGGTAATACTAAGTTTGTATTATTTATAACATGTATTTCATTACTTTTATTCTTGTTATAATACTTATTTAAATTAACAACATTAATCATTTCCAAGTGCACCTCCTCTAAATGTTTTAGATACACTAAACTTATATAGTTTTCTATTAAATCTAACCGCAAAGAATAGAGAATATATAAACATAAATAATAAATATACTATAATTCCAAGTATTCCTATTCTATGGAATCCTCTAATAAGTGGATGCCTAAATGCTTGAGTAATAATAGAAATAATTATTACTAAAATTGATGTTGTTAAACTTAATAATACAGTTTGTATTCTAACTAAGCTTGCCATATTCTTCTTACTCATACCTAATGTTCTAAATACTGTATAATCTTTATTTTTAACTGAATAAATTCTAGCTAAAATAAAGTATGATATTAAGAATATTACAACAAATGCAAATATTATACCTACTAGGAAGAATGCATAAAGAATAGTATTTAGAATGCTCGCAAAGCTTATATCCTCATTAATATATGCTTCTTTCGCATTACATATTCCATAACCCATATCTTTAATATCTTTAATCATATTATCTATTTTTACTTGATCTTTTTCATAAATAGAAATATAAGATTTTATATTTTTAGCTAAATCATATAATGTATTTGAATTAGCTCTAACAATTAATTTATCACCACTATAAGTAGTATTAAGTGTGTATTTTGAATAATCTAATTCAACTTTCTTATTATCATAATTGTTATCATATATTTTTAATCCCTTACTTATATCAGTAAACATAGTCTCATAACTAGTTGGTAGCATTATATCAATTATTCCATCACTTATAGATTCATCTAAATCCATTTGAACATTATAATCAAAAAATGATGCATCAAGCTTTCGAACGATAGCTCTTTGATTGATTAATGTGTTTATAATTCTTTGATTAAATGATTCTGTACCACTAACGATATATGAATTAAAAGTAGAATCATCAAGCAAATAATAACCAACTACCTTAAACTTAATTAAATTATATGAATCAATTCCATCAAACTCATAGAAATCGTTATATTTAGCGTATTTCTGGATTGTTGATGATGATCCAAATCTTATATCAAAAGTTATATCTTCATTATAACATGTAGATATTCCGTTTTCTGGAATACCTAAAATAACTTCATAATCTTTAGTAGGGAAAACTCCTTTTTTAAGTTTAACGTTTGGTGTAGTAAATCTTGCATATACGCTTCCATGTTCAATACTTGAAGTTGTAAAAGAAATATACTCATCCTCAAATAAACCATATTTATTTATGCCATAATTTTTAAAATCATCATAATTAAATTCTTTACCATCTTCATAAACTATGTATCTATCAGTCATAGTATTATCAAATGTTCCTTTATCAGAATAAGAATTCTTATATGTAAGTAAGGCAGTATATAAATATGCTATAAAAAGTGATATTACAAAAAATATAGTAAATGTTAAAAATGACTTCTTAGGTGTAGAGAAAAAATCTTTAATAGATAATTTCACTCTTTCTTTAAAGCTAAATTTATATTCTCCATTTTCTTTTAATTCATCACTACATTCATTTATTTCATCTATTTTAACATCTTCTATTAAATTACCATCAGCAAAAGTTAAGCGTCTAGTAATAACATCCTTTAATTCATCGTAATTATGAGTAACAATTAAAACTAATTTATCATTAGCAACTTCTTTAATTAATTCTATTATTTCACGCCCTGTTTTACTATCTAGGTTACCTGTAGGTTCATCACATGCAAGTATTTCTGAATCACTAGCAAGTGCTCTAGCAATAACACATCTTTGTTTTTCACCACCAGATAACTTAGTTCCTTTATGATTCATTCTATGTTCTAATCCTACTTTTTTAATTATTTCTTTAGCTTTTTCTTTTGCTTCTTTTGGATTAATTCCTTTAATTATTAGAGGCATAAGAACATTTTGAAGCACTGTATAAGAATCAATTAAATTATAATTTTGAAAAATAAAGCCAATATGATTTTTTCTAAATTCATCTATTTCTTCTGGAGTAAAACTTGATACTGGAGTACTTCCATAATACACTTCACCATCTTCATAAGTATCTAGTAAGCTAACAACATTTAAAAAAGTTGATTTACCAGATCCTGATTCTCCAACTATACCTATTATTTCTCCTTTTTTCATTTCTACGCTTATATTATGAAGGCCAAGACTTACATTGTTGTCTCCACTTGCATAATATTTAGATACTTTCTCTAATCTAATCATATAAGCCCTCCTAACGTCCATAAAATAATTATATCATAAATCAAAAAAAAGATAACTATGTTCTAGTTATCTTATAATCTATAATCTTCTACATTTATAACCTCATCTACTAAATCACTATAAAATTCTGGTTCATGGCATACTAGAATAATATTACCAGGATAATTCTTTATAGCATCATGAAGTGATTCCTTACTAGCAACATCTAAGTGGTTAGTAGGTTCATCTAGAACTATTACATTTGTTTCTTTAATAGTAAGCTTACACATTCTAACCTTTGCGGCTTCACCACCTGATAAAGTCATCATAGGATTATCTACTAAATCGCGTTTAATACCACTATTAGAAAGTGCCGCGTAAATCTCACCATTATTCATTGTTCTAAACTCATCTAATATATAGTTAAATGGCGTAATTAAGTCACTTTTCACTTCTTGTTCAAAGTAGCCTAAATCAACTGTAGGACTCATAATCGATGTGCCACTAAATGGTTTTATAATTCCTATTAATGTTTTAACAAGTGTTGATTTACCAACACCATTTATACCTACAACTGCGATTTTACTACCCTTTTTAATAGCTAAATTAATTGGTTTTGTTAGAGCTCTATCATAGCCTATTACTAAGTCTTTTGTCTCAAATGCAAGAGTACCTGTAGGATGGCTATACTTAAAAATAAAGTTAGCTTTTTTATGTTCTACACCCTTATCAATTAAAACCATTTTATCAAGTTGCTTTTGTCTAGAGTTTGCCATACCACGTGTAGCTACTCTAGCCTTATTTCTAGCAATAAAATCTTCCATTTTTGCTATTTCTTTTTGTTGGGCATTATATGCATCATCTAGTTGCTTTTTCTTCATCATAAATGCTTCAACAAATGATTCATAGTTACCTGTGTATCTAGTTAATTTTGTATTATCCATTGCATATATTACATTAGTAACATCATTCATAAAGTTTGTATCATGGCTTATTAAAATAAATGCATTTTCAAAATTCATCAAATAGCTTCTAAGCCAGCTTATATGATTAACGTCTAAGAAGTTAGTAGGCTCATCTAATATAAGTATTTGTGGGTTTTCTAGTAATAATTTAGTTAGTAATACTTTTGCACGTTGTCCCCCTGATAATTCAGTAACATCTTTATCTAAACCTATTTCAAATAGTCCTAAACCTCTAGCTGTTTCTTCTATTTTACTATCGATTAAATAAAAACCACTACTATCTAATATGGCTTGCATTTCACCAATTTCTTCAAGTAAATCATTCATTTCATTCTCATCAGTTATTTCTGACATCTTCATATAACCATCATTGATATCACTTTCCATCTTATAGAAATCATCAAAAGCTGTTTTTAGGATATCTCTAATAGTTTTACCTTTTTCTAATTTAGAAAACTGATCTAAATAACCTACCTTAGTATGTTTAGCCCATTCAATAGTGCCACTATCTACAGTTAACTGTCCAAGTAATAATTTAATAAATGTAGATTTACCTTCACCATTAGCACCTACTAAGCCAATATGTTCACCTTTAAGTAATCTAAAAGATGCATCCTTAAGTATAGTTCTATCTCCAATTGAGTAAGTTATGTTTGTTGCGCTTAAAATACTCATTATAAATTATCCTTTCTATAATTAAATAACTCTTGTTTAATACTATCTTTTATTTTAAAAGAATCTCTAACTTTATTAATAGTCATTCTTTTTATATCTGTGCTTAAATTAGCTTCTTTTATATAATTAACTATATCATCATTATATGCTAATAATTCGCATAAAAGCCATGCTATAGCCATTTTCACATAATATCTATCATCATTTTCTATTAATGATAAAATGTCTTTATGATTATTTTTATCTTTAGCAAGCTCTGATATAAATAATACATATGCATATCTTTTTACAAACTCCTCTTCACTTTTAACTAAGCGTTTTGCGCGGTTAAAAGTATCCGTAAAATCAAGGGGCTTTTTTAAATATTGATTAAGCGTATCAGTTGCCCACCAATCACAAAATAAATCCGTATTATTTTCTATAAAATCTAACTTTTCTTTGTTTGTTTTATATTTCATTAAACTAACCTTAAAATATATTCTATAGTAAAGCATATTACCATATACATATTCTCTTAAATTACTAACATCACTATTTTTATTAAAGTTTTCTTTGACAAATAAATCAATATCTTTTGTTTTATAATCAAAGTTAAAATAACTATCTATTTCTTTTTTTGTCATTTTAGTTTCCTTGCGACCCTCATTTTAGCACTATGTGCTCTATTATTATATTCAAGTTCTTCTACACTTGGAGTAATAGGATGCTTTGTAATTAATTCTAAGTTAGGTATTTCTGTATTAATAATTGGAACATTCTTAGGAATATTAATAGTTGATTCTTCCTTAAATATTGTTTTACATATTCTATCTTCTAGTGAATGGAATGAAATAACTACCACTCTACCATCTTTATTAAGCATAGTAATCGCATCTTTAAGCGATTTTTCAAATACTTTAAGTTCATCATTAACTTCTATTCTTAAGGCTTGAAAAATACGTTTTGCGGGATGTCCTTTAGAGTTTAATACCTTTTGTGGTAGGGCACTTTTAATAACATCAACTAATTCTAAAGTAGTACTTATAGGACGATTATCTACTATTTTTTTAGCAATTTGTTTACTAAATGGTTCTTCAGAATACATATAAAATATTCTAACTAAATCGTTATAAGAGTATTCATTAACAACTTCATATGCAGATAGTTTATTATCCTTATCCATTCTCATATCAAGGCGCGCATCACTATTATAACTGAATCCTCTAGATTCATCATCAAATTGAAATGATGATACTCCTAAATCATAAAGAATTCCATCTACTTTTTCTATTCCAAGTTTATTTAATTCATCTTTTATATTAACAAAATTAGATTTTATTATTGTATAGTTTTTACCAACCTTATCTAATCTTTCTTTTGAAACTTTAATCGCATATTCATCTTGATCAAAAGAATATAAGTGTCCATCTTTTAGTTTAGATAAAATTAGGGAACTATGTCCTCCTCCACCTAAAGTGCAATCGACATAGATACCACTATCTTTTATATTTAAATATTCAATTGCAGATTCAAGTAAAACAGTCTTATGTTCCATAAAAACCTCCATATATAGAAAATAGATGCCTAATGCATCTATTTCTAAATTACTTTTCTTCCTTCTTTTCTACAACTTGTTTTCCGTTATAGTTTCCACAGTTTGGACAAACACGATGTGATAAAATCATTTCTCCACATTTAGGACAAGTTACCATACCTGGTGCTGAAATGTTGTAATGAGATCTTCTCATACGTTTCTTTGTCTTAGAAGTACGTCTAAAAGGTACTGCCACTTAAAACACCTCCTATAAATATTTTTTTAAGTTAGCAAAAGCTGGATTTACATATTCTTCTTTTTCTTCTTCTTTAAAAGTTGCACCTTCTTTAACAACTTTCATTGGAATACGCATAATAATATTTGATAGGATTACTTCATCTAAATCAATTACATTAGTAACTAAATTTACATCATCACCATCATTATTCTCTGTTTTGAATATTTCATCAGTATGAAAATCAAGTGGATATAAAACATCTTCTAAACTAATTGCGCAAGTCATTGTAAGAATCACTTTTATATCAAGTGAAAATACATATTCATCAAATCCAAGTTCATAACCATTACCACTTATTTTCACCATAGATATGGCTTTTACATCTGGCATTTTATCTAGGCTATTACTTAAATCTAATTCATAATCTACTACAATAGGCTTCTCCATTTTAGCCAATTGACCTAGTGTCCACTTCATGATAATCACCTCAGCCTATTAAATTATACTTTTTTATTACAAGAATGTCAATATATTTCACAAATATAATATGCGTATTGTTAGAATAATAATATTTATGTTATAATATTATTGGTGATAAATTATGAAAATTGTAGGAATAGTCGCAGAATATAATCCGTTACATAACGGACATTTATATCATATTGAGCAAGCAAAGAAAGATGCTGATGTTTTAATCGTTGTTATGGGAGGTAATTACTCAATGCGTGGAGGAGTTGCTCCTATGGATAAATTCATTAAAACTTCTTTAGTATTAAAATATGGTGTAGATTTAGTTGTTGAACTACCAACTGTATATGCAATACAAAGTGCTGATATTTTTGCTTCATCTGCTGTATCAATATTAAATGAATTACATTGTACTGATATTTATTTTGGTAGTGAATCAGATGATATAAATTATCTTCAAAAAGTTGTTAATCTAACTGAAAAGAAAAGTTATTCTGAATTATTACACGAATTTATGGGACAAGGATTCTCTTATCCTAAGTCAAGTGCTATGGCTTTAGAGTCACTTGGTATTCCTACACTTGAATCATGTGATCAGATGAATGTATGTTATTTAAAAGCTTTAAAAGAATTAAAAAGCTTAATAATTCCTCATACAGTAAAAAGAGAAACAAAATATGCTAGTGCTACTTCTATAAGAATGTTTGGTCCAACTATTGATATGGTTCCAGAAGAAATTATGGAATATTATAGAAATTATGGTTTCAATCACATGAATAATTATTATGATTTATTAAGATACAAAATTACTTTAAATCAACCAATTATAGATGAAGGATTAGAAAATGCTCTAGATCCTAATCTTCCTACATATCAAGATTTAGTAAGAAGTTTAATATCAAAACGTTATACTGAATCAAGAATCAGTAGATATTTAGTTAAAACTTTACTAGATTTAAAACTAGACTTCCCAAGATACCCTTCATACATAAGGGTTTTAGGAATGAATAATAATGGTAGAGAATATCTAAATATAATCAAAAAAGACGTTAACTTGATAAGTAAAGTTAAAGAAGGAATGAATGAAGTATTAGACTTTGAACTTAGAGCAAGTCAAATATATTCTTTAAAATATCATTCTAATGTATTTAGAAAGGAATTTTTAAAACCAATTATTGTATAAACTTGAGGTGATTTTATGAAAAGCTTTAAAGATAGCGACTTTTCCGCTTACAAGTACATAAGCATTGGTGTAATGTTATGCGCAACATTTATGTTTATACTGGCACTACTTATATGGTTTCCAGGTAATAGACAAATACTTGAGTATACATATACAGTAGCTAAACCAAGAGATGTTGCAATAGCTTTATATGCTGTTGGTGCTCCATTATTTATATTAGGCGCAGTAACACTTATATTTAGAATTACGAAAAAACAAATTATATATATAATATTCACTTATGCTCTTATAGCAATGATGGGAGTAAGTGTATGTACACATTTTGATTTTATTCTTATATACGTATTACCACCTCTTGCTTCTATACTTTTTATAGATAAAAAATTAACAAAATTTGCTGAAATAGGTTCAATTATTAGCTTTGTTCTTGCCGTAGCATTTTCAGCTTTTGTATTTAAAAGTTATCCATTAAAAGCTGATTATAGTAATGATTTACGTTTCTATGTAGCTATATTAAAATTATTAGCTCCAAATGTTATTATTTTATTCTTATTCTCAATTATGTTTAATAAGCTTGCTGAAAAGACTACTTCTATGAAGTTAGTAAATATGGAACAAGCTAACACAATTGATAATAGAGCAGATGTAATGAATTCATTAATTAGATCTTCTTTAGATTTATTTACTGCAACTAAATATCAAGATTTAGATGATGCTATTAGATCTACTTGTACTGATGTATGCTCTAACTTCCTAGAAAATCAAGGAGATAATTTAAAGGTATATATTGGTAAAAGCTTTGATGGTACATTTAAATGTTTTGGCAATAAGCTTGAAGATGGAACTTATGAAGCTATACCAGCAATCAAAACACAATGTACACTAGATATTAAAATACCTTGTAGTGCATTTGAAACAAATAATAAATTAGGTGAAACAAATAGTAAAGAAATTAATCTTCCACTATTCTATGAAACAGAAATTAGAAATGAATATAATGAAAATGGTGAATTAGTATTTGATAACACACTAGAAAAAGAAAAATATAAGAAAGAGAAAGAAAAAAATGTATTTGTTCATACTTTTGAGCGTGAAAAGCATGATACAATTATTTCTGTTTATACAAAAGACAATACAACAAAACAAATGAGATTAATTTATTTTGTTATTATTGATGCTAAACTTACAATGAATGAAACACTAGATGAAATTATTAAGATTTTAACTAATAATATTGGTGTTGCTTTAATTAATATTACACTTAATGAAGACTTCTTAAAGAGTCAAAGAGAAATGATTAAAACACTTGCGGTTGTAACTGATAGGACAAGTAAACATACTGCAAATCACGTACAACGTGTAAGTGAATATATGCGTGTTCTATGTAGTGATCCATTCTGGGGCTTCACAGAGAAAAAGATTGAACGTATAAGTGTTGCATCCATGATGCACGATGTTGGTAAGATTTATATTGATAAGTCTATTCTAGAAAAGAATGAAGGATTAACTGAAGAGGAATATGAAGAAATAAAGAAACACGTAGATTATGGTACTGATTTAATTAAAGACTGTCCTGGTGATATAATGCGTTATGCAAAAGTTATGATACAAGATCACCATGAAAGATGGGATGGTAAAGGTTATAAGAAAAAGAAAGGTAATCAAATTGATTTATTAGGTAGAATTATTGCTATTGCCGATGTATTTGATGCATTAATGAGCCCACGTCCATATAAACCAGGATGGCCAGCTGAAAAAGTATATAATACTATAGTTAATGATGTAAATCATTTTGATCCAAATGTTATTGCTGTATTTAAAAAGCATTTTACTGAATTAGTAAAAATATATAATGCAAACAAAGATCCAATTGAAGTAATTAATAGCTATAAAGCATAAAGGAGATACTATGATTAAATTTGTTAATGTCACTAAAAAATATAATGATTTTACCGCAGTTGATAATTTAAGTTTTGAGGTAAAAAAAGGCGAAATAGTAGGTTTTATTGGGCCTAATGGTAGTGGTAAAACTACGACTATGAAGTTAATTAGTGGTATTATTAAAAAAACTAGTGGTTCTATTTATGTAAATGACTATGATATTGATAAAGATCCTCTTAAAATAAAAGCATCTATAGGCTATATATCTGATAGCCCAGATGCTTTTTTGCGTTTAAAAGGAATTGAATATCTAAATTTTATATCTGATATATATGATGTTAGTTTAGAGGATAGAAAATCTAGAATAGAAAAATACGCAAAAGAATTTGAAATATATGATTCACTTAATAGTCCTATGATTAGTTATTCTCATGGAATGAGACAAAAACTAATGATTATTTCACAGCTTATTCATGAACCTGATACTTGGATATTAGATGAACCAACTGTTGGACTTGATCCAAAAAGCAGTTATACATTAAAAGAAATGATGAGAGAGCACGCAAATAAAGGATATACCGTCTTCTTCTCTACTCATATATTAGAAATCGCAGAGAGATTATGTGATAGAGTAATAATAATATTTAAAGGCAAAAAGTTATATGAAGGAACACTTGATGAATTAAAAGATAAATATAAAGATAAAACATTAGAGGAGATTTATATTACTTTAATTGATGAAAACAATTAAATTATTAAAAGTGTTACTTAAAAACTTTGAAATGATTGCCTTCGAAAAGAAAAAATCAAAAGTTTTTTATATGGTAATGGCTATTATTACAGCACTAATTATATTTATACCAACTGCCTTTATGATTGGAGTAATATCTTATGGTATGACTATAAGCTTAGTAGAAAATAACCATCTATCAGAAGGAGTCAATTTCATACTTTATGCAGTTAATTTATTTGCCTTTATATTTAGTATTAATGTTGTATTAAATGTCTTCTACTTTTCATCAGATATAGATAGGATTCTACCTATGCCGTTTAAAGAGCGTGAAATAATAGGAGCAAAATTCTTTAATACATTGATTAATGAGAACTTTATAGAATTTATTTTAATAGCAAGTACTCTAATAGGTTTCTTTATTGGTGGTAAATTAGATATATATGCTATATTTATTATATTACTTGCCGTATTAACGATGCCTATACTTCCACTTATATATTCATCTATATTATGTATGATATTTATGTTTTTAACAAAGCGTATTACAAATAAAGATTTAGTATCTAAGTTTTCTAATATTTTATTAATTCTTGCATTAGTTGGAATATTAGTTATGTCAATTATGTTATCAAGCTTTGATGCTGAAAACTTTGCACTTGATTTGATTGATTCTAAATTTATGACTGTAATGAAATATATATTCCCAAATGTATATTTAATAAGTGATAGTATGAGTGGTAATGTTTTATCACTATTATTCTACATATTAATAAATGCAGGTGCACTTGTTTTATTCTTCTTAATGGCTAAGCTATTATATTTTAGAGGATTAAATCAAGCTAATAATAAAAAAGAAAAGAAAAAAGAAATCAAATATAAAGTAACAAACAAGAATATAAGTTATTTAAAGAAGGAATTTAAGGTTTTATTTAAGACACCTGCGTTCTTCTCTAACTGCTTAATAATAAACTTTATTTGGCCGTTTTTCATAGCTTTAATATTCTTCTTATATGATAAAACAGGATTTTTAAAAACTATTTTTGAGAATTATCATAATAATGATTACGGTACACATGTGTTATTTATTTTAGTTATCATGATGGCATCAATTTTAATAACCGCAACTAATTCAATTGCATCTAGTTCTATATCTAGAGAAGGAAATAGTTTTCAATATATGAAAGTAATTCCTCTAAGTTATAAAACACAAATTATACTAAAAATAATATCAAGTATTATTATTAGTTTTGGAACATTATTTTTGACAATAGTTGTTTTATCAATAATTTATAATCTAGGTGTTTTAAATACTATATTATACATTCTATTAAGTTTTATATCAGTAGTATTCATATCAACCCTTGGAGTATTCTTAGATACAGTTAATCCAAAGCTTATTTGGGATGATGAAATAAATGCCTTAAGAGGAAACCATAATGTATTTATTAATATGGCATTTTCTATATTAATTTCAGGCATTTTATTAGGTATTATTTTCTTACTTAAATATTTAAATATTGGCATAGTTTGGGCATTTATCATTTCATTTGTAATAGTAATTACTTTTACAGTAGTAATATATTTAATCGCCTTAAAATATGGTAGTAATAACATAGAAAGAATAGAATAGAATAAAAAAAGAATCCGTTTGGATTCTTTTTTATTCATTTATTTTTCGTTTTAATTCATATATTAAACTTAATGCTTCTCTTGGTGATAAATCATCCGCATTAATATCATTTAATATTTGAATTACTTCTGGAGTTTCTTTAACTTCAACTTTTTCATCACTATCAAAATTGAATAAATCCATCTCTATTTCTGTTTTTCCTTTAGTTTCTTCTAAGTGATTTAGTATAGCTTGCGCTCTATTAATTACTTGATTTGGTAAGTGAGCTAATTTAGCAACATTTATACCATAAGATTTATCTGTTGGACCATCAACTACTTTATGTAAGAATACTAATGTATTTTTATCATCCTTAGCACTAACATGTATATTTTTTAATCTCTTTAAAGTCTTATCTAAAACTGTAAGTTCATGATAGTGAGTAGAAAATAAAGTAATAGCGCCTATTTTTTCATGAACATATTCAATAACAGCTTGAGCTAAAGCCATACCATCATATGTAGCTGTACCACGTCCTATTTCATCAAATAATATTAATGAATTTTTAGTAGCAAGCTTTAAAGCATTATTAACTTCAGTCATTTCTACCATGAAAGTAGATTTACCACTTACTAAGTCATCTGCGGCACCAATACGCGTAAATATTTGATCTACTATTGGAAGTGTTGCGCTCTTTGCAGGAACAAAACATCCTATTTGAGCCATTATCATGATGATTGCAAGCATTCTCATGTAAGTTGATTTACCACTCATATTTGGACCAGTAATAAGTAAAATGTTATAATTGTTATTCACATTTATATCATTAGATACAAACACATCTTCACTTAATACTTCTACAACAGGATGGCGTCCATCAACTATATTTACTTCTAAATTATTAGTTAGTTTAGGTCTAGAATAGTTGTTCTTTTCACTAACAATCGCAAATGATAAAAGACAATCTATAATTGATACAACTTTAGCATCAATTTGTAAATTAGATATATATTTTAAGCACTCTTTTCTAATTTCAGTAAATAATTCATATTCTAGTTCAATTGATTTATCCTTACTATTTAATATCAAAGATTCATATTCTTTAAGTTCAGGACTAATAAATCTTTCAGCATTCGCAAGGGTTTGTTTTCTAACATAATTTAAATCTGGACTAATAGTTAAAGCGGCAGCTTTAGATATTTCAATGTAATAACCAAATACTTTATTGTATGAGACCTTTAAAGTTTTTATTCCAGTTAATTCTTTTTGTTCAGCTTCATAATTAATAAGCCAATCTTTACCATTTTTAGTAATATCTCTAAGTTTATCTAATTCTTCATCATATCCGCATTTTATGATATCACCATCTTTAATAGTAAGTGGTGCATTCTCATTTATTGATTTTTCTAATAACTTATATAGTTCATCAAGTGGATCAATCATATTAGATAATTCAGTAGAATATGTAGTGTTAATCTTTAAGATATTTTCTTTAATACTTGGTAAATATGATAGAGAATTTTTAAGTTGTAATAAGTCTCTAGCATTTGCATTTCCATAAGAAATACGCCCAACAATTCTCTCTAAATCATATACTTCTTTTAGTGAGTTTATTAGCTCTTCTTTAACCTCAAAATTATCAATCAAATTACCAACAATATCATATCTTTTTTTAATTAGATTACCATCAATTAATGGCCTAGTTATCCACTTTTTTAACTCTCTAGAGCCTAGTGCTGTTTGGCAATGATCAAGTAGCCATAAAAGGGATCCTATACGTGTAGAATTACGCAAATTTTCTAATAATTCTAAGCTATTAATTGTATGAATATCCATTCTTAAAAATTGTTTTGAATTATAATATTCAAGTGGTTTTAAGTGCATTAATTCACGCTTTTGTGTTTTAATAATATAGTTAATCATTCTACCAAAATTTTCTATAATTGCACTATCATTTACATTCTTTAATAAATTATTCCACATTGAATCTAGTGATACATCATCACAAACTGATATTAAAATTTGATACTTATTTTTAATACAATCTATAGCAATTTTATTAAATTTAGATGGTAAAATTACTTCTTTAGCATTTAATATTAATAATTCATTAATTAATAAATCAACGCTATTAAGTATCTTTGTAGCATAAGTTTCACCTGTTGAAAAGTCAATATAACATATAGCATATTCACCTTTATCTTCAGTTACAGAAACTAAATAATTATTCTTATTATCACTTACACTACCTTTATCAATATTAGTTCCAGGAGTAATAAGTCTAACTACATCACGTCTAACTATTTTATTTACTCCAGGTTCTTCCAATTGCTCAACAATGGCTACTTTATACCCTTTTTCTGTTAGTTTATCTATATAAGTATCAACTGCCATATAGGGAATTCCACACATAGGAACTCTTTCTTTGGCACCAGCATCTCTACCAGTCAAACATAACTCTAGTTCTTTACTTGCGATATATGCATCGTTAAAGAACATCTCATAAAAGTCTCCTAACCTAAAAAAGACTAGTGTGTCCACATAGTCTTTTTTAATATCTAAATATTGTTGCATCATTGGAGTATATTGATTTCTATCAATATCTTTAAATTCCATAATGCTTACCTCCGGATTTTATTTACCGAACCATCCTTTAACTGTCTTAGTGAATGATTCGTATAAACTATCACCTAAAATAGATCTAATTACTTTACATACACCTTCATATAATCCTTGAAGTGGTGTTCCTTCTAATACTCCTAGAACTCCTAGGATACCAAGTATAATTAATAATACTAATAGGATAACTAAAATAATTACTACCCACTTGATAATTGTAACAACTGGATTTGATTTTTTCTTACGTCTAGCAACTTTAGAGTCAGCTTGAAGAGCTTCTTTAATAGCTTTTTCTTCAGCAGCCTTTCTCTTCTTGTCTACCTTAGTTTCATTTCCAAGTCTTCT